>ORMF010236907.1_pt1 | contig 11325 bp, 10 predicted proteins | sample 1779871 | NCBI WGS metagenome assembly ORMF01 (sample SAMEA104232316, study PRJEB22302) | groundwater metagenome | biome: forest; feature: aquifer; material: groundwater | place: USA | collected 2011-08-07 | depth 5.4 m
ACAGTATGTTGTCGAGCACGCTCATGCCGTTGAAGAGAGCCAGGTTCTGGAACGTGCGGGCGACCCCAAGGGCTGCGACCTTGTGCGGCGCCATGCCGGTGATGTCGCGGCCGTTCAGAAAAATGCTGCCGACCTGCGGCGGAATAAAACCCTGGATCGAGTTAGTCAGCATCGTCTTGCCGATGCCGGACGGCCCGATAAGGCCGAAGATCTCCCCGCGTTCAATGCGCAGGTTGACGCCTGTCAGCGCGACCAGTCCGCCAAAGCGCCGCTCCAGCGACCGACATTCCAGGACCGGACCGGTACTGGCGATTGGGTCACTGTCGATGCGGTCTGTCTGAGCCAAGCCGTGATCTCCGGTTCTGATGATGCGGATCGCTGTATGTACCTGTTAGATTTCGCTGCCTGCGTCAGGCGTGAGCGTTCTTCCCGATTTTCGCCATAGCTACTAAGTCGCTTGCATGTGCAAAAGAACAACATAAGCCGAATTACCTGCCGCCAAAGTCGGGGTTTGCACACCCTGATAGTCGAGGATCTCCCTGAACACCGCCAGAGTAGTATGGTACGCGCGTCAAACCGCTGTCAAGCGCAATATGAACGCCGAGCCATCATTCATTCTCGCTGCATGAAGGCGCGAGGATCGCTCTCGTTTTTCACCCCCAAAATCTTGACCGAATTGGCGCGGAACCTGTCATCTCGGATGCACCATCGCGGCAACGATCTGGAACTGCGTCATGCAGCATGCAACGACAATGGCCGCTTGAGGTTTCCGTATAGCTTCGGTGCCACCGAGCTCACGGCGATGTCCGCGACTTGTCGGGCGGCGAACGATATGGCGAGCAGGAACGCCTATGCGAGGGAACGCCGGACAGCAGCCACGCCGCAAATCGCGGCGCGGAACGATTGTGCGATACCACGCGTGACTTTCATCAATGCTTCTTCTCGCCGAGAAACCGGACTATGCGATCGGCAATTAACCGAGTTTCCGGCGCGCCTTTTATCGCGCGCCATCCGAGATGCCCTTGAGCGCTCGGGACTTCGACGTACTCGGCGTTAGCTACCAGCCGGGCGATCTCGCGCGCTGTGTCTACTCCGAGAAGACGGTCGGTCGCGGTTGGCATTATCAACGTGGACGCGCGCACTCGCGCCAATGCTTGCGCAAGCTCGCCGCCGAACGGCAGCGAAACGTCATGGCTACTCGAGGCCTGATAGCGACGGATAAAGCTCCACGCGTCCCACGCCGCCGCGCGTGCTGCCATGCCCTGGAGTTCCTGCTCCAACTCCTGCGCCGTGAGCTGCTCGAGGTAGGCATCCGTGACCGTCCACGGAAAGTACATCCTGCCGGCCGCGCGCAAACCGGCGAGTGGCTGCGACGCGTACTGTCCTTGGTTCCAGTCGGGGTCGAACTGGATCAGTTCAATCATCGCCTTGACCACCATTTGGATGATATTCCCCGCCCGGGCTGCTGGCACCAGCAGGACGATGCGTTCAGCCTCGTCTGGATGGTGAATCGCCCATTCGAGCGCCTGGAAGGCTCCCATCGAAGCGCCGACCACGGCCTTCAGGCGGGTTACGCCGAACTCGGTCACAAGCGAATGCTCCGCTCCGACCATGTCCCGGATGTTGTAGCGCGGAAATTCGGCGCCGAGCCCATCCTTCGGATTGGACGAAGTTCCGGCTCCGATTGCGTCCACCGCGATAATGAAGTCGCGGCTGGGATCCAGCGCGTTACCCGGCCCGATGTAGCCGTCTGCGCCGTGACGAGTATTGGCGGTACCGGGGACAAGAAGGATGGCGTTATCCTTCGCGGCATTGAGCGTGCCGTGCGTGACGTAACCGACTTTCAAATCGCGCATCCGCTCGCCGCTTTCGAAGACGAAGGACGCGATAGTAAATACGCCCTCGTCGCCCAAAGTGAATGCGGCCGGGACACTGTACTCCGGTAGATTCCTACTCACTGCAGTAGCTTAACACTTCCAAGACGCCTGCTACTACGCGTTCCGGCGGACCACGCCCCAATCCCGCAATGCGGCGATCTTATCCCGTGGATACCGGTTCACTTTAGCGGACGTAATCGCAGATTCCCTAAGAGCGGTCTCCGTACGCTCATGCGGCTAGAATGAATCATGGCTCGGCGTTCATTTTTATATTGACAAGCTCTTAGAGGGCGTACCATACTATCCTCGCGTAAAGGAAGAGATGCTCTTGCAATCGCTACGTCAATCCGAGGCTTTTGATACCTTCTGGGAGCCCGCATTTTCTTTCGCGGTCCAGATGGCCTGACGCAATCCGTCCGACGGCATCCGCAAGGGGATGACCTTTATTTCGACTTTAGCAAAACGAAGTGAAAGGAGAAATGCATGGGTAAGCGCGGTGGAGCAATCGCTGCCGTTGCCGGTATCGGGCAGTTGCCGACAGGCAACTATCCCGATCGTTCTGCTTTGGAGGCGACGGCGAAGGTGGCACAAATACCAATGGCCGTTAAGGACAGGTGGAATGCGTAACAAGCCCGTGAGGCACTAGATGATTCGCACCGAACGGACGGACGCGCTGCTAACGGTCGTGCTATCTCGTCCAGATGCCGCTAACGCGCTAACGCCTGCGATGTTGGGCGAGCTTGACGCGGTGCTGAATGACGTGGGCAAATCGCCTGACATCAGAGTGGTGATCTTGCGCGGCGAAGGCGGTCGTATGTTCTCGGCCGGATACGACATCGCGTCAATCCCTGAAGGCGCCACGGAATTCGAGCCGGAAAAAGTGATGGACTCTTCGATAGAGAGCATCGAGGGGTGCCCTAAGCCGGTAATCGCAATGATCGAGGGTCATTGCGTTGGATTCGCGTGCGACCTGGCTCTGGCTTGCGATCTCAGAATCGCCGCTCGGAATGCGCGTTTCGCAATCCCCCCCGCGCGCCTGGGTAACGTGTATCCGCTACCGGGCATACAGCGGCTTCTAAGGACCATGGGACGTTCCGGCGTTCAGGAGCTCTTGCTTACCGGTCAGAGTATCGATGTGGACAGGGCTCTGGAGCTGGGAATGATTCAGCGTGTGGCAGATCCGGAGAATCTACTTGAAGAAACGCTCAAGGTCGCGCGCTTGATCGCCAAAAGCGCACCGCTTGCACTGGCGAGCACAAAGGCGATCGTCCGGGAGTTTGGACGAAGCGGCGAACTCGGAAATCTGAGCAGCCTGCAGTCGCTTGTGGACCAAGTGCGGGCAAGCAAAGACGCGGTAGAAGGCAAGCGCGCGTTTCTAGAGAAGCGCGCGCCGAAGTTCGCGGGTGAGTGAGCCAGCAGCAATTGGGAACGTGCGCCGCGCGGTCGCCCGACGCCGAATGGGAACGACGAACCTTAAAGCGATGACCGGTGATGCCTGTGCGTCGCGGGTAACGGAATAGTAAGAGCGAGGATTCTACGATGGACCCGGATAAGCTCCGCGCCTCACACACGGCTTGGCAAGCGAAAGCCTCTGACGATAAAGCCGCGTCTAGCTCCAGACAAGGTCTGAATCTGAAGAGTTTGTACACTCCCCTCGATCGCCAAGAGGAGGATTTCGAGCGGAATATTGGTTGGCCGGGCGAATTTCCGTATACGAGAGGCGTCCATCCGTCTATGTACCGCGGCAGACCTTGGACGATCCGGCAGTACTCCGGCTACGGCACCGCCGAGGACACTAACGCACGCTATCGATATTTACTTGACCGGGGTCAAACAGGACTGTCTGTCGCGTTCGATCTACCAACGCAGATTGGTCTCGACTCGGACGAACCAGAGGCTAGCGATGAAGTCGGTCGAGTCGGGGTAGCGATCGATACGCTGAGCGATCTGGAGTTGCTGTTCGACGGTATCCCGCTTGAGCGGGTGACCGTTTCGTTTACAATCAACTCTACCGCGCCGGTTCTCCTCGCGATGCTGGTGGCCCTCGCCGACCGCAGAGGCATTGCACGGGAGCGGCTTGGCGGGACCCTTCAGAACGACTCCCTCAAGGAGTTCATCGCGCGCGGCACATGGATTTTTCCCATCGGACCATCTCTGCGCCTCACTACTGACGTGATCGAGTTTTGCAGCCGTCACCTGCCCCGTTTCAATCCGATTAGTATCACCGGTGCTCACATGAAGGAGGCGGGCGCCGATGTCGTGCAGGAACTCACATATACCTTTGGCCATGCCGTGGCTTACACGACAAGCGTGCTCGCCAGAGGGCTCAGCATCGACGAATTCGCGCCCAGGCTCAGCTTCGCCACATTGATCGGTCCGGACTTTTTTATCGAAATTGCGAAGCTCCGCGCGGCGCGCAGGATCTGGGCTCGCCTGACGAAGGAGAAGTTCCACGCTGCCGACCCGCGTTCCTCTGCCTATCGCGTCTTCTCCGGCGTCCTATGTCGAGCCTTAACACGCGAATTTCCCCTTAACAATATCTTCCGGGTCGGAGCGATGGGAATGGCCAGCGTGCTGGGCGGCGTTCAGGCACTCAGTCTAGCCGGATACGATGAAGTCTACGAGTTGCCGAGCGAAGAGTCGGTGCAGATCTCGCTCCATACCCAGCAGATTTTGATGCACGAGCTTGGAATGAATGAAGCGATCGATCCTCTAGCGGGATCATATTACGTGGAGTCAATCACGGATCAGATCGTCGATCGTGTCTGGGAGAGGTTGGAGCAAATTGAAACTCGAGGAGGTATGGTTGCACTAATAGAGCAAGGAGTGGTACAGAGGGAAATCGCGAACCGGGCTTACGAGGAAGAGAAACTGATTTCTTCGGGCCAACAGGTAGTCGTCGGCACTAACCGCTTCACCGAGGGAGCGGCGCCCGCCGCAATCCGCATACAGCGTCCAGATCCAAGGGTGCAGGAACGACAGGTCGAGCGCCTTCGGGAGAATCGGCGAAAACGCAATGAGGGAGATGTGATGAACAGCCTTCAGCAGTTGACGAAAACGGCGAAGACGAGTGAAAACCTTATTCCATTCTTGATCCAAGCCGTCCAGGCTGGCGCATCCATCGGGGAGACAACGCGTGCTTTGAAGAAAACGTTCGGGGAGTACCGAGAGGTCGTTTCGTTATGAGCTTCCCTACCGTTGATCTGGGCAAGCAACCATTGCGCGTATTGGTGGCGAAGCCGGGGCTGGATGGTCATGATCGCGGAGCGAAAGTAATCGCCATGGCATTACGAGACGCCGGAATGGAAGTAATCTACACCGGCCTCCGCCAAACAATACCGCAGATTATTGCCGTAGCGATTCAGGAGGACGTAGATATCATCGGGCTAAGCGTACTCTCTGGAGCACATATTCCGCTTACAAAAAAACTGCTCGATGCGCTTGCAGACCAGGGTGCGGCCGAGATTAAGGTTATTGTCGGGGGAACAATTTCGAGTAACGAGGAGATCGACGAGTTGCGCGCCCTCGGTGTAGCGGATGTCTTCGTCCCCGGTACGTCACTTGGCGACGTAGTCGAGAGGGTGCGTCTCCTTGCGCGGCGTAAGGAGGTGAACTCATGACTCCGCCATTGGCTGGACTTAGGGTACTCGACTTAACGCACTTCCTGTCAGGACCCTTCTGCACCATGATTCTGGGCGATCTCGGCGCCGAGGTGATAAAAATAGAAGATCCGGCCCATCCTGACGATGCCCGCAGCGTCCCTCCGTTTCAGATCCACGGTCAGTCGACCTATTATTTGAGCCTGAATCGCAACAAAAAGAGCCTGACTCTGGATCTGAAGACAGCGGAAGGCTTGGGCATATTTGACGCCCTGGTGTGCAAGTCGGATGTGGTAATCGACAATTTCCGGCCCGGAGTAACCGCCAAGCTCAAGGTGGATTATGCGCGCCTTCAGAGTCTTAATCCACGAATCATTTGCTGCTCAATTTCAGGGTATGGCCAGACGGGCCCCTATTCCGAGCGGCCCGGTTACGACTATCTGATGCAGGCCATCTCGGGAACAATGAGTCTAACGGGTGAGCCAGATCAGCCACCGGCAAAGACCGGCGTATCCGTCGTCGACCACATGGGCGGCATCTTTGCGGCCGTGGGGATACTTGCCGCCGTAGCCGGCCGCAATACAACCGGATTAGGCCGCCATATCGACCTCGCGCTTCTGGATAGCCAGGTTGCAACGCTATCTTACCTGGCGGCTAACTTCTTAAATCACGGCGCGGTGCCAGAACGGCAGGCTCTGTCTGCTCATCCATATGTCGTTCCGTGCCAAAATTTTCGCGCCTCCGACGGCTGGTTGAGCATCACTCCGATGGCTCAGAAATTTTGGGAGAAGTTGTGCGACGCGGTGGCACGCCCAGAGCTGCGTAGTGACCCGCGCTTTGTAAGCCGAGACGCGCGCTTTCGCCATAAGTTGGAATTGCTGGAAATTCTGAACCCGATCTTCGAGGAGTGCTCCGTAGCCGAATGGGTAGATAGGATGCTGGCGCATGGCGTTCCGGCCGCGCCGGTAAACGACCTACCCAAAGCTCTCGCCGATCCACAGGTGGCTGCCCGGAATATGATAAGGGAGATGGAGCATTCCGCTTACGGTCGGGTACGTACCCTCGGAAATCCAATAAAGCTGTCTGGTGCCGCAGAACAGGTCGAAGCCGCACCTCTATTGGGCGAGCATACAGACTATCTGTTAAAGTCCATTCTCGACTACTCAGACGTGGCTGTGCGAGAACTGCATGCACGCAGAATATGTTGAGGTAACGGGGCAACGCAAGGGAACCCCAGGTGGCGCGATAAAACAATCCGACCAGTTAGACCGCCGGAGAAGAGCAATGCCTGCTGCATCCACGCTTGCTCGAGTCCTTGCGTCTGGAGCAGTACTCTTGCTTCCGATCCCGGAAAACCAAGTCTAGTTACGCTCCGAATCAAGTACGCGCAGACAAATCGTTACGTGTACTCGTTCAGTTAAGCGTCACACCCGCCTTCTTTACCACAGCGCCCCATCTTTCGATATCCGAGCGCAATCGCGATCGAAACTGTTCCGGCGTAGTAGCAAACGGCTCCATGCCTTGCTCCACGATTTTTTGCTTTACGTCTGGATCCTGTAGAAGTGCATTCACATCGGCATTGATCTTGTCCACTATAGGTTGAGGCAGATTGCCTGGCGCTAAGAGACCAATCCAGGGACTCACGCCAAACTGTGGATAACCAAATTCGGCAATCGTGGGAACATTAGGCAGGCGCGCCGACCTCTTGGCACTGGTCACGGCGAGCGCACGCAATGCGCCGCCATCGATCTGCGTAGCGATCGATGGCACGGTGGCCACGACAGTAGTTAGGCGCCCGCCAAGTAGATCCGTTATCGCGGGGGCTACGCCTTTGTAGGGAACATGCATGAGTTTCATATTGGTGGCCTGATTAATCATCTCGCCGATCAAATGGTTGAGCGAGCCATTGCCCGCGGATCCGAACGAGAAGTTCGGCGATGTCTGGGATAATTTGACGAATTCGGAAAAATCCTTTGCCGGCAAATCGCTACGGGACGCGATCAAGAATGAAACGGAGCCAACGGTGGCAATTGCGGTGAAATCTTTTATCGGGTCGTACGGTAGGGATTTATAAAGACTGACGTTAATGGCCAGAGGGCCGTCGCTCGACATCAACAGCGTATAACCGTCATTGGGAGACTTTGCGACGGCCTCCAATCCGATAATGCCGCCCGCCCCGGGCTTGTTTTCGACGACAACTGGTTGACCCCAGCGCTGCGACAGCTTTTGCGCGAGCAGGCGCGTGAGGATGTCGGTTCCGCCTCCGGGAGTCTGCGGCACGATAATTCTGACCGATTTTTCCGGATAAGCCGCAGCATGCGCAGCTTGCGTGAAGCCCATAACAGCCAGTGCGCCAGATATAAGACAAATTAGAATTCTGTTCACAATACCCTCCTAAGTCTAAGGATTGCGCGAGATCTCCCAATCAATGTCCCGTACGTAATCAGGCGATGCACACCATGTAGTCTGGGATCTCCGCCAATGTTGCAGGGACAGTATCGTACGCGCTCCAAACGGTTGTCAAGCTCAATATGAACGCCGAGCCATTATTCATTCTTGCCGCGCGAATGCACGAGAACCGTTCTGGTTTTCGGCCCTGAAATCTCGCCGGCGTTGCCGCAAACAGCCTGGCAGATGAGGCACGCGTGATGGCGCGCGAATAATGTGATCCGATTGCGTGAGCGGCTCGCGTCGGCAATTGCTCAGGGCGGTGTGCGAATTTAATGTCGAAATGCGACAGCCCAACCCGACGCGGCTATACTGTATAAAGCAGCGGGAGGATTCAGAATGGTAAATGATTCTCGGTGATAAGCAGATCGAAAACACGATAGCAAAAGGAGAGCGCAGATCATGGCTAAGATGTCAGAAGAGGTTAAAAAGGCGGTGGCCGAAATTAAACCGGGGTTGATCGCGACGGCGAGCAAGACGGGCAAACCCAACGTCTCGGCAAAGGGGTCGTTCCGTGTCCTCGACGACGAGCATGTGGTGTTCGCTCTTATCAAATCTCCGCAGACTCTCGCCAATCTTCGCGAAAACCTGCAGGTCGCGATCATCTGCCTCAACCCGAAAACGCGGAACGGCTGCCGGATCTCCGGCAAGCCCGAGCTATTGGACAAGGGTCCGCTGTTCGACCAGTTCAGCCAGGAATACGCGGAGCGCAAGCTCGTGGTCAATCACGTAGTAAAGGTCGCAGTGGAAGATTCGTACACGTTCTAGGGATCGGCCGCTAAGGAAATTGCCAGAGCATTAATGCGAGGCCGTCTGGAGACTGCCCAGGTAGCCGCGCCTACCGATCTCGATGCCGTTGTGACGCGGGATGCTGTAGGCGCTCGTGACATGAAGATAGAAATTCGGCAGTGCATAGCCGAGCAGGAATTGCATGCCTTTGTAGCGAATTCCCTTATCTTCCGTGCCGTCGCACTGCACCGGCGCTGCGATCTGGATGAAGGCGATGGCCTTGGCGATGCGCGCCGTCAGGTCGGCCAGAGTCTTTTCGTTGTCCTCGTACACCGGGATCTCCACCCCGGCCAAGCGCGCCACCATGTTGGTGCGCGAACAAAACTGACCATCGTGCGCGAGTTCAGCTGATCGCCTATATAGAGCCTATTTTCCAGTCGTACCAAGCGTTGGAATATGCGTCGCCCTGATCACTCCAGTTGCGCAGTCTGGTCAATCTGCGCCGCGCAAACAACACGGCGTCCTTTTTTACGAGACCAAGCGCGCTTTTGGAGGTTGCACCAATACTCTCGATCCTAATCAGACACTGGCGCAGTAAGTTGAAACCCTGCCTATCCGGTTTGTTGCCAAACTCGATAATTCCGAGACGAATTGACGGGACGGATGGCAACCGCGTGGCCGGCAATGAGTTTGGGTAATCACGCCAAAACTCGCTTCGGTCCTTGGGGGCGCAAGCGTTGCCGCCAGGTCTAGACCGGCACCCGGATGTTGGCGGAATTCAGCAGGTCGCATCATTGGCAACAAACCGGATAGGCAAGGTTGAAACTTGGAACCGGCACCAAAGGATCGCCGGGTCCCCTACCGCAACGCGTTGCCCGCGGTCGGATTTCTAAGATCGGCAGCGATCTGCATAAAAACTGGGTAGCCCTTGTCTGTCCGTACGCCTGCGATCTCAGCCCTGACCGTATTCCCGCTTGACTGCTTGGCGGTCGACCACTCCCGATGCGGTATGAGGCAGTTGCGCAACAAACACCACGTACTTGGGCTTCTTGAACCGGGCAATGCGCTGGCCGACAAACTCGATCAACTCCTGCTCGCTTGCGCGCTCGCCGGGCTTGCACATGCACACTGCCTTGACCGCCTCGCCCCATTGAGCATCAGTCACACCGAGCACCACCACTTCGGCGATCGCCGCGTGCTCGAGAATCGCCCGCTCGACTTCGGCCGGATACACGTTCTCGCCCCCGGGCTTGATCAGTTCCTTAGCGGGCGAGCGGCCCACATACCACAGGTACCCGTCGTCATCGAACCGTCCCATATCGCCCGTGTGGTGCCATTCGTTGCGAAATGTAAACGTATTGTCGACGTCGCAATTCCAATAGCCCTTGAATACCATTGGCCCGCGCACGACGATCTCACCGGTTTGACCTTCGGGCACAGGGCGGTCCAAATCGTCGACCACCGCCACAGTGCTGAACATCGCGGGACGCCCCGCCGATCCGGGACGCTCCCGGAATGGCGCGAAGGTCACGCCCCCCGATACTTCTGACTGGCCGTAGGCGGCCCAGAATCTCGCGTTCGGGCAAGCCCTCTCGAAGCGGCTAATTGTGCCCGGCGTGTCCAAACCGGATACCACGCGCAAGCTCGACAGATCGGCACCGAACTCCGCCGCCTTGTCGAGCAGAGTACCGAGCATCGGTGCAAATTCCGCGAATAAGGTCACACGTTCCTCGACAATCTGGCTAACCGCCGCCGCCGGATCGAAGCGGGCGGACAACGCTGTACTGCCGCCGACCTGCTGAAGCGCCAGGTACATTCCAAGGCCGGTGATATGAAACAGCGGCAGCATCCCCAGCTGCACGTCCTTCGTGCTAAGGTTCCAATTATGGATAAGCTGCGTGCTCGCAGCGATCAGGCCGCGATGCGTGATCAGCGCCCCACGCGCTCGACCAGCTACCGCTGCGGTGTGAATGATCACGTATCCGCTGTCGCTGTCCACGCCGGTGCAGGCCACGGCGGCATCTGAGCACAGCAGTTCATCGTATGCGACGAAAGGCGCCTGCGCAGCACCCAAAGCGTAGCAGCGCTGCACCGATGGCAGCCGATCGCGCGCCGCCGCGATGATCGGCTGATGCTCGGCATCGACGAAGACGAACTTGGGCGTCGCATCGTTCAGCACCTGAACGATCTCCTCGGCACTCAGCCTCCAGTTGACTGGCAGCATGATCGCTCCAAGTCGCGCGGCCGCCCCATAGAGATCGAGATATTCGAGGCAGTTCAACGACACGACGCCGATGCGGTCGCCCGTGCTCACGCCTGCTACTGCCAGGCCCGTCGCCAGGCGTTCCACCCGGGCAAGGTATTCACCGTGGGTAATTTGTTTGCCTTCAAAAACGATCGCTGTGCGCTTCGGATACAGGCGCGCGTTGCGGGCGATGACGTCGAACAGCGAGTACTCCCTGAGTCCCATTTTCAATGTTCCTTTGGTAAACCGCTTGGACTGCCTGTTTTCGCGGCTTGGACGAGCATTACTAGTGGGCTGTAACAATTGATTCGGGAGTAATTCGACGCGATGTATCGAAGTACTTCCACTTTACGGGTTTGGGCTGGGCGTTGTAGTGACGGATATATCGCATGAGCTTTCTTTTGAGGTCTGAGACTGAAGTGAAGAC
>ORMF012167393.1_pt1 | contig 11325 bp, 11 predicted proteins | sample 1779871 | NCBI WGS metagenome assembly ORMF01 (sample SAMEA104232316, study PRJEB22302) | groundwater metagenome | biome: forest; feature: aquifer; material: groundwater | place: USA | collected 2011-08-07 | depth 5.4 m
ATGGTGCGGTAGTCGGCGTAAGTGCGCGGGGCCTTCTTCGACTTCTGCCTCTGAGCCACCAACTCCGCCGCGCCCGCGAGCAGCTTCTTGTCCGGATCGCAGACGGACACGACCTCGACCGGAGCCACCTGGATCAGCCGGAAGAGATCGCTTTTCCCATACCAACCGGTGCCGATCAGGCCGACACGGAACGGCTTTGGCTCGGCCGCGAATGACTGAAAACCAGCGACGGTGGAAGCCGCCACCGCGAAGGCGCTGGATTTGAGGAAGTTGCGGCGGTTGATGGAGAAGGAAAGCCTCTGTTCGCCTAATGAGTTCGTTTTCATCGGTATCGATTCGCGTTTCTGTGTTCGACATGACGATAGGCGGTCGGTGTTCGAAGACCAAGCCGAAAGCGGTAGCGGCGACGGAATCGATCACCTCCAGGGCCTGACTCCGCCGCGCCACCCCCTTTGGGCTGGGAGCGTTGGCATTCCCGCTGGTGAGTCGATGAGGAGTCACCCTCCGTGCCGACAAGATACCAGTTCCCCTGGTGGCAGGCTGCCAGGACCGGAGCAGGCGCTCGGACACACCTGACCGCATAGTCCATTCGGATCCGAGTTCGAATTGCACCCTAAAACCAGATCCAGTTTCCAAGTTATCGGACGGACTCCTTCACTGGTCCCTCTCGCGTCCGCCGCGCCATTGAGCGCCGGTACCCAAAACACTCGCCGAGCACGCATCCGACGACGGGCCAAAACGTAACGGCACAGAATGCCCACATCTGGCGAGACGAAAACGGCTCTGCAATCCCGCCCTGGATCAGTGCAAACATACCAAGACCGAATGGGGCAACGGCCAGCACCCAAAACACCAACCTGACCGACCTCCGCGAGGAAAACATGCCTCCGATTCCCACGAGCGCAACCAAACCTATCATGGCAATCAGCTTCATGTCTCAGAACGCTTAACAGGGTGTCATGCGACACGTCGGCCTGCAAGCGACGAACCAGGCTTGGGGTGGTCTTCCTTCATCTGGCGCAAACGTAACGGGGCCGTGCGAAAATGGCGGGCGCAGAGCGTCAAGAGGTGAAGAATCGACTACGACAGGAGCCGAGCGGGCGACTGCTTCTTGCGCCGTGATCCAGCAATACGCCTGCGCGGCACCGACCCGCCCCATTACGGGCCGGTTTGGTCGTGGACCTTGCACCACCGGCGTGCGTGCTCTACAGTTTGCACTCGAATGAGTAACGCCGAAAACGAGCAAGTCCAGCAGGCTGCCGCCTGGATTAAGAAACTTCGCACCGAGGTGGGCCGCGTCATCGTGGGCCAGCAACACCTCGTGGACCGCCTGCTGGTCGGGCTGCTGGCCAATGGGCACGTTCTCCTGGAAGGTGTGCCTGGGTTGGCGAAGACGCTGTCGGTTCGCACGCTGGCGTCCGCGATTCAGGCCACGTTCCACCGCATCCAGTTCACTCCCGATCTCCTGCCGGCGGACATCATCGGCACCCTGATCTACAACCCGCAGGACGGGCGCTACCAGGCCACGCGGGGGCCGGTTTTCGCCAATTTCGTGTTGGCGGACGAGATCAACCGAGCGCCCGCCAAGGTGCAATCTGCGTTGCTCGAGGCGATGCAGGAGCGGCAGGTGACCCTCGGTGGGGAGACCATGAAGCTGCCATCGCCGTTCCTGGTGCTGGCCACGGAGAACCCGATCGATCAGGAGGGCACCTATCCGTTGCCCGAGGCGCAGGTGGACCGCTTCATGTTCAAGGTGCTCCTGGACTACCCTGATTTCGCCGAAGAACGTGTCATCCTCGACCGCATGGCCTTCACCTCGCCGGAAACCGACATTCAGCCGGTGACCAACGTCCCGGAGATCGTCAAGGCTCGAAAGCTCGTGGATCAGGTGCATGTGGACGCCAAGATCCGCGATTACATTGTGCATCTGGTGTTCGCTACAAGAAAGCCCGCCGACTATAAACTGGACGTCCAGAAGTTCATCCAGTTTGGCGCCTCACCTCGCGCCACGATCTATCTGACGGTCGCGTCCAAGGCCTGGGCGATGTTGCAGGGCCGCAACTACGTCACTCCCGACGATGTGAAGAGCATCGCGCCGGACGTGCTGCGGCACCGCATCATTCTGACCTATGAGGCGGAGGCCCAGGCGGTGACCACGGAGGAGATCATCAAGCGGATTCTCAACACCGTTCCGGTACCGTGACCCCCCTGGACATCCTCGAGCGCGTCCGCCGCGTGGAAGTGCGCACCAACCGTCTGGTCAATGACATGATGGTAGGGGCCTACTTCAGCCATTTCAAAGGCCGCGGCATGGACTTCGAGGAACTCCGGGAGTACATGCCCGGGGACGACGTTCGCGATATCGACTGGAACGTCACCTACCGAATGGGGCGGCCGTTTGTGAAACGGTTTCGCGAAGAGCGCGAACTGGCGATGGTCCTCGTTGTGGACGTCTCGGCTTCGTCCGGTTTTGGCTCCTCGGACCGCTCAAAGCGCCAGTTCGCCACGGAAATCGCGGCCACTCTCGCGGTTTCGGCCTCGCGCAGCAGCGACAAGGTCAGTCTCTTGTTATTCAGCGACCGCGTTGAACTCTTCGTCCCCCCGCGCAAAGGCCGGCGTCACATCCTTCGAGTCGTGCGCGAGTTGCTGGCCCACGAGCCGGCGGGCCAGGGCACGGACATCCCGGTCGCGTTGGGCTACCTCAACCGGGTGTTGCAGCGGCGGTCTATCGTGTTTCTCCTCACCGACTTCCTTCACAGCTTCGGTGGGAGCGCCAACAGTAAGGCCGGGCGAGGCACCGTGCAGGAGATCGGCTTCACGAACGTCCGCCACGATCTGGTCTGTGTGCATCTCTGCGACCCTCGCGAGTCTGAACTGCCGGACGCCGGCCTGCTCACCGTGGAGGACGCCGAGACGGGGGAGATCCTGGAATTGGATTCCGGTCGGGCGGAGGTTCGCCGGACCTACGCTGCGGCCAACCAACGTCGTATCGAGGACCTGGACGCCGCCCTTCGCCAGACCGGCGTGGACACGTTGCGGTTCAGCACGACAGAGGAGTTCCTGCCCGGGCTGAGGCGGTTCTTTGAGACGCGTCGAGGGAGGCGTCACCGGTGAAGCGCGTGGGGAAGGTCGGGCCCGCTGTCCTCAGCGGGCCGCGGGCGCGACAGACACGCGTTCGGCAAGTGAATCTGCAACTCAGGAACTCAGGAAAGGGCCTTGATTCGGGGTCTTCACCTCTGCCTGATTTCCTGAGTTCCAGATCAACCGTCCAGCCGCACGCCCAAGGCGGCGTGATCGGGACACCGCGCCTTACCGTGGCCGAGCGCCATCTGTCCAGCCGCGCTTGCCGTGGATCTTTTCTCGTGTGCCTGTCGTTCACCTTGGCTGCAGCCGCCAATGCGGCCACCAATGCGGTAGACGAAATTCCGCCTCTTCGCCCACCCCGAGGCGAGATTCCGGCGACGTTCTGGGAGGCGCATGGATGGCAGGTCGGATGGGCGGGATTCATGCTGGTTCTGTCGATCGTAGTGCTGTGGCGGATTCTGTCGCAGAAGCGGGCGAAACCGGTCATTCCCCCGGAGGTGGTGGTCCATCAATCTCTGGAAGCCCTGCGCGGACGGCCCGAGGACGCGGCGGTGTTGAGCACAGTTTCGCGTTCCGTTCGCGGCTACTTTGTCGCCGCCCTCGCTTTGCCCCAGCCGGAACCAACCAACCGCGAGCTCGCCCCGTTCCTCTTGGCGGACCAACGCGTCGGGACGGAGTTGGCCACTGCGACGAGTCGATTTCTAGCTCGCTGCGAAGAACGCCAGTTTGCGCTCCGGCCGGTTGCGGAACCACTCGGCGCTGTGGATCAAGCGCTGAAATTGGTGGATGAGGCAGCAGCGCGACAGCGCGTGCTAGCGGACGCAGCCCTGGAGCCGGCCGGCGGGGGGCCTGCCGGCGTCACGACCGAGCCGCTACCTGCCGACGTCAAGCCGCCCAAGCCGTGAACAGTCACTTCGAGTTTCAATACCCATGGGTGCTCGCGCTCCTGGCACTGCTGCCGATCTACGCTTTTCTGCGTGGGCGCGTGGGGCGGCTGGCGGCGTTGCGCTTCCCCAGCGCCGACCTCGTGCGGGCGGCGGGCGGAGTGGCGCGTCATGCCGCCGGGCGTTTGATCCTGTTTCTCCGACTGCTGGTAGTGGCCCTCTGCGTCGTTGCCCTGGCGGGCCCGCGTTTCGCCATTGATCGCACCGAAACCAAAGCCAGCGGCGTGGACATCATGCTCGTGCTCGATCTCTCATGGTCCATGATGGCCCTGGACATGAGCGGTCCCAAGGAGCGGGTTTCGCGCATGGACATCGCGCAGAGCGTGCTGGAGGATTTCGTTCGCCAGCGGCCCAGCGACCGGATCGGCCTCATCGTCTTCTCCGCTGTGCCGTATCTGGCAAGCCCGCTCACGTTAAATCATGACTGGCTCATCCAAAACCTCCGGCGGTTGCACGTGGGCATCATTCGCGAGCTGGGCACCGCGATCGGTGATGCGGCGGCGGCGGCGGCGAGGCGACTCGAGTCGCAGAAGGAGAGCAAGAGCCGGATTATCATCCTCCTGACCGACGGCGACAACAACCGCGGAGACATCGATCCGGTGCCGGCCGCCCAGTTGGCGGCGGCGATCCACGCGCGGATCTACACGATCGGCATCGGCATCGATCAGCCGTGCCGCCTCCCCGCGTTCGAACCCTCCACCGGCAAACTCCGGCTTGACCCCGCCGGCAACGTAGTTCCCACGATCATCCTGCAGCCTGCCAACTACGACGTCCTCAACAAGATGTCCTCGCTGGCGAACGGGCGCTCCTATCGCGCGGTCAACCAGCGCGAACTGCAGAGCATCTATCGCGAAATCGACCGACTTGAGAAAACCGAGGTCACCCTCAGTCGTTCCACCACCTTCAGGCCGCTGTTCCAATGGCCATTGCTGGCCGCCTTCGGCCTCCTGGCATTGGAATTAGCCCTGGCCAACACCCTGTTCCGGCGCGTGCCCTGACCTGGAGTATGGATTTTACCAACCCCCATTTCGCCGAACCTGCCTGGCTCTGGCTTGCGCTGTTGGGACCGTTGCTGCTCCTCGCCCTGGACCGTTACGCGGCCTGGGCCCGTCGGCGCCAGGAGCAACGCGTCGTGTCGCTAAAATTCCTGCCGGAGCTGACGCGGTCGCTGAGCCGGGTCCGCCGCAGGGTGAAGCTCGCGCTCCTGGTTGCCGCGGTGGCGGGGATGGGCCTCACCCTCGCGCGGCCGCAATGGGGCGAGCAACCGGAGTTGGCCCGCGCGATGGCGGAGGACATCGTCATCCTGCTCGATTGCTCGCGGAGTATGCTGGCGGAGGACATTCGGCCCAACCGCCTGGAGCGTTCCAAACTAGCCCTCCTCGACTTCATCGACGCGCATCCTGGAGGACGGATTGGCTTGGTGGCGTTCGCGGGGCAGGCGTTTCTCCAGTGTCCGCTGACGTTCGACCATGAAGCCCTGCGCGAGGCGCTCAACTCGATTAACACGCGGACGATTCCCGTTGGGGGCACGGATCTGGGCTTCGCACTCGACGAGGCCTCCCGAGCGATGGACAAAGAGGCAAAGCGCAAGGTGTTGATCGTGGTGACGGATGGCGAGGATCTGGAGCGTTCCGGCATCCCTGCCGCGCGCAGGCTCGCCGAGCAGGGCGTTGTCCTCTACACCGTCGGCGTGGGTTCACCGGAAGGAACGGAGATCCCCATCGTAAACGAGCAGGGTCAGCCGGACCTGGTTCGCGACCGCACGGGAAAAATCGTGCGCAGTCGGCTGGACGAAGAGACGCTGACCGCGCTCGCCAAGCTGACTGGCGGGACTTACCACCCGCTTGGCCCGGTGGGAGAAGGGCTGATGGAGGTGGAACTTCAGATCGAACAAGGCCGAGCGGCGGGCTCTAAGGCCGCTTCAGGGATCGGCGTGGATCGCTTCCACGTGCCTCTCGCCCTGCTAACCGCCCTTCTCACGGCTGAATCGCTGATTGGCACCCGGCGCCGAGAGAGGCAGACTGGCACGAAGTCGACTATGGTAAAGTAAGCGACCATGATACGCCTCCGCCACCGCTCATTCAGCCCTCCTCGCCTGGGGACGCCCGCTCGCCTGGGAACGGCAGGCGTCCTTACCGCCGCGGCACTCGGGGTCGCGACGTGGCTGGGAGCGGCCGACCCCGCCGCGGCCAGTCCGAGTTCTCCGCGCGAGGCGTACAATTTCGGGGTCGCCAAGCTTGAGAAAGGCGACCTGGCTGGTGCCGAGACGCTGCTCCACTCGGCGGTGGCAAGCAATCAGGACGCGCTCCAACCCTCGGCCCTCTACAACCTCGGGATTGTTCGCTTCGAGCAAGGGAAGGATGAACTCAAAAAGGGCCAGGACGCCAAGCAAGTAACCCGACAGGGTCAGGCGGGGGCGGCGGCGGCGGATAGCGCTCTCCAGGAAGGTTTCGACGCCCTGACTCGCGCAAACCTCGACGCCCTGGTCGCGGCTTATCGGCGCGGTCGCGGGGTGCGCAAGGAACTCAAAGCTGTCGTGACCGCTCTTCAAGAGGCCATTGAGCGGCACGGGGTGGCCCTGTCTCGCTGGCAAAGGTCCTCCGGAGATTTTCGGAGTTCCTTGGAATTATCGGGTGAGCCCCACCCGGGGGACGCCGCGCATAACGCTGACGTGGTGGACCGCAACATCGCCCGCCTCGCCGACACCCTGCGGCAGATGCAGATGCTGGCACAGCAGTTGGGCGAGAAACGACAACAACTCGATCAACTGCTGGCGCAAATGAAGGGCATGGTACCCGAAGAACTGCAGGATAAGGGCCCGGGCGAGGAGGAGGAGGATGAAGAGAAGAATCCGAAAGGTCCCCAGGAGGGCCAGGAAGAGAGTCGGGCGCAAAAGGATGAGCAAAAGCCTCTGTCACCTGAAGCCGCCGCGCGTCTCCTGCAGTCCTTCCAGCTCGATCGCAGCCGTTCTTTGCCCATGGGCATGGACAAAACCGGCCAGCCCAAAGACCCGAACCGTCGCAACTGGTGAAACGGACATATTCCAGAACCCAATGGGGACAGTGGGTCGGATTGGCATCGATCTGGCTGGCGGTCGCTGTTGGAAACACCCAACAGGCGCCGCAGGCGCCGAGCTCAACTTCCGGCCCAGTCAGGTTGCAGCTCACTTTTGGGCAGCCAAGCGCGGTTTCGAGGGCAACGAACGCTCCTCGGACCGCGAGACAACCCGACGAGGACCCGTTGGTTACCTTGATGACTTCCCAGCCGGACGTCGACACCGCCTCGCCGGTTGTTGCCTTGTCCGAGTTTGAGCCGCCCGTCGTGGGCATTGGCGAGCGAGCGATCTTCCGCGTCACGCTTAACGCTCTCATCGAGTCGGTGGATTGGCCCGAGGCCATCACAACGCCCACCGGCCTGGAGTTCCGCGCCGGGGCCCGGGCCACCATCTTTGGCAGCAATGGCACCAACGCAGTGCCGCACACGGACATTCTCTACCATGCCAGCGCCCTCACCAACGGCGCCTTCACCATCCCCAGTTTTACCATCAAGGCCTACGGCCAGCCCGTGCGGATCCCAGCGGCGACGCTCACGGTTGCCCCAGCAGGCACACCTACGCCTCCACCGGCCCCGCGCCTGCTCGCGGAGACCCCGGGTCGAGATTTTTATGTAGGTCAAAGCATCCCGGTCCGCGTGATCTCACCGCCGGGGCCGGATGGCAGGCTGCAGGTGGTTTCGCAACCGCAGGTGCGGGGCGACGGTTTGGCCGTCGACCGGACCGCCAGTCTCCAGCGGGTGGAAACCAGAACGGTGCGGGGCCAAGCGATGCCCGCCCTGATCTTCGAGCTCGTCGCCACCCCTCTGCAGGCCGGCCGGGTCAACCTCGCGGCCCACGGGTTCGGGATCGGCCCCCAACCCACCGTCGTGAGGCAGGGCAACACTGTGATGTCCTTTCCCCAGTATTCCCTGATCGACTCCGAGATCATCCCACTCACCGTCCACTCCATCCCGACAGAGGGTGAACTGCCCGGGTTCACGGGGGCCATCGGCAAGTTCCTCTTGGACCCGCCTGTCCTTTCAACCAACCGCGTCCGCGCCGGTAACCCGGTCCAACTTACCGTCACCATGAGGGGTGAAGGGAACCTTGAGCGGTTGGTTCCTCCGCCACCGGTCGAAAGCCCGCAGTGGCAGAGTTTTCCTGGGGTGGTTGAGGCCACCCCGGCTGTGGTGGTCCGCCAGAGGGGCTTCACGACCTTCACGACCACGTTCATCCCTCTGGAGGCTGGCAACTTAAGCACGCCCGCACTTCCGTTCAGCTACTTCGACCCGGTGGCCAAGCGCTACGTCGACCTTACCGTGCCACCTGTAGCAATCAGCGTCGATCCCGCGCCGGCCGGCGTCTCCCGAACCTCGACCAATTCGGTAGGCGCCCTGCGACTGGCCCGCACCCAGCGTCGTCAGGCCGCGGACACGCGTCTGACTTTGAGCGGGTTGTCCCCCGCCAGTGGACGTGGGGTGGCCACCTTGGTCCCCCTGCAACGGCAGCCCTGGTTTCCCGCGCTCCCAGCTCTTCCGCTCGCGGCGCTCGGCGCCCTCTGGGGCTGGGATCGCCGACGGCGCTTCCTCGAGCAGCATCGGGAGATTGTCGTCCGCCGAAAGGCGCGCCGTGCGGTGCGGCGCCACCTCCGTGGGTTGAAGCGGGCGGCGGGTTGCCGGGATGCGGATGCGTTCGTCGACCACGCCATCGGTGGACTGCGGGAAGCGTGCGCACCGAACGCTGCCGCCGAACCAAGCGCCTTGGTGTGCGCTGATGTGCTGGGCTGCCTAACCACCGCGGACCGGGACGCACAGGCCGACCAGGTGGTCCGTTGCCTGTTTGCCGCCACCGATGGCGGGCGCTACGGACAGCGCGAGCCGGATCGTGCGACGCTGCTGGCCCTGGAACCGCAGCTTGAACGACTCCTCGGCGATCTGGACAACCGCCTATGAACCGCCTCCTTCAGCTCTGGGTGACCGCGATGACTCTCGCACTGGGAGTCTCCGGGGCGGAGCCCGTCTCCACTTTGCGAGGGACCCCGTTTGAGCAGGCGACACTGGCCTACCAGAAGGCGGACTACGCGAGAGCAGTCACGCTGTTCCGACAGTCCTTTGTGCTTCATCCCGCGGCCGGAACCCTCCAGAACCTTGGGAATGCGCAGTGGCAGGCGGGACGCCCCGGTCCGGCGATTCTCGCGTGGGAGCAGGCCTTGTGGATAGACCCGCGAAACGAGTCGGCGCGGGCCAACCTGCGCTTCGCACGGCAACAGGCCGAACTCGAGGAACCGCGCTTGGCATGGTTCGAAGTCTGCTCCACGTGGCTTCCTTTCAACGCGTGGGCCTGGCTGGCCACCGCGACCCTGACTCTCAGCATCGCGCTCATCCTGCTTCCGTCCGTGTTCCGATGGCGCAAGGCTGACTGGCAGCAGGCTCTGGCCGCCGCCGCATTCGCGCTGTTCTTGCTCAGCCTGCCTGGCGTAGCGGGCGTTCACACGCGGTCGCAACTCGGCTTCATCCAGCCCAAGGAGGCGGCGCTCAAGTTGACTCCCACTCACGAGGGGCAGTGGGTGGCGAAGCTTCCCTCAGGCGAGCCGGCGCGGGTCGAGCGTGAGCGGGGGGACTACCTCCTCGTCCAAACGAGGCATGCCGAGGGCTGGGTTTTGCGTGGGGATTTCGCGGCCATCGGCCAGCCGTGAGCTGTCAGCCACCGGACAGCGCGTGGCGCAGACCGTCTAGAGCCTGCGCCCCGCCGAACCCCAGCAGTCCAAAATAGGCAACGGTGAGGGCGAACAGGCCGCAACCCGCCAGGAAGAAGACGCCGTCTCTTTCCATCGCGCCACAGGCCAGCAGAATGACCGTGAGGGCTGGCAGGGTGTTGGTCAAGGGCACCGGGAGTGGCAACAGTAGGAGCAGACCCGAGACGGTAATGAGCGCCCCGGACACCCGTTGAAACACCACCTGATCATGGAGAAATCTCAAGCGCGGGCGGAGGAGCACCTCCAGCCAAATTAGCACACGGGTGGCGGTGCTCAGGAACCTCGCAATAAAGCCCTTGGGCAACTCATGGTGAAGCAGGCGTTGCGGCAGCCAGGGTCGGCGGCCTAATGCAAGCCGGCCCCCGATCAGAAACACAACCAGGCCAAACGGGGTTGAGAGGCCCATCAGCGGAATCGGAGTCAAGAACGGGAGGCAAATGAGGACGAGCAGGAGGTCAAACCCGCGTCCTTGCGTGGCTAATAGGATCGCCGCTAGCGTGACGGGTCGATCGGTGAACTGACTTGCGAGGTGCTGCAGTTCCTCCGAGAACGCGGGTCGACGTGCAGGCTGCGCTTCACTTGGTTCTGCTGCCATGGCTTCTCAGGTTTAGTCCTTCCGTCCGGCCATCTCCGGGGGGTGTTTGGGGTCTGGACCAAGCCGAAGGGAGGGGGACGTCCGGCGTGACTCGAGCAGCGAGGCTACAATTGTCACCGCCAATACCCCCGCCACGACGCCCATCGCAGGCAGGGTTTCGATTTTGTAGGGCGTGTGGGCGAGGAGCATTTTCGCCCCCACGAACGACAACACCACTCCCAGCCCGGTCTTGAGGTGCCGAAATTTATCCACCATCCCTGCCAGAACGAAGTAGAGTGATCGCAAACCCAGGATCGCGAAAACATTCGACGTGTAGACGATGAACGGGTCCAGCGTGACAGCAAAGATGGCCGGGATGGAATCCACCGCGAACACGAGGTCGCTGACCTCGACGCACACGAGCACGACCATGAGTGGGGTGGCGGCACGACGTCCGCCCACTCGCGCGATAAACCGGTCGCCGTGATAGTCGGAGGTCACGGGCACCAGCTTGCGAAACCCGCGCACCACGGGGTTTCGCTCGGGGTGGATTTCCTCCTGCCTGCCGAACACCATCTTGAGGCCGGTGAACAGGAGAAACGCGCCGAAGACATAAAGAATCCAGCCAAACCGATGGATCAGGGCAACACCCACGCCAATCATGATCAAGCGCATCACCAGGGCCCCAAGCACGCCCCAAAACAGCACCTTGTGCTGCCACGGGGGTGGCACGGCGAAATAAGAGAAGATCAGCACGAACACGAAGACGTTGTCCGCGCTGAGCGAATATTCGATGAGGTAACCGGTGAAAAACTCGAGCCCCTTTTGCGGCCCGGCCCAGTGCCATACGCCGGCGCCGAACAACAAAGCCAGCGTCACCCACACGCCGGTCCAGCTCAGGGCTTCCTTGAATCCCACCGCGTGTGACTTGCGG
>ORMF010526099.1_pt1 | contig 11323 bp, 5 predicted proteins | sample 1779871 | NCBI WGS metagenome assembly ORMF01 (sample SAMEA104232316, study PRJEB22302) | groundwater metagenome | biome: forest; feature: aquifer; material: groundwater | place: USA | collected 2011-08-07 | depth 5.4 m
GCTGGCGGCTCTGTGGCTGGCGTTCCTCGTCAACCTGACGGCCTTTCCGCTGACCGGGGGATTGCTGCCGTATGTCGCAAAAGACGTCTATCACACCGACCAGACCGGTCTCGGCACGCTGGTGGCGAGCTTTGCCTTCGGCTCGTTGCTCGGCTCGATCGTGATCGGGCTGGTCGGGCGCTCGATCCGCCCAGGGCGCATGATGATCGCCTTTGCCGCTGGCTGGCACGCGCTGCTGCTGGTGTTCGTGCACACGCCGACGGCCGCCAGCGGCCGTGTGGTACTGGTCTTCGCCGGGATCGCGCAGAGCCTCGCCCTGGTGCCGATGTCGGTGCTGCTGCTGCACGCCGCCGGCGAGCGCTTTCGCGGCCGCGTCATGGGCGTGCGCATGTTGGCGATCTATGGCGTGCCGATCGGATTGCTGATTGCCGGCCTGCTGATCGACCGGGTCGGCTTTATCCCGACCGCGACATTGTTCTGCCTGACGGGGATTGCCCTGACGCTGCTGATCCTCCTCTATTGGCGCCGCCATGTGTGGCCGCTCGACGCGCCGGCCAACGCGCGCCAGCCGCGGGGCTGAGGCGCTGTCCGGCCTCGTCCGCCATCTCGATGCCGGCGGCTGGGCCCTGCTCGCCGTGTCGCCATTGGTCGGCAGTTTTGTCGGGACGGTGATCCGCCGCCTGCCCGACGGCGAGCCGCTCTGGCGCGGCCGCTCGCGTTGCGAGAGTTGCGGCGCGTTGCTGAGGCCGCGCGACCTGATGCCGCTCGTCAGTTGGGGCATCGCGGCCGGCCGCTGCCGTCATTGCGGTGCGGAACTGGGCTGGTTCTACCCGGCGGTCGAGGCGGCGACGATCGCATTGGCGCTGATCTCGCTGGCCGTCGATGGCGGTGCCGACGCCTGGCTCAATTGGCTGCTCGGTTGCTGGCTGCTGGCGCTCGGCTGGATCGATCTGCGCCGCGGGGTGCTGCCGGATGTGCTGACCCTGCCGCTGCTCGCGGCCGGTCTCGTCGCCGCGGCATGGTCGCCGCCCGAACTGCTCGACCGCGCGCTCGGCGCGGCGCTCGGCTATATCGCATTGCGGGCGCTGGCCTTGGTCTATCGACGATTGCGCGGGCGCGAGGGGTTGGGCGGCGGCGATGCCAAACTGTTCGCCGCCTGCGGCGCCTGGGTCGGCGCCAGCGGCTTGGCGGGCGTCGTGTTCGGCGCCGCGACCGGGGCGCTGCTCGCTGCCCTGTGCTGGCGTCTCGCCGGTCGGGAATTGCGACGCGACACCGAGTTGCCGTTCGGCCCGTTTCTCGCGGCGGCGGCCTGGATCGTCTGGCTGGCCGGGCCGCTGCCGCTCTGACCGAGGCTACGGCGGTGCGGCTATTTCTCTTCCATGATCCACACGCCGTTCCAGTCGTCGCCCGGCGGGTTGTCGCGGTAATAGCGCACGCGGTCGATAAAGATGCGCGACGGGCGATCGTCCGGCGCGATGTCGAGCGCCTGATCGAAGCGGCGCAGCGCGCCGTCCCAATCGCGCTGCTGGAAGCAATCGAGCCCAGCCTCGTAATTGGCGATCAGGACCGGGAGTTTCGGGAAACTCTCGGCGGTGTGGTAGGCCAGCGACTCGTAAACCGGTGTCGGCTGCAACTTGCCCTTGACCTGGATCAGGTCGAGCCGGCGCATCGCATTGCGCGATTTGACCCCGTCGGCCGTCGAGCCGGACAGCAGCACGTGCGTGCCGTAATATTTGTTGGCGCCCTCCAGCCGCGACGCCAAGTTCACGTTGTCGCCGATCACCGTGTATTCGAGACGCCGGCGCGACCCGAGCGAGCCGGCCAGAACCTCGCCGCTCGCCAGCCCGATTCCGATGTCGATCGGGTCCAGCCCGGCGTCGCGCCGTCGGACGTTGAAGGCGCCGAGTTCGCGCATCATCTCGGTGGCGACCGAATGCGCGTTGTCGGCATCCGCGACCGTGGCGACCGGCGTGCCGAACACCGCCATCAGCGCATCGCCGATATATTTGTCGAGCATGCCGCCATAGCTGAAGATCACATCGACCATCGCCGTGAAATACTCGTTCAGCATGCTGACCGTGTCGCGCGGCGTCATCGCCTCGGCGATCGTCGTAAAGCGGCGGATGTCGGAAAACAGGATCGTCGCCGGCACCGAGCTGCCTTGCAGGAAGTCCTCGCCGCTGGCCAGCAATTGATCGACCACCTCTTTGGCGACGTAGCGCGCCATCGTATTGCGCACGCGCTTTTCGCGGGTGATGTCCTCGAAGACCAGCATGTAGCCCATCGGCTTCTCGTCGACGCCGAGCAGCGGCAATGTCGTCAGGTTGATCGCCGCCGTCTTGTCATCGGACAGCACCAGATCGGTGTCGGCGTGATAGTCGGACGTGCCCATCTGGACGACATAGTCGAGGCTGCGCGTCATCCAGGCATTGCGGTTGCCGAACACCTGCACTGCCGGGCGGTGCAGGATGTTCTCCGCCGACACGCCGAGGATGCGCTCGGCCGCCTCGTTGACTTTGACGATCGACAGATCGTGGTCGAGGGTGATGACGCCGTTCGACAGCGATTTGAGAATGCTCTCGTTATAGTTCTTCAGGTAGAGCACGTCCGAGAAAAGTTGCGCGTTTTGGATCGCGATGGCGATCTCGGCGCCGAACGCCTTGAGCCGGCGCACGTCGCGCGGCGTGAACCCGCCGCCGCGCTTGTTGAGCACCTGCATGACGCCGTGCCGTTCGCCGAGCCGGTCGAAGATCGGCAAGGCGAGGATGTTGCGCGTGCGAAAGCCGGACGCTTTATCGACCTCGCGGTTGAAGCGCGGATCGGCATAGGCGTCGGGCACCACCTGGACCTCGCCGCTGGTGAAGGCGGCGCCGGCGATGCCGGCGCGCGACGGGATGCGGATTTCCTTCTGGTCGGCGCCCTCGGCCACCTTCGACCACAACTCGTCCTTGACCAGATCGTAAACGAACAATGTCGAGCGCTCGGCATTCAACAGCTGCGTCGTCGCCGCCATGATGCGGGCGAACAGCGTGTCGAGGTGGAGTTCGGTGGAGATCGACTCGGTGATCGCCAGCAGCTCTTCTTCCTCGCGCTGTACCTGTTCGAGCCGCTCGACCAGCAGGGCCTGTTCGAGGGCGCTGGCGGCGTGCCGGTTGATCGCGTCGACCAGTGCGAGGTCGGCATCCCCAAATTCGCCGGTGTGCCTGTTCAGGACCTGGGTGACGCCGATCGCCTGTCCGTCGCGATGGCGCAGCGGCACGCAGACGATGTTGCGCGTGCGATAACCGGTGCGCCGGTCGATTTCCGGGTTGAAGCGGGCATCCTGGTAGGCGTCGAGGATGATTTCGGCCCGGTTGGCGCTGAACACCGCACCCGAGATGCCGGCGGTCGCGGGGATGCGGATTTCCGCCACGCCCTCGCCGCGCAATACCCGCGAGAACAGCTCACCCGCGTCGCCGTCGTAGAGAAACAGCGTGGCGCGCTCGGCGTCGAGCGCGTGCGTGATCAGGTCGATCAGGCGGGGCAATTGGTGGTCGAGCGACAGTTCCTGCGTCACCGTGTCGGCGACTTCGGCGAGCACCGACAGGCGGCGCAATTCTGCGGCGAGGGCTTGCATCCCCGCCGGGTTCGCGGCGGCCAGCGCTGCGGACAGGGCAGCTGCCGTCAACGGCCCTGCGATCTCGGAGAAGGATTTCTCAAGACCCGGCGGCGCTGCCTGCATGGCACCCATGCCTCTGGCGCTGTACCCCTGTCGCGCCCACCGATCGGGCGCAGAGTACGACGCGGGCGATATTTTTACACAGCGAAGCCCGCCCGGACAAGCGGTGGGCGCCTCGCAACCATCGCGCCGATTCGCCCTTCTCGACGATCACCCGGCGGCCAATCTGCCGGTGTGACAGGTGCCGGGCCGCTCGCGGGGAGGTTTCGGCCGAAACTGTCGGGAGCGAGATAAACGCTGATCTTTCAACTTGTTGTTATATTCGGCCAACGCTGTGGCGAGGGGGAGCCGGCGTATCGGGCAGCGTTATCCGCGGCTGCCCCCGCTGCCCGGGCCGTCGTCGCGCCAGGAGTCGTTAACGAATTGAAAATCATGTTTTTCTGCATTCGGCCGCGGGGGAATGTTGCTAAACTCGCGGGGCCGCCGCGGGCTGGCGCCCGACTGGGCTAATTCGGCAACAGCCCGGCCGCTTGTCGCGACAAGCCAGAATAGCCCTACCTATTATGGGCTTGTCTTGCTAGATTCGCGGTGGGGTAGGGCAGAGTGACAACCAGTGGGGGCTGGAGTCACCGTCGGTGCAGGGGAATGAATCAGCCCTCAACGTATCGGTGAACGGCGTGGCGACTGATTTCAAGATCGCGATCATCGGCTCCGGCCCGGCCGGTCTCAGCGCGGCGACGCATGCCGCCAAGAAGGGCGTGTCGCACGTCCTGCTCGAGCGCAGCCCGCACGTCAACGATACGATCTACAAATACCAGAAGCGCAAGCACGTCATGGCGACGCCGGAGATCCTGCCGTTGCGCAGCGATCTCGACTTCAAGGAGGAGTCGCGCGAGGAGGTCATCGACGGGTGGGTCAGCGGGATCGAGGCGGCCAAGGCTAATGTCAGGCTCAATGCCGAGGTCACCGCGATCAAGGGCGAGCAGGGCAATTTCACCATTTCTCTGGGCGACGGCTCGACCCTGACCTCCGAATACGTGGTCCTCGCGATCGGCGTGCAGGGCAACCTCAACCGGCTGCGCATTCCCGGCGCCGAGCAGCCGTTCGTGCAGTATCAGCTCGACGATCCGGACGAGTATTCCGGCGAGGAGATCATCGTGATCGGCGTCGGCGACGCCGGCATCGAGAACGCGATCGCCCTGGCCACCAACAACAACGTCGCGGTGATCAACACCGGCTCGGATTTCCCGCGCGCCAAGGCGGGAAATCAGGCGCTGATCGAATCGGCGATCAAACGTGGCGACATCCAGCACTTCGCCAACGCCAAAACGACGGCGATCGAGCCGGGCGTATTGCTACTCGAAACCCAGGACGGGGTCGCCCGCGCCCCCTGCGATCGCATCATCGCGCGGATCGGCGCCCAGCCGCCGCGGCGTTTTGTTGAAAGCTGCGGCATCGAGTTTCCCAGTGCGGACCCGAACTCGTTCCCGGTGGTGTCGGACACGTATCAGTGCCAGCAGGTCGAAGGTCTTTACATTATCGGCGCCCTGGCCGGCTATCCGCTGATCAAGCACTGCCTGAACCAGGGCTACGAGGTCATCGAATATATCCTCGGCAACAACATCCCGCCGGCCGACGAGCCGTTGCTCCAGGGAAAGCTGACCAAGGCCGGGTCCACGCTGACGGTCTCGCAATTGGTGGCGGCGATCCGCGAGAAACTGCCGCTCTACGCGATGCTGACGCCGCTGCAGGTCCGCGAATTCCTGATCCACGCCGAAATCCACCAGCCAAAGGCCGGCGACGTGGTGTTCGAGCGGACCGAATTCGCCAACTCGGTCTATTCGATCATCGACGGCGAGGTCGGCATCCAGGTCAACTCGGCCGACCCGAAAGAGATGGTATTGCTGGGGACCGGCCAGTTTTTCGGCGAGATGGCGCTGATCTCGGGCCGGCGGCGCACCAGCACGGTGATCGCGACCAAGCCGTCGCTGCTGCTGGAGGTCGATCGCAACTCGATGGTCCGGCTGGTGCGCTCGGTGCCGGAGATCAAGCGCATCCTCGACAGCGCGGCGGTGGCCCGCCAGATCAAGACCTACCTCGCGCCGCAGGTCGATGAAGCGCTGCTCGACAACGTCGTGCAGACCGCGCAGGTCATGGAGTTCAAGCGCAACGACACGCTGATCGAGGAGGGCGCGCAAGACGATTCGGTCTATCTGATCCGCAAGGGGTCGGTGACGGTCTCGGTGCGCAAAGGCGGCCGCGACGTGGTGCTCGCCTACGTGCCGGCCGGCAATTACGTCGGCGAGATGGCGCTGGTGCTGCACCGGCCGCGCACCGCGACGGTCAAGGCGGCGATCGCCACCGAGGCGATCCGCATGGACAGCGGCGCGTTCCGCGCATTGCTCGACAACGATCCGGCCTTGCGGCGCAAGGTCGAGGCGAGCCTCGAACGGCATCTCGCCGAGCGGCAGCTTGCCGGCATGAACACCGAGCACGGCGAGATCATCGACTTTCTGGTGCGCCAGGGCGCCGGCGAGGCGACCGATATCCTGCTGATCGACGAATCGCTGTGCGTGCGCTGCGATAATTGCGAAAAGGCCTGCGCCGAGACGCATCACGGCGTCAGCCGGCTCAACCGCGAGGCCGGTCCGACCTTCGGCATGCTGCATGTTCCGACCTCGTGCCGGCACTGCGAGGATCCGCATTGCATGTCGGATTGCCCGGCCGACGCGATCCACCGCGCCCCCAACGGCGAGGTCTATATCGACGATCAGTGCATCGGCTGCGGCAATTGCGAGCGCAACTGCCCCTACGGTGTGATCCAGATGGCGGCGGTGCCGGCCAAGAAGCCGAGCCTGCTGAATTGGCTGATGTTCGGGTTCGGACCGGGACCGGGCGAGGACAAGAGCCCCGCCGGGATGGAAGCGCGGACCGGCTCGAAGCACGCGGTCAAGTGCGACATGTGCAAGGACCAGGGCGGCCCGGCCTGCGTGCGGGCGTGCCCGACGGGCGCCGCGATCCGCGTCGAGCCGGCCCGCTTCATCGACGTCATGCGGCAGGCGCGGCAATGAGCGTCACCGAGACCGGCGCCGGTGGCGGTAGCACGCGCGAGAGCCGCCACGTATCGTTTCTTGCCTATGACGGGTTCCGTTACCTGAAGATCGCGGCCGCCGCGGCGGTTGCCGCCCTCGTCATCTACATCGCCGATCGGCCCTACGGGTCGCGGTTCGGCGGCAGTATCGCCGGCTATATCCTCGGTTCGGTTGGCGCCTTGCTGATCGTGTGGCTGACCTTTTTCGGTTACCGCAAGCGGAATTACACGTCGAGCGCGGCCGGCGTCGTGCGCGACGGCCGGCCGGTCGAGGATGCCGGGCGGCTGGCGCGCTGGCTGTCGGCGCATGTCTATCTCGGCAGCGTATTGCTGATTATTGCGACGCTGCACACCGGGTTCTCGTTCGGCTGGAACATCCATACGCTGGCGTACGCGCTGATGTGCATCGTCATCGTCAGCGGTATTTTCGGGGTGTTCACCTACGTCCATTACCCGCGGCTGATTACGCAGAACCGCGAGGGCATGACCATGCAGGCGATGCTCGGCCGGGTTGCCAGCATCAACGAGGATATGAGCGTCAAGGCCCGCCCGTTGGATAACGTTTCGGGCGCGCTGGTCGAGGCCTCGATCCGCAATACGGCGATCGGCGGCTCGACGTGGCGGCAGCTGTCGGGGCGTTATCCGGACTGCGCGACGGCCAGGGCGATCGAATCGATGCGGGCGCGCTCGGACGTGCCGCCGCTGATGCAGGATACCTGGCGCGATGTGCGGCTGGCGCTCGACGAAAAGGCGGCCTTGCTCGACCGCCTGCGCCGCGACATCAGCTACAAGGCGCTGATGGAAATCTGGCTGTATTTCCATGTGCCGGTATCGTTTGCGCTGTTGGCGGCGCTGCTGGCGCACATCATCGCGATCTTCTTCCTGTGGTGAAACCAGGCCTACCCCGAACCTTATAATCGCGACGGAGCGCATGGAGGCCGAAGTCACCTTTCTCACCCGCCGCGGCACCGCGATTATGCGGCGGCCGCTACAGGTGAATGCCGAACGGATCCGCTTCGGGCGCGGCACCGACAACGAGGTGCCGTTGCCGGATATCCGCGTCGAATTGAGTGCCGCCGCGTTGTCGCGACGCGCCGACGGACTGGTCATCGAAAAGCTCGGCAATTCGCCGATGCGGGTCAACGGCAACACGATGGAGACCTCGATCGTCCGCCCGGGCGACGAGATCGTGATCGGCCCCTATCGCATCGAGATCGTCGAACCGACCGAGGGATGCGAGGCGGCGGCGACCGTCGAGCTGGTGCAGCCGATGGGCGACGCGCTGGGGCGGCTGGTTGCCGAGTCGCGCATCGGCCTGCCGATGGCCGCGGTCAGCAAGCGCGCGATGGCGTGGACGTTCTTTGTCGTCGTCTTTGCGATCTGCCTGATCCTGCCGGCGGCGATCTATTGGGGCGGTGTCGTACCGCCGTGGAAGAAGGATGCCCCCGCGGCCGGCCCCGCATCGATCGCCGGGCTGTCGTGGAATGTCGGCGATTTTTCCAATCCGCACCGCTTCTTCGCGTCGAACTGCTCGACCTGTCACCAGAATTCGTTCATCGCGGTGCCGGACACCGCCTGCCTCACCTGCCACGCCACGGTCGGCAGTCATGCCGAGAAGAACGCCGATATCGGGACGCTGCGCCAGGAGGTTACCGATACGCGGTGTACGCATTGCCATCAGGAGCATCGCGGCGTCCGCGGCACGGTCGTGCGCGACGCCAGCCTGTGCCTCGATTGCCACGGCACAATCACCAAGAAGGCGCCGAAGGCGGGGGTGCTCGATGTCGCCGGGTTCCCGGACGGCCATCCGCAATTCCGCCTGACCCTGGTCGCCAATGCCGCCGGGAAAAAGACCGAACGGGTCGAGATCGGCAAGCAGCCGGCGCACAACATGCCGGGCATCAAGTTTGTGCATGCCGCGCACCTCGTCAAAGGGGGCTTTCCGGCCCTCAAATACAAAGAGATGGTGTGCGCCGACTGTCATGTGGCGGAACCCGGCGGTCTCGGCTTTGCGCCGGTGACCTACGAAGGCCAGTGCGCCCGCTGCCACGCGCTTAAATTCGATCGCGTGGACCTGCCGTGGGCCGAGGCCAAGGTGCCGCACGGTGACGATGCCGGGGTGGTCGGCTCGATCTGGAATTTCTACGCGGGCAAGGCCCTGCGCGGCGAGATGGCCGACGCGACGCCGGCGGTGCCGCGCCGTTCGCCCGGCATGACGAATGCCGCCGGCGATGCGGCGCAGCCGGAGGTGCAGGCCTGGGTCGCGCAGAAGACCGCGGTGGCGTTGAGCACGATCGTCGACGAGAAGAACCGCGTCGGCTGCGGCTACTGCCATTACGGGACCGGGCCGCAGGGGCTGATCGATACTGCCAAAGTCGTCGCGGGCATGACCGCGACCGGCGCCGACGCGCGGACCAAATTCATCGCACCAGTCATCTTGCGCAGCCGCTTTCTGCCGCAGGCCGTGTTCAATCATGCGCGACACGCCGCGCTCGATTGCGGCGACTGCCACACCAAGCGGCGCGATGAGACCAAGGCGGCATTGCGGCAATTGCCGATCACGCCGCCGGACCCGATGGACGTGCCGGGCATCGAAAACTGCATCGGCTGTCATGGCGCCGAAAATGCCAGCCTGCGGGCCGAGTCGACTTGCATCAGCTGTCACGATTTCCATCGCAACGAATTCGGACCGATGCGGCCAGACGCCGCGACGACACAGTAGGGGGACCGGACCGGCACCGGCCGTTTGGGGGAAACATGGGTCAAGCGATGAGCGCGCGGCGTCGGGGGTCGCTGCTGGCGCATCCGAGCTTCAAGGTGGCGATCGCCATCCTGTCGCTGTGGTGCGCCGCGCCCGGCAGTTGCGGCGGTGGCGGAGGCGGCAGCAGCGGCGGCAATAACGGGTTCAACCTTGCGACCCCGAGCCCGCCGCCGACGTCGCCGAACCTGACGGAAAGCGACGTCAACACGGTCGTGCTGCAGGCCATGAACGAGGCCCGCGCCCGCGGCAAGCCGGCAACGATTGCGGTGGTCGATCGCGTCGGCAACGTGCTGACCGTCGCGCAGATGACCGGGGCGCCGACGACCTTTACGATCGATTCGTTCCGCAACATCGGCACCGGGCTGGAAAACCGCACCTTTATCCCGGCGAACTTCCTGCCGACGACGCTGGCGGCGATCGCCAAGGCATTGACCGGCGCCTATCTGTCGTCCAACGGCAATGCGTTCACGACGCGCACCGCCAGCCAGATCATTCAGGAACACTTCAACCCCGGCGTCGCCCAGTCGCCGGCCGGGCCGCTTTTCGGGGTGCAGTTCAGCCAATTGTCCTGCTCGGACTTCAACACCGTGGCCTCGGCCGTGGCGGGCGGTACGAATGGCGGGCCGCACCGCTCGCCGCTCGGCTTTTCGGCCGATTCCGGCGGTATGCCGCTCTACAAGAACGGCATTCTCGCCGGCGGCATCGGCATCATGACCAAGAGCATCTATTCGCTCGATGCCAATGTCTTCAACGTCGATATCGATGACGACGAGGTGGTCGCGATCGCCGGGCAGAGCGGTTTCGAGCCGCCCGACCAGATACTCGCCTCGAATATCGCACTCGGCATTTCGCTGCGTTATGCGGACGCGAACAGGTCCAACCTGGCGGCGCCGGTCTCGGCAACCGGCAGCTTTACGCCGGTCGCACCGATCGCCGGCTATTTTGCCGGCCCGGCGGCGGGCAAGACCTCGATCGCCGGGCTCGCCTACGGCAGCAGCGATGGCGCCTCGGGCATCGTGCAGGATGGCACCTTCGGTCCGGTGCTCTATCCGGGAACGATATCGCCCGCCTTTGTCTTCACCGACGGCACCGGCAACGTGCTCTACAAGCCGACCGCCGGTCTCGCCCCCGCCGGCGGGGCCGCCATCACGGCCGGCGAAGCGCAGGCGATGATGATCAGCGCCCTCAACGTTGCCTTTGTGTCGCGCGCCGCAATCCGATCGCCGACCAACAGTCACGCGCAGGTCACGATCGGGATCGTCGATCTCGACGGCAACGTGGTGTCGATGGCCCGCACCCCGGATGCGCCGGTGTTCGGCGCTGACGTGTCGCTGCAAAAGGCGCGCTCGGCGCTGTTCTTCACGCGCACCGACGCTGCGGCGAAGATCAACGCGATCACCGCGACCTCGCCGAGCACGACAAACGGCACGTTCGCCGACTACATCACCCGCTCGCGCCAGTTGATCGGGCCGACCGCGTTCTCCGACGGCATCGCCTGGTCCGAGGTGTCGATCGGCGACGTGTCGCGGCCGTACTACCCGGACGGCATCGACAGCAGCGCGCCGGGATCGCTGAGCCTGCCGTTCAACAGGTGGAGCCCGTTCTCCGACGGGATACAGCTCGATCTGGCGTTTGCCGATATCGTCAACGGCATCCTCGGCATCGTGTCGGGCGGGCGGCCGCCGCAGGGCTGCGCCAATATCGGCCTCATCGGCGGGGTGCCGACGGCCAACACGGTGCTTCCCGTGGTCTCGGGCGGCAAGACGCAATTGGCCAACGGGCTGCAGATATTTTCCGGCGGCTTTCCGATCTA
>ORMF010050934.1_pt1 | contig 11322 bp, 7 predicted proteins | sample 1779871 | NCBI WGS metagenome assembly ORMF01 (sample SAMEA104232316, study PRJEB22302) | groundwater metagenome | biome: forest; feature: aquifer; material: groundwater | place: USA | collected 2011-08-07 | depth 5.4 m
GAGTTGGAGAAGGCCGGGAAGCTGCCGAAGGTGGCGGGGGTCGGCCTGCCTGCCCGCGGACGCGCTCCTTCGAAGGCGAAGACCGCGTCTGCGCGGAGGAAGTAGGCGTTGTCCCGAAATCCCCCTCCCTGGAAGGGAGAGGGTGCAGGGTGAGGGTTGAAGCCACCGGAAGGGGTCTTTCGCTCCGCTCAGGATGACAAGTGGCCCTTTCCCGGCGCGCCGGGACTCAGGGCAAGCAGAACAGCGGGTGTCCTGACCCCGTTGACTGCATCAACGGGGTCAGTAGGAGCCGGGGGGCTGGGTTGCCTGAAAAGGTCATCCTCGACACGGACATAGGGTCGGACATAGACGACGCCGTCGCTCTGGCGTACCTGCTCGCGAACCCGGAGTGCGACCTCCTTGGCGTGACGACGGTGTCAGGGCAGGCCGTCGAGCGCGCAAAGCTGACGAGCGCGCTATGCATGGCTGCAGGCAGGGACGTGCCGGTTTTCCCGGGCACGGAAGCGCCGCTGAAGGCCATGCAGAGGCAGCCCGTCGCGAAGCAGGCCGCCGTCCTCGACAGGTGGCCGCACCGGAAGAGGTTCCCGCAGGGCAGGGCGGTTGACTTCATCGCGGAGACGGTCAGAGAGAACCCCGGCGAGGTCACGCTGCTTTCGATAGGGCCGATGACGAACGTGGCAAGGCTGTTCATGGAACACCCGGAGGCGGCCAGGCTCCTGAAGAGCCTCGTCATCATGGGCGGGTGGTTCGGCCCGGATCCGGCAGGAACCTCGACTGAAGAGTGGAACGTGCTCTGCGACCCTCACGCCTCAGCAGTTGTCTACGCCGCGCCTGTGACGCTCCACCGCTCTGTGGGAACGAATGTGACGATGAAGTTGCAGATGCCCGCGGCGGAGGTGCGCCGGCGCTTTCAGACGGGCCTGCTCAAGCCCGTGCTCGAAATGGCAGAGGTGTATTTCGCTGACGAAAAGGTCATCACGTTCCATGACCCTCTGGCCGCGGTCTGCATCTTCGACCCGGATGTGTGCAGGTTCGAAAGGGGCCGGGCCACTGTGGAGACGGAGGCCGGCGAGAGCGGGAGGTTCATGAAGTGGCGGCCCGGCGCGAGAGGGCCGCACGAGGCGGCTGGGGCTGTTGACCCGGAGCGGTTTTTCGAGATCTGCTTCGGGGTGTTCGGGTAGGTCGGGTCCGATAATGCCCTCCCCTTCGATGGAGGAAGGTTTAGGGAGAGGGTGCGGCTCGTGACGGGCGGGGTCTGAGGTTCCGGGGAAGCGGACGCATAATCCTCTGTCGAAAACCGGACGGCCCGCCCGTCGGTATGTCACGGGCCGAGACAAGCAACGGGCCTCGCCGCCGGTGAGGTCAGGAAAAACAGCCCGCGCAAATGCCTCCTCCCGCCGTGGGAGAGGTCAGCCGGGCCAGAGGAGAAACAAGATGCCTGAAGTGAAGAAGCACCTGCAGGGGGAGCCGTGCTGGGCGGAACTCACAACGAGCGACGAGAAGGGCGCGCTGAAGTTCTATATGGGCCTGTTCGGGTGGACCGACGATGCGCAGTCGATGGGCGACGGCAAGTTCTACCACATGATGGAAGTAAGGGGGCACGTCGCCGCGGCTCTGTTCGAGGCTGGGAAGGACGAGCTGAAGCAGATGCCCCCGCACTGGAGCGTCTATTTCTCGGTCACAAGCGCGGACGAGACGGCGAAGAAGGTGAAGGCCGCAGGCGGCAAGGTGGTAGTGGAGCCGATGGATGTGATGGACGTGGGCCGAATGGTGGTGGCCCAGGACCCCTCCGTCGCCTACATATCCTTCTGGGAGGCGAAGAGGCACATCGGCTACACGGTCGTGAACGAGCCGGGCGCGGTAGTGTGGAATGAGCTGATGACGCGCGACACAAAGAAAGCCGTGCCGTTCTACAAGGCCGTGCTGGGCGTCGAGGCCGCCGCTATGCCGATGCCGGGCGGCGGGGACTACACGATGCTCAAGGTCGCCGGCAAGGACGTGGCCGGAATCATGGCGATGCCGAAGGAGGTCCCGGCGCAGGTGCCCGCGTACTGGGGCCCGTACTTCGCTGTTGCCAACGCCGACGCCGCCATCAAGAAGGCGCAGTCGCTCGGCGGCAAGGCCATGATGCCCGCGCAGGACATCGCTGGCGTTGGCCGCTTCGCCACGCTTTCCGACCCACAGGGAGCGACCTTCAGCATCCTTCAGCCTGCCCAGAAGTAAGCGCTGGCCGGGCGCACTCGACAGGGCAGAGCAAAGGACAGGGGCACGATACGTCTTGCCACTGTTTGTTTTCAACGCGTTCACTCTGCCGGGCACCTTCGTTGACATAATCGCCGTCATTCCGAACCCGAAAAGACGGAGATGATGGGTGCTGGATGACATGCAACCGTCCCCTTTTTCACGGCGCCGCTCCTCGCTCTGGCTCCGCAAGTGGTGGCCTGTCGTGCTGCTCGGCGTCTCGACGGTCGGCACGTACGGCGTCGGCTGGTACTCGTTCGGGGTCATCATCGGGCCGGTCAAGGAAGAAACGGGCTGGTCGAGCAGCTCGGTCTCGGCGGCATTTTCGATAAGCGTGCTGCTGACGGGCGTGGGCGCGATATTCGCCGGGCAGATGCTGGACAGGTTCGGCGGGCGGCCTGTTCAAATAGTGTCGCTGGCAACCGGGACGGCGCTTGTGCTTGCGGCGGTTTCGGCGCAAAGCCTGCCGGTGTTCGTGGCGACGTGGGGGCTGGGCGCAGGCGTGCTGGGAGCCGGGCTGTTCTACCACGTGACGATGGCGATCACGACGCGCCTGTACCCGGAGGAGCGGGCGGCGGCGTTCGCGGTGCTCACGTTCACTGGAGGGTTCGCGAGTCCGGTTTACCTGCCAGTGGCGGGGTACTTCGTTGAGCAGTTCGGTTGGCGCGCTGGCGTGAGGCTGCTCGTGCTGATGATGGTCGTGCTGGCGGCGCCTGCTGCTGTGCTGATAAGCGGACGAAAGCGGGACACCTCGATTACCGGCGCACATCATCGTCCTCTCGCCGGTGAGGGGGAGGGCAGCGTCCCCGGTGCTCAAGTTGAAGCAGGGTCAGGCTTCGGCTCCGTACGTGAAGCCCTGCGGTCGCGGCGGGGCGTCGTCATGGTCCTGATGTTCGCTGCGATGTGGGTGGCGATAGGCGGGATGCAGGTGCACCAGGTCCCGGCGATTCAGGCGGCGGGAGTGTCGCTGGCGACGGCGTCGTTCATCGCCGGGCTGCGCGGCTTCATGTCGCTGCCGGGCAGGGCGTTGCTCGGCCCGATCACGAGGTGGCTGGGCACGCCGGGCGCGCTGCTCGCGGCCTACGTGCTGATGTTCGTCGGGCTTGTGGCTCTTGCCTTCGGCGGGTTTGCGGGTGCGATGGCGTTCGCATTGGTCACAGGCGTGGTCTTCGGAGTCGTGTCCCCGCTTCAAGGGCTGTACTCGGCTGAGGTGTACGGGCAGAGGCGGATAGGGTCGCTGCTGGGGGCGCAGCAGGCGGTGATAAGCGCGGCGAGCGCGACGGGGCCCGTGGCCCTGGGCCTGCTGCTCGATGCTGGAGCGGGCTACCGTGCGGCGGTCGGCGTCGCTGCCGGCATGGCGGCGGTGGCGATCGTGCTGCACCTGGCCGGGATGCGGCGTGCCGGTAACGGACAACAGCTGCGACAGCGCGTCTTGTGAGGAGCGACGCTCGCGCCGTGCAGGCGGTATGCTTTTGCGGCCCTGCGCTAGGCAGAGCAGCGTGGGGCCGATGATGAAGTGAAGTAAGGACGGAGCAAGCGGTGAAAACGCTGAAGATTGAGAAAGTAGAGACCTGGCTGGTGGAACGGTGGCTGGCGGTTCGCGTGACGGCGGACGACGGCACGCAGGGGGTGGGCGAGGGCACGTTCTGGAGCTTCGCGAGCGCGGCGGAGGACGTCGTCAGGTCGCTTGCGAAGGACCTCGTGGGGCAGGACGCGGGGAATATCGAGCACTTCTGGAACGCTGCCTACAGGAAATTCAGTTTCCGCAGCGCTGCGATCACCAGCGCGCTGAGCGCGATGGACATGGCGCTGTGGGACATCAAGGGCAAGAAGTACGGCGCGCCCGTGTGGGACCTGCTCGGGGGCAGGGTGCGGGAGAAGGTCCGGGCCATCGCTCTCCTCGGGGGCGGCTCGAAGCCAGAAGACTTCGTGAAGTCGGCCCTGCAGGCGAAGAAGCGCGGGTTCACGGCAGGCAAGATGACGCCGTTCCCGCGCGGCTGGAGCGAGCTGTCTTATGGCGAACTGATCAGGCAGAACACGGCGATAGTTGCCGCTGTGCGTGAAGCCGTCGGGTGGGACTTCGACATTGGTATAGAGGTCCACAGGAACATGCAGCCGGCGGAGGCCGAGGTGTTTGCGGGCCAGATCGAGAAGTTCCTGCCCTATTTCTTTGAGGACCCGATAGCTCCGGACAGCGTGATGTCGATGGGCGACGTGGCGAGCCGAATCCGTCTGCCGCTTGCGGTGGGAGAGCGCAATACGTCGATCTGGGAGTTCAGGGAATACTGCAGCCTGAAGGGCGTGGCCTATCTGAAGCCTGACGTAGGGCTGGCTGGCGGGATCACACATGTGAAGAAAATCGCCGCCATCGCAGAGTCGTTCCACCAGCGGATACTGCCGCACAACTTCCTCGGGCCGGTGACGACAATGGCCTGCGTCCAACTAGCGGCGGCGACGCCGAACTGGGACGTGCAGGAGTTGGTACTTGACGTTGACAGCGGCAGGGGAGACCTGGTCAAGGAGCCTCTCGTTTTCAAGGACGGCTACCTGCTCATTCCTGAAACGCCTGGGCTGGGCATCGAATTCAACGTGGCGGCGTTCAAGAAGCACCCGTATACGACGGGGTCGGGCGACCCCTCGCGCCGTCCTGACGGCTCCGTGGCGCTGAGATGAAACGGAACCCTCTCCCTGAAAGGGAGAGGTGAGGGTGTGGGTCGCGAAGCCCCTCTCACAGCGGGAGCGGGGCAGGGTGAGGGAGAAGTCTCCACCACTATTGAATGAAACAGTTTCGTGTTGCCCCTCAGTGAGGTGATGGAAGATGGCTGGAAGACTTGAAGGCAAGGTCGCGATCATCACGGGCGGCGGAGGCTCGATGGGGAGCGCAATGGCCCGGCTGTTCACGAAGGAGGGCGCCGCGGTCTGCGTGGCGGACTTCAGGCCGGAAGCGGCGCAGAAGGTGGCCGATGAACTGAAGAAGGTGGGTAGGAAGGCCGTCCCCTTCACTCTGGACGTGCGCGACTCGAAGCAGTGGGAGGCGTGCGTTGCCGCGACGGAGAAGGCCTTTGGCAAGGTCACGACGCTCTGCAACGTCGCAGGGGCGAACGTGCGCGTGAGCTTTGACGGGCAGACCGAAGAGATGTGGCGGATGATCATTGACACCAACCTGACGGCGTATTTCCTGGGCACGAAAGCCGTCGTGCCCGCGATGCGCCGTGCAGGGAGTGGGTGCGTGCTGAACATCGGTTCGCTGGGCTCTATCAGACAGGGGGCAGGCAGCCCTGCGTACGGGGTGAGCAAGATCGGTCTGGTGGGGCTGACCCGGAGCACCGCGGCGGCCTATGCGAAGGATCAAATCAGGTGCGTGCTGATCTCGCCGGGCCATGTGGACACGAATTTCCTGCGGGAGAACAGCCAGTACAGCCCGAACGACTGGTCCACGAGCATCGAGAACCCCGAGAACTATGAAAACCGCCGCCGCAGCACGCCGCTCGGACGCCTCTGTACGCCGGAGGATATAGCCAGCGCCTTCATGTTCGCGGCCTCTGACGAGGCCTCGATGATCACAGGGTCAATGATCACCGTGGACGGCGGCGCGGGGGTCTAGAGGTTTCGGCGACCAGTTGACATTCTCTGGCTATGCGCGCTTACCTTCAGGCGTCGTCGTTCTCGTTAATGGAGCGGGGGAGACGGACGGTGAACTCGGTGCCTGCGCCGGAATCGCTCTCGACTGAAACCGTGCCGCCGTGCATTTCGACAAGGCGGCGGACTATCGCGAGGCCCAGGCCGGAGCCGGAGACTGTTCGAGTAAGCGAGTTGTCAGCGCGGAAGAACGGCGTGAAGAGGTGGACCTGGTCGGCCTTTGAGATCCCTATGCCGCTGTCCTTGACCGTGATGGAGATGTAGTCGCCTGAGTCCGCCGCCCGTAGGGAGATGGAGCGGCCTTCAGGGGAGTACTTTGACGCGTTGCTCAGGAGGTTTGAGACGACCTGCATGACGCGCTCGCGGTCGCCGAGGACTGGGAGGTCGCTCCCGTTGACGTCCAGGACCAGCTTCTGCCCGCGGGCGGCGAGCACAGGCATGAACGATTCAGCGGTCTCGCGCAGGAGGTCAGAGAGGCCGAACGGATGCCGCCTAAGCTCGAGCTTGCCCGATTCGATCTTGGAAATGTCTAGCAGCTCGTTGATGAGCGCGCTTAGCTGACGGGCGTTCCGACGCACGAGTTCAAGCTGGTGGCGCTGTTTTTCGGTCAGGGTCCGGTCGCGGTCGCGCGAGATGAGGTCTGTGAACGCCATGATGCTGGTGAGGGGTGTCTTGAGTTCGTGGGACACGGTGGTCAGGAACTGGCTCTTGATTTCGTTGACCCGCGACAGTTCTCTTGTCTGGGCCTCAAGCTGTGTCGCCTTTTCACGCGCCTCGGCGAGCTGGAGCGACCTCCGGTGTACGAGGGCGTTTTGTATCGCCGGTGTGATCTGAGCGGCGACGCGCTGCAACAGGTCAAGGTCTGCCTGGGTATAAGCATCTTTTGTGCAGCTCCACAGTCCCAGGTAGCCGATCAGGCCGGAGGCTGGAGCGCCGAGAGACACCTGCATGCGGGTTGAAAGCCCAAGGCGCGCCAGGGCTTCGCCGTCGGGCTGGTGAGAAAGGCTGGACTCCATTTCGCTCCGCCACTGCCAGCCAGCATCCCTGACCGCTTGCACAAGGGCGCCCACTTCCTTGCCCGGTATCTGGATGCCACGCCCAAAGGCGACGCGCAGGTCGCCGGTGTCCGGGTCGAGCAGGGTGACGGATATGCGGTCGAACTTGATGAGCTTCGCCAGTTCGTCTGCAACGGCGTCGAACGCCTTGCCAAGGTCCAGGTCCCTGCTCGCGGCGACGCCGATGGTGGCCAGGGCCTGGCGGGTGTCCGCCTCGCGTTTGGCCTCTGCATAAAGGCGTGAAGTGACGACTGCGCCAGCGATCTGGGCAGAAATCTGTTCTGCCAGAGCGATCAGGTCATTGGTGTACGGGCTGTCCTCCCTGGAGCGGAAGTTGAGCGAGCCTACGACTCTGTCCTGCCAGATCAGAGGAGTTATGAGCATGGACTGGAGGCCAGCGCTTAACGCGTTCCTCGATGACGCGGAGCCGGCCTCCGCCAGCTTCGACATTTTCTGCGCGCTGATGAGGATCCGTTTCTTGGTTGCGATCAACTCTTCGAAGACTGTGCCGGAGATCGGGAAGCGGCCCCCGGGCGGAAACCCGGGCACCGCCGTGCCCGCCATGTAAGCGTCAATGCTGGAGGTCTGGTGCTCATCGAAAACCGAGATGACGATGCGGTCCGAGGGGATGAGCTTGATCACCTGCCGGACGAAGAGCGGGTACACGTCCTCGATACGGAGAGTGGAGGATATGAGCCGTCCGATCTCGGCGATGGTCTTTCGTTCTATGGAGTCATGTTCAAACGCTGCGTTCAACCAGGCATTGGCTATGCTGCCTGCGATCTGTGAAGCGACGCGTCCAAATAGGGCCGAGTCGCGAGAACTGAAGGCGTTTTCCAGCACTGAACTGACGCCCAGTGTGCCGATCGCCTTTCCGGAGACGACAAGGGGTGTGGACATTAGAGACTTGAACCCGGCCCGCACCCACTGCGGGCCGTTAGGGTAGTCGCGGATGTCGCCCACACTCAGGACGACTGCCGTGCCTCCCTCCACGACCTTCTGCTCAAGCGACCCTGCAAACGGTCCGCGGGAACCCGGTCCTGCCGTTACAACGTCTTTGCCCGCTACATACGGTCTCGTCACCGTGTCACGGGCCTCATCTATCAGAGAGACCGTGACACGATCGAACTTGATCAAGCGGGCAAGCTGGGCTGCGAATGCCTCATAGACCTGCTTGACATCAGGGGTGGATGTGATGACGCGGCCTATCTCGGCCAGCACTTCGCGTTCGTCCGCCTCGCGCTTTGCCTGTTCGTGGAGGATGCCGTTTTCGACCGGCCCCGCGATCTGGAGAGCCACCCTTTCCAGGAAGGCGGCGGCAGAAGGGCCGTACGCAAAAGGCCGCATGGACGAGACAGTGAGCGCGCCCGAGGCGCGGTCTCCGGTGATCAGCGGCGTGACGATGAGGGATCGGAAACCCATGTCGCGCATGCGGGACATCTGCGGCATCTGCGCGTGCACCTGCTCGTAGTTGGAGTCGTCAAGGATGACAGTCCGCCGCTCGGTTGCTGACAGGCCCGCAAGGCTTCCCTTGACCGGGTAGTGGTGCCCCTGCTGCCGTTCGGGGAGTGACGGCCCCCACGCGCACCTGATGACAAGGGTCTGCTCCCCTGGGTCAAGAGTGACGATGCCGATGCGGTCCGCAGGGACGACCTTGAGCGTCTGCCTCACGAACTCGTCAAATACTGCACGGATGTCCAGAGAGGAGCTTACGGTCCTCCCGATCTCCACCAGCGCCTGCCGCTCCTCGGCTTCGCGTTCCAGCCTGGCCGCGAGCCTGGCGTTGACCACGGCCCCGGCGATCTGGGCTGCGATCTTTTCGACAGTGGAGACCTGACCGTCCGTGTAGGCCCCGGGAGTGGTGGACATGACTCCGAGCGCACCCACCGCCACGCCCTGGAATATCAAGGGGACGGCGATGCTGCTCCGCACGCCCGTCTTCACAAGGGCCGCGCTGTAGCCGTACTGCCCTGCGAATTCGCTCTGGCGGATATCTACGACCAACAGGCTCCGCATCTGAACTGCGACCTGGCCCATGACCGTGCCTTGGACAGGATGGGCCGAGCCGGAATTCCAGCCCGGCACTTCCAGGCCGCTGACGTAGGCGGTCTCGTAGGACTTGCCGTCGTCCAACTGGATAGAAATAACGATGCGGTCTGCAGGGACGAGAGCGCGGACGAGTCCTGCGAACCGCTCATAGACCTCGTTAATGTTCCGAGTCGAGGTGATGACGCGGCTCATTTCGGCGAGGGTTTCTGCCTCGCCAAGGCGCAATGCAGCGGCCTGCGCTGCGTCGCGCGGCTCGTGCCGGCCAATGCTGGGTACGGCTTTATTTGCTCCGGACGAACCCGCCGGAGCCTTTCGCGCTCGGGGGCGCTCTACCTGCAAGTCATGTCTCCCGCAGGCCCTGGCTACTCACGGGGGCGGCCTCGGACTTCGGCGCGTGAGTGCAATGGGAGTGCTGGACACCATGGTAAGCCTGCCCGATGGCGCTCTCCTGCGTGCTGGCCCGCAGCAGGGAACGTGACAGAGGGCTCGTTTGCCGCACGGCATGCTATGGCAGGCAACGGGGACTTGCGGGACCCCCCGCAGACATACCCTCGCGGCGCGGACCCAGCCTGATTCACACAGGAGCGCAAATGACCGGGCTATCTAAACCTGATTACGCGATCACTGTCGAGCGGAACGTGCCTGTAGTCATGAGGGATGGGACGCGTCTCATGACGGATGTCCACCGTCCGAAGGCGTCTGGCCGCTTCCCGGTGATTTTGGAGCGGACTCCATACGACAAGATGCAGTCTTCCGAGACGCGAATGGGAGCGGCGGAGTTCTATGCCTCGCGCGGGTATGTCGCGGTCTTCCAGGATGTGCGCGGGAGGGGGGCTTCAGAGGGCGAGTTCTACCCGTTCCGGGACGATGGCGCAGGTGTGAACCGTGACGGCTATGACACTGTTGAATGGTGTGCAGCGCAGCCGTGGTCAAACGGGAAGGTCGGCACGATCGGCGGCTCGTACTCGGGGGCGACTCAGTACCGGATGCTGGCGGCGCGTCCGCCGCACCTTGTCTGCCAGTTTGTGAGGCAGTCGTCTTCCGACTACCACAACGAGTGGGTGTACCGGAGCGGCGCTTTAGAGCTTGCATTCAACCTGAGCTGGACGCTCCGCAACACTGCGAACCACGTTGGCAGGATCGCTCCGGGTGATGCCGCGGCCCGGGCGCGCATCGAAAAGGCCCTGGAGGAGATGGACTCCTGGATGGGGCGCCTGCCACTGAACCCGATGCCGCCCATGGACGGCCTCTACAGGTGGTTCAACGACTGGCTGGACCACCCTGACGATGGGCCGTACTGGCACGAGTTCAACATCGCCCGGAACCACCATGAAGTGGACACGCCGGTCTATCACCTGGGTTCGTGGTTCGACGGCTTCTTGCGCGGGAGCATAGAGAACTATTCAGGCATGCGGGGGCGGGCGCGGTCTGAAAAGGCGCGGGCCTCCCAGCGGCTGCTGATCGGGCCGTGGGTGCACGGGCCGGACTCAATCAACAAGTCGCTTGTGGGCGAGGTCGAGTTCGGTCCGGACGCGGCGCATGTCCTGAACGAAATCCGCCTGCCGTGGTTCGACCACTGGCTGAAGGGCGTGGAGAACAGTGTGATGGACACGCCGCCTGTGCGCCTGTTCACGATGGGCGCAAACCGCTGGCGCTACGCGGATGACTGGCCTCCGCCTGAGGCGTCCTACACCCCGTTCTACCTGCATGCGGGCAAGTCAGCCGGAGCCGCGCAACCTGGCAGCGGCGCCCTGTCGCAGGCGGCGCCTGAGGGCGCAGAGCAGCCGGACAGCTATGTGTATGACCCGCTCGACCCCGTGCCTTCGCTCGGCGGCGGGCACCTTGGCGCAAAGAATGGACCTTATGACCAGCGACCTGTCGAGGGGCGTGCGCTGACCTATACTAGCGGGCCGCTCGGCAGAGACATGGAGGTGTCCGGCCCGGTCAAGGCGGTGCTCTACGCGTTATCGTCCGCGAAGGACACGGACTGGGTCGTCCGCGTGACGGACGTTCACCCGGACGGCGCTTCCATCCTCGTGTGCGATGGCATCCTCCGTGCGAGATACAGAAACTCGCGGTCGAAGCCGGAGATCCTCGCGGGAAACGTTGAGAGGTACGAGGTTGACCTGTGGGGCACGAGCTGTCTTTTTCGAAAGGGACACCGCATCCGTGTCGCAGTGACCAGCAGCGGTTTCCCGCGGTGGGACAGGAACATGAACACGGGCGGGGACAACTCTCGCGAAGCAGCGGGCGTCGCGGCTGTGAACACGGTGTTCCACGACTCGCTGCGTCCTTCGAACATCATCCTGCCTGTGATCCCGTAGAGAACTGTCTCCGA
>ORMF011561256.1_pt1 | contig 11322 bp, 13 predicted proteins | sample 1779871 | NCBI WGS metagenome assembly ORMF01 (sample SAMEA104232316, study PRJEB22302) | groundwater metagenome | biome: forest; feature: aquifer; material: groundwater | place: USA | collected 2011-08-07 | depth 5.4 m
GAGGTCGCCGTGGGACGCCCCAGGCGCGGGAGCCGCAGCAGGGGCTCCCGCCGCGGGCGCCGGGGCGGGCTCGACGGCGGTCGTGTCCTCGATCTGGACGTCCGCGGTCCAGCGGTTCCCCATCTTCTCGGCGAGCGCGATGCGCGCGACGAGCGCCCTCGCGCGCGGGGACAGCAGATCCTCCATGCGCGGCTCGAGCTCGCTCTCGGGGGCCTGGTCGGCGGCCCGGTTGAGAAGGCCAATCTGATGAAGGACGTGGCCGCGGTCCTCGGCGAGGCGCCGGATGGACTCGAACCAGCGGTTCGCGGCCTCCATCTTGCCGTCGGTGACGGACGCGGCCAGGTGTTCGCGGGCCTCGCGCTCGAGGGTGTCGTAGTTGTCGAGCAGCCGGCCGAGGGCGTGCTTGGGCTGGAGGTAGTCGATGTTGTTCGGGTCGGCGCGGACCGCCTTGACGTCGGCGTCCGCGACGTCCCAGCGTATGCCGAGCGCCTCCGCGATCTCGTTCGTGCTCATGCCCTCGCCGAGCAGGTGGGCCACGCGGCGGCGCCGGTGGCTGATCTCCGAGCGCGCGCTCATGGCGACCTCCTCTGCTCCCGCAGTTGCTGCATCGCGGTGAGCCACCTCGGCGAGCGCCTTGTCCTCGGTCGCAGCGGGACGCCGAGCCGGTGGAGCACGCGCCAGACGGTCCAGGGGTGCGCCAGGTAGTGACGCGCGATCGCCCGGATGGAGTAGCCGGCGAGATAGTCCCTGCGGAGCCGCGCGCCCTGGGGGGCCCGGCGAGGGCGGCGCCTCGCAACCCGGGTTCGCTGTCGCGGTGGGGCTGGAGCGGGCGGCGGTGCCTTCGGGCGGACGTGCCGCCGCTCCTCGCGCATCTGCGCGTAGAGGCCGGGCATGTTGCGCAGCATCCACTCCCGGAACGACCAGGTCCGGAGCATCAGGCGCGCGGCCATCTGCTCGATGGACAGGCCCTGCCCGCGCAGGCGATTGACGAGTCCGCGCCGCTCCTCGGCCGCCACGCGCACGGCGTCAGGCACGGGGCGGCGATACCGGAGCCCGCGGGCGGCCAGCCGGTAGGCGATCGCCCGGGCACTCACCCGGTACACGCGCGCGACGTCGTCTGCGCCGACGCCGGAGCGGAACAGCCGGACGATCTCGTCCACCTGTTCGGCCGTCAGACGCCGCCTCATGCGCGGCCACCGGGGCGCGCTCGGCTCAGGGCCTCACGCTGCAAGGTCAGGAGTGCCTGGTCGTGCTGGACGATGGCCTTGCCGATCCACTCGCCGGCCAGGGCCACCGCGCGGCCGAGCTGGATCGCGGTGGCGTACACGACGAGGCCCCAGAAAAGGTGCCAGCACCAGGCCATCAGGGCGCTCCTTGCTGGCTGCTCGAGTCCTGGCACCCCGGCAGCGCCACCCTGGTGGCCAGGAGCTGATCTGCCCGCGCCAGGAAGTCCTCGCGCGAGCCTGATCGGCGCAGCACGGCCGCGAAGGCGACGTCGGGCAGGTGATCGCACGCCGTCTCCGTCCGGTCGCGATCGCGCGAGGCCGGCAGATCCGTCCGTACGAGGCGCCAGACCTGGCCGCCGAGAGACTCGAGGGCGTCCTTTTCGTCCGGGAAGCGCACGTCGTCGATGACGAGGCGCGCGGCCTCGCCGGGCGGCATGGCCTGCAGGCGTTCGAGGAGGAGGTCGATCCAGATGCGCTCTCCGATCCGCTCGCGCGCACCGCCGCCAACCACCTGCAGGATCTCGCGCGGCGAGTAGAGGCGCCGGCGGCTTGAGAAGAGTCGCCAGTAGATGCCTCGCCACCGGCGAACGAGCTCGACAGAATCGAGCGCGCTGCCCTCGAGCGGCAGGAGCTCGGTCGTTCGCCAGGCGAGGCTTCCCGGGGACAGCCCGTCGAGATCGACGCAGAGCGACTCCTTGAGCCAGCCGTCCGTCTGAGCCTCCGTCATGCCGAAGACCTGCGCCCCGATGACCTCCTTGAGGGGGGCCGCGAAGCGCAGCCGGACGAAGCTGTGCCGGCAGACCAGGTGCTCGGCCAGGGTGGTCTTGCCGTGTCCCTTCTTGCCGTGGAGGCCAAGGAGGATGCGGGGCGGTTGCGGTGCCAGATCGGCCGCGCCCCGACGACCGACGGCCAGGAGGTGTCGTCGCAGTCGTTCGGCCTCCTCGAGCGCGGGGAGCTTGGCGCGCACACTCTCGGTGGCCGCCGCGGGACACCAGCACCGGTCGGTCGCCTGGAGCTCGAGGCAACGATCGTTGGCAATGAGGCCGCGCTTGCGCGGACAGAGGATGCAGTGGACCGGCGCCCAGGCCTTGAGGCGGCCGGGGCTCGGCGTCGTCTCCGCAAGCGAAGCCACGCGGCGCGCGCTCATGGCCTCGCCTCGTCCTCCCGCTCGGGCTCTTGCAGGGCTGGCTCGAGGCCGAGGGCGCGTCGAACCTCGGGATCGTCGGCGGCACGGTCCTGCAGGAGGAAGTGCACCGCGTCGCGCAGGTACTGGACGACCGGGCGGTGCTCTTTGCGGGCGACGATCCGGATGGCCTCCGCCTGCCGCGCGTCGAGCGTGACCGTCACCTTCATGACGCGGCTCGCCCGGGGCGGCGGACGCCGTGCCGGTAGATCGTGATGCGCGGCTTCATGTCCTCGCGCGTGCGCAGGTACACCTTGCGCGTCCAGGTGATGCCGTTCTCCTCGGTGATGCCGTGGATGAGCTGGACGGGGGTGTTGGCCTCGACGATGACCTTCGAGAAGCTGTTCGCGCCGATCCAGTTGCCGTTGATGATGGTCTCGCCCAGGCTCGACGAGATCGCGCTCGCCGCGTGGAAGTGACCGACGTGCACGAAGTTGACGGGCTTCTGCAGGACCTGCTGGTACTTCGCCACCGCGCGCTGGAGGCCATAGAACGGCAGACCCGCCCAGCCCTTGATGTCGTCGCCGTGGACGAGCAGGTGCGTCCAGCCCCACGGCTCAACGACCTGGAACCCCGACTGCGGGAAGTGGCAGGTCACGTTCGGCAGGCCAAGGGCGCCGATGCGCAGCTCGATGATGTGGTAGAGGACGAGGTCCCAGTTGCAGCGGTAGGGCGCCTCGCCGTAGCTGCCGACCCGGCCGTGATTGCCGCCGACGCCGTAGAGCGTGAAGCGCACGTCGGGGAAGGCGGCCACGATGCGCGCAATGGCCTGGGCGAAGTCATTGGCGCCGTGGACCACCTGCTTGTAGACGTCGAAGTCGAGCTCGTAGGCCTGGCCGCGGAAGATGCCGTGACCGTCCACGATGTCGCCGAGCATCGCGAGGACGACGCCCTCGAGGGGCACGGCCGCACGGCGTTCGCGGATCGTCGCGGTGACCTCGGTCTCCCAGCGGGCGAGCTTGGTCAGGAAGATGGCCCAGTCGTGCTGGTTGATGCCGCCCATCTTCTCGAGCTCGACCCGCGTGCCGAGCTGGACGTCGGAGATCTCGCACCAGAGGAGCTCGGGCTTGCCGGTGGGCGGCTCGTCGGGCTGCGGCTCCCGCACCACCTGCAGGACATCGGGCGCGATCTTGCAGAGGGCGGCGTCCACCTTCTCGAGGACGATTTCCGTCATCCCCTGGGCCTTGCGCTGCCGCGCCCGGTCCTTGGCCTGGACGCGCAGGTAGAGCTCCTCGCGCGGCGTGAGCTCGGCCCCCTTGGGCGCCGCCTTGAGGAAGCTCGCGGGAGTGCCCTCGCCGTGGCGCTTGAACGCATTGGCGAGCGAATCGAGCGTGACGGGCACGCCGGTCGCGCGTGCGATGTCGGGCAGGGCCTCGGCGAGCGAGGTGTGGTGATGCAGGATCTTCTTCGTGGCCGCGAGGAGCTTTCGATTCCAGACGATCATGGATTCCCTCAGGTCAGGACGAACGCCATGCGCTTGCCGAGGCGTTCGGCGGCGAACACGGCGTAGGTCGCCGCGTCGAGGAAGTGCGGGTCGCCCCGCGTGTAGACCCACTCGTAGCTGTACTCGCCTGTGTGCAGGCGCTTGCCGTCGTCATTGAGCGCGGTACGCTCGCGGCGCTGGCGCACCACGCTCGTCAGGTGGTCGCGCAGGTGCTCGTAGAGGTTCTGCGGGCCGAGGACGCCGCGCCGGTCGCGAATGACCTGCAGGTAGCCGTCTGGCGGCGGGATCGCGATGCGCCGATCCTGGAACTGCCGCAGCGCGAACTCCATCGCGCTGTACTTGTTGAGGACGACCGACCAGGGGATCTTGGTCGGCGCGCTCGCTCGCCGGAGCGGCACGGCCTGGCGCCGGCGATCGGACCACTGGACCATGTCCTTGGCGGCGGGCGTCCACCAGGCGAGGAAGACCTTGCGTGGGAAGGCGCGGGCGAAGCTCGCGGCCTCGTTGAAGTTCGGCATCGCGTCGCACACGCAGACGTCGATGCGCTCGGACACCATGAGCTCGTGACAGCGCCGGAAGGGGTCGTCGTCCTCGATGACCTCGAGCCGGACGAGGCGGCGGGCGGTGCCGGTCTGCTGGAGGACGACCACGTAGTTGAAGCCGGCCATCTGGTCGACGCCCATGCACATGCGCCCCTCGGGCCGGCCGTCGTGCGTGGTGGCGCGGTTCCAGTCGAGGCCCGGCGAGATGCAGGCGTCGAGCTCGTCGGGGGTCAGGCCAATGTTCTTCGGGTCGACGAAGGGCACGCCGAGCTTGGCGTTGAAGAATTCCTGACGATTGTCGGTCTCCTGGAACGTCTGCCAGATGCGCCGCGGCGAGATGTAGCGGCTCAGCATCTGGTGGATGTGGTAGCCGCGCAGCGCGGAGCCGGGGTTGTGCGGGACGAAGCGGCCGTTCTGCGGGTCGTGGATGCGGTGGCCGCAGCGCGGGCAGTGGTAGTAGCAATCGCCGCTCGCGGTGACGGCGATGCAGTCGGGGAATACCTCCGAGAGCACGATGCCGTCGGGGCAGCCGCACTTGGTGTGGAACGTGTGCTGGTCGCTGCGCAGGTAGCGGGCGTGGATGTCCGCGTTCGGCAGGCCCGCGGTCGAGGCGTAGTACTTGACCTGGTGGCTCGAGTGCGAGACGCGCTCCTCCGCCTGGGCGATGTCGCGGCTCTCGACGAGGCGCACCTCGTCGAACGCGAGGATGTCGAGCGGCGTCGAGTCCTTCGAGGCCGTGCCGCCGATGTGCTGCAGGTAGAGCGAGCTCTTGCCGAAGCGCTTGAGCGAGAGCGTGTCGTCGCCCTGCATGCGGGTGCGCAGGCTCCGGTTCTGGTCGATGAGGGGGCCGAGGCGGTCCTTGGACAGCTTCTCGACGCCCTCCTTGGTCGGGAAGTAGAGGCCCGCCTTGACGGTGTGCTCGGAGACCCACCACAGCAGACGCAGGAGCAGCCAGATGGTGGCGCCGATCTGCGCCGCCTTGAGGAGCACGATCTCGTCGGAATCGTCCTGGTAGATGGGCAAGAGGTACCGGTGGGCGTTCCAGTCGAACGGGCGGCTGTCGACGCGGAAGTCGCTCTTCATCAGCCACTCGAGAAACGGCGTCGCGCGGGTCATGCGCCGATCCGCGGCCTGGCGAAGCACATCCGGGCGAAGTCGGTCTGGATGGGGATGACGACGCCCTTGCGCTCGGAGCGGTTCTTCGCGACGAAGAGCCGCATCTGCGGGGGCGTCATCTGCTCCTCCTCCTGCGTCTGGCAGAGGGCAAGGACGACGTCCGCGATCATGGCCTTGTCGAAGCTCTCGGAGAGGTCCTCGAGACCGACGAGCTCCTTCTTGAGCGCGGCGCGATTGGCCTGCGTGGCCGTCCAGACGGGGCAGTCGAGCTCGACGCCGAGGCCTCGGATCTCCTCGAACACCACCGCGAGCTCGTGGCGGCGCTCGGAGTAGCGGGCGTGCGGCCGCATGAGGTCGCCGTAGTCGATGACGATGAGGTCGGGGCGGAAGCCGGCGGCCCCGAGGTCCGCGAGGTGAGCGCGGATCATCTGGACGGTCGCCATGTGGGGCGGCCATTGCTTGATGATGAAGGCGTCACCGAAGCGTTCGAAGAGCTGGGCGAGCTTGTGCGCGACCGTCTCGGCGTGCTCGTCGAGCTCGTTCATGCGAAGGCCGGTGAGGGCAGCGTCGGCGCGCGCCGCGACGGCCCGGCAGGACATCTCGAGGCTGTAGAAGACGACGTTGGCGTTCGAGAGCAGAGCGCGCTGCGCAAATGACAGGAGCGCAATGCTCTTGCCGCGATTGGTCGGGGCGAGGACGAGGCCGAGCTCGCCGGCCGAGAGGCCGCCGCGGTGCAGGTGCACGTCGAGCTCGGCGATGCCGGTCGGCAGGACCCGCGCGGCGCCCTCGTCGGTGCCCCCGAGCAGGCGCGTTCCGGCGTCGCGGAAGTAATGGAGGCCGAGGTCGAGGTCGCGCAGGCCCGAGTCGAGCGCCTTCGTGAGCAGGCGACGGATTGCCGGCCACTCGCCCTTGGGCATGAGCGTGATGGACTCGTCGAGGGCCTTGCGCAGGCTCTGGAAGACGATGAAGTCGGAGATCTGCGCGAGCGCGTAGGCGCGGTCGCTCGGCAGGACCGGCGAGTCGAGCTCGGCGACGAGCTCGACGTGGCCCGGGATCTCGGCGCGGGAGAGCTCGTCGGCCTCGGCGGCTGCGCGCAGCCGGTCGCGCAGGACCGGCATCGACAGGGGGCCCTTGTAGTCCTCGAGATGGTCGCGCATGGCCCCGTAGGCGAATGCGCAGGCCGCGACGTCGAAGTGGTCGGGGCGCAGGGCGTGGACGACGCGCGAGAGCGCGAGCGGGTCCTGGAAGAAGACGCGAACGATGAGGCGCTGGAAGCTCGGGTCGAAGCCGAGCGTGGGTGCCTTCACGACGCGAGCTCCGCGACGCGGCGAAGCTCTGCCTGGCGTCGGCGCAGGTGATCGAGGTCGGGACCCGGGTGGCGCGTGAAATGCCCGGCGGCCTCGAGGGCGCACCACTCGGGCTGGCGGCGGAGCCAGTCGGCGTCGAACACCCCGGCGTCAGGTCCGCCGAAGGCTCGCAGGATGTCCGCACGCGGAACGCCCCAGCGAGCGCAGAGCTGAGCGAGGTAGGCCTCCTGGGTAGCGAACCGCTCGCTGCGGGAGGTGCGGAGGGTGCGGCCGTCTGCGACCGCGCAGCCCTCGGGGGCGAGCTGGTTCGCGTGTCGCCAGGCGGCGAGGACCTCGGCGGCGTTGCCGGGGCCCGTGCGGTGATGCAGGTGCCGCGCCTGCGGGTGGCGGCCGTGGTGGCGCTTCTCCCACCAGAAGTGGGCTTCGACGTAGTCGTCGAACGGGGCGCCGAGCTCGCGCGCGAGCTGCGCGGCGAGCACGTGGTGGACGAAGTTCGCGTTGCCCGGCCGCGGGCCGCGCCGACCGTGCGCACCACGGAAGCGATCGCCGAGGTAGGCGCGCAGCTTTCGGTCGTACGCCCACGCGAATCGGACGCCCGCTTCGATCTCCTCTGCCGAGTAGCCCCGCATCCGAGGGGCTCGTTCGCACCGCGGCAACCGAGCCAACGGAATTGGCCGCCTTGCCGGTCCGCAGATCCGGTGGATGAACCTTCAAGAAGCACAGTCGGCGCTGTCGCGCCTCGGCTACACCCCTGGCCCCGCCGATGGCGTGTTCGGCGCACGCACTCGGGCCGCCCTCGTGCTGCTGCAGCGCGACGCCGGCCTCATCGCGTCCGGCGAGCTCGACACGAGGACGCGGTCGCTGCTCGACCGTCTGTCAGGCCGCGTGCAGAAGGCCGCCGGGCTGCCGGCCGGGCTCGGGCACCTCAGCCGATTCCGGCTGACGCACTACGTGATCGCCGAGCAGGCCGCGAGCGACCGCCCGGCGAACGTCCCCGTCCTCGGGCGCGCCGGCGAGGAGCTCGCCCGCGTGTCGGCGAGGTTCTTCTGCGACCTCGCGCTCCAGGGCTCGGGGCGACTGCGCGACGGCCGCCTGCTCAACGTGACCGGCGGGTACGTCAGCGTGCAGGGCCATCCCGCGTACGCCGAGGTGCTGGTGAGGGCTCGCCAGGTCCTGCCGTCGAAGCTGGCCTACGCGGGCATCCGCCTCCGTGGAGAGCAGGTCACCGAGGCGCTCTCCTTCTCCGTCATCCCACGCGACCGCGCAGGCAAGGGATGGACGATCCAGCGCGGCATCCCGTGCGAGCCATTCCGCACGCTGGCCGCCGACCTCGGCGCCTATCGGACCTCCGACCCGCGCTTCCGCGACAAGGGGGGCCTCGTGCCATCGGGCACGCGGGTCTTCGTGGCCGAGCTGGCGGGCGTCCGGCTGCCGGACCGGAGCACCCACGACGGCTGGTGCGTGGTCAACGACACCGGCGGCGCGATCTTCGGCGCCCACTTCGACGTCTTCGCCGGAACGCGCACGCTGGCCAAGCAGGTGCCGCTGCCGGCCGTGGGCCATGTCTGGTTCGAGGAGAGCGAAGAGCGCTGCCCGAGGGACTACACGTACGGGCTCTGACGAGAGTCGTCACGCGACTTGGAGGGCGCCGTCGCGCCGAACGATGATTGCATCAACACCATGTGCGCGCGTGGATCGCCGCCCCGAGGTCAGGCTGATGCTGCGACCTTCAAACGCGTTTCGCCATTGTGCTTGTAGACTGTCACCGACTGAACTGCCGTCGCGCCGGCCCCGACCAACGCGCCGACCAGAGCACCGATGCCTGCCATGACGAGGACGGGGCCGACGGTGACGGGATTGCCGGCAGCGAGGGCGGCCAGTACTGCCGCCCCGGCACCAACACTCGCGCCGATCGCCGCGCCCGCGACCGTGTGCTCGATGTACTCGCGTAGCTCTGCATGCCGCACGACCAGTTCGACTTCGTACTGGCTGTGTAGAAACGCGACCGTCGCCAAGATGCGTTCTGGGTTGGCGTCCCTCCCGAAGTTGAGGATCAGCTGGCGGCCGCCCTGGACGTGGTTGGCCAGTTCAGCATGCACCTTCTCGAGGCGCCGTCCCTTCACCGTGATGACCTTGGCCGACATGGGACCCTCCCTGGAAACGACATGGTACCGCCGCATGAACGAAGCTGGCAGAACTCCTTGCGGACACCTTCGCCGCGCCACTCCTACTCCGACGGTTCGAGGCGGCTCGCTACGCTCCCGCGACGTGTCCCACCCCTGAGCCCCGCGCTCCACTCGCTCGAGGACCTCGTGTGCGGCCGTGCCGACGCGTGTTTCCGGGCTCGTCACCTGCTCAGGCAGGTGCTCGATGTAGCGGTAGCGGAACGCGAGCGCACACGTCGAGGCCAGCTTGGCCTTGCTGACGGACCAGGGGGACAGGCTGCGGGAGAGCTCGGAGAACATGGGCACCTCGTCGACTGGGTCCAGGCTACGGGGGTGACGGACATGAGGGCGTGTCCCGGCTCAGTCGCGCGAAGCGCTGGGCCCAGGCGAGCCCGCGAGCGCGCCCGTTGGCGCCGTCCGCGAACGCGCGGTCTCGCTCGAACCCGAGGAAGCGCCGCCCCTGGCGCACGCAGGCCTCGGCAGTGGTGCCCGAGCCCATGAACGGATCGAGGACCACCTCTTCGGGCCGGCTCGCCATGAGGACCATCCGCTCGATGACGTCGACGGGCTTCTGGGTCGGGTTGAAGTGGACCCCATTTTTCGGACCAGCACTTAAGGTGGTACTTCGAGCCTGCTCCTACTGGAGGAGCCGATACCATGAAGAGGACCCGCACGAAGCACAGCCCTGCGTTCAAGGCCAAGGTGGCCTTGGAGGCGGTGCGAGAGCAGGAGTCGGTAGCCGAGATCGCTCGGCGTCACAAGGTCCACGCGAACGTCGTCTACAAGTGGAAGCGCCAGCTGCTCAGCAACGCAGCCCAGTCGTTTGAGACCGAAGGCACCGACGCCGGGACGCCAGAGCGCGAAGGCGAGCTGCTCAGGAAGATCGGTGAGCTGACGGTGGAACGCGATTTTTTATCAAGCGGGCTCGGACGCTTCCGATGAATCAGCGGCGGTCCCTGATCGAGGCGAGTGGCACGCCTTCGATGCGGCGGCAGTGCGACCTGCTCTCGGTCACGCGGTCGAGCGTGTACTACGAGCCGGTTGGCCTGGACGACGAGGAGCTGGCGGTGATGCGCCGGATCGACGAGCTGCACCTGAAGCACCCGTTCTTCGGCAGCCGGATGATGGCCCAGACGCTCAAGGCTGAAGGCACCGCGATGAACCGCAAGCGGGCCCAGCGCCTGATGCGCGTCATGGGCCTGGAGAGCGCCGCGCCGAAGCCGAATACCAGCAAGCCTGCGCCGGAACACCCGGTCTACCCGTACCTGCTGCGGGGCCTGACGATCTCTCGTCCGAACCAGGTCTGGGCGACCGACATCACCTACGTCCCGATGGCCCACGGCTTCGCCTACCTGGTGGCGATCATCGACTGGTACTCTCGTCGGGTCCTGAGCTGGCGGCTGTCGAACACGCCCGACACGACCTTCTGCATCGAGGCCCTGAAGGAAGCGCTCAGCCGCTTTGGAAAGCCGGACATCTTCAACACCGACCAGGGCTCGCAGTTCACGTCGGCGGACTTCACGGACGTCCTGCGCAGAGCCGGCATCAAGATCAGCATGGACGGCAAGGGACGCTGTATCGACAACATCTTCGTGGAGCGGCTGTGGCGGTCGCTCAAGTACGAGGAGGTCTACCTGAACGCCTACGACTCCCTAATCGAGGCTCGCGCTGGGATCGGACGCTACTTCCGATTCTTCAATCACAAGCGCCCGCATTCGTCATTGGGCTATCAGACGCCCGCGAGCTTCTACGAATCGATGCCGAGGTTGCTGGTGAGTAGCGCCTCGATAGTTGATGCCGAATTGTTCGAGAAACGTGAGGGGACTGTCCGAGGGCTCTTGAGGGGCGTCCCAGCCGCCAGAAGCACTTCTGGGGGGCTGATCGCGCCCCCCAGCCCCCCGCGGTCATCCGGAACCGCGCTCATTCTACGTGAACAGAACAGGCGTGTCGCCATCGCGCACATACGCGCTCCTGATTGACAGCCTAATCACTGACAGGATCAGCCGACGCTGTGCTATAGCATTTCTACGAGAACGGACGCAGCAGGCTCCACCTTAGGAACACCCGACTTTGGTCCGAAGGACGGGGTCCACCTCAGGTGGCTGCGGGCCGCGGGGGGTAGGTACGGCCACACGTTCGACGCCTGCCGACCCTCGAGCCGCCGGAGGAGGCCGTAGTCGAAGCACCAGCCGGCCCCCGAGGGCGAGGCCCAAAGGACGTACAGCGTGCGCTCGTAGAGCTGGCGATGGGAGACGGAGAACCCGCCGACCCTCGCGAGCACGATGGTGTTGAGGATGCGAGCCCCAGCGCTGCGGAGGCGCTGCCCGAGGTCGAAGCGC
>ORMF011184713.1_pt1 | contig 11321 bp, 8 predicted proteins | sample 1779871 | NCBI WGS metagenome assembly ORMF01 (sample SAMEA104232316, study PRJEB22302) | groundwater metagenome | biome: forest; feature: aquifer; material: groundwater | place: USA | collected 2011-08-07 | depth 5.4 m
TAATCAACATCTTTAATATCGCAATCAGTACCTAGAAGTGCAATAACAGGAATCCCCTTTTTTTTTGCTTCAGTAACAGCAATTATTTCACGTTTTGAATCAATCACAAAAAGGGCTTTTGGCATTTCCTTGAGTGGAAGCAGACCGCCAAAAAGAGTTTCGAGCTTAATGATTTCTCTGTCGATTAGAAGTCGTTCTTTCTTTGTGTATTTTGCAAGTTCACCTTTTTCTCTCTCACTTCGAAGTCTTTCGAGTCTTTCCATGCGGGTCTTGATTTGGACAAAATTTGTGAGCGCGCCTCCAATCCATCGTCCGGCAACGTAAGGCATACCGAGAGTTTTTGAAGCAAGAATAATACTCTCTTTTGCTTCCGCTTTTCCGGAAGCAAAAAGGATAACTTTGTTTTCTGCGCCAAGTCTTGAGACGAATTCCTTTGCTTTATCGAGCAAGATAGAGGTTTTTTCCAAATCAAAAATTTCAACTCGATTCTTTAAACCGAAAATAAACGGCGCAATTGAAGGGTGTCTCCTTGAGCGAGAATAACCGAAGTGGGCTCCGGCTTTAAATAATGAATCTATAAGAGGATTGGTATCTTTTTTGTCTATTTCCATAATATATAATGTGAGGAACAGAGTATCAGAAAAGCAGTTTAAAGGCAAATATCAAAATGACAGACTTCTGTCATTCCCGCGAAGGCGGGAATCTAGGTTAATCTGGATCCCCCTTACAGGGGCGGTACACCTTTCGCTTTCCGAAGACGGAACGTTCAAGGTCTTGCGAAGCTTCGCTTCTCACGCATTCGCGAGGATGACATTCAGAAATGTCAATTTTACATTTTGATTTTTACATTTTTCATTTCCCCAAAGTACTACCAACTTCCACTTGAGCCACCGCCACCACTGCTTCCTCCGCCAAAACCGCCAAATCCCCCACCACTGCCTTTACCAAAACCGCCACCGCCAATCCACCACGGATGAGACCTGCCCATGGCCTGATTTTTTGCATAAGAACTTGAAACCAAAAAATCAAAAATGAGTCCGACAATCACAAATCCGATTATTGAGAAAATCCCAGTTAAAACGAATCCGTACAAAAACCCAATAACGACTCCGACAATTCCCCCAATTACCCCGCCAGCCCACCAAGATTTCGACCTGCCAAGTATTGAGGCCATGTAGATGAAAACAAAGAATCCGATATAGAACCAGTCAAAATTGAATTTCATATTTCCAGTCGAACTTTCTGCAGTGGGTGCTTCGTCGCCCGCAATCACAGATTCCATCCTCTGAATAGCCGAAGAAATTCCCCCAAAATAATCATGGGATTGAAATGCTAGTTTCAAAATCGTGTTTATGATGTGTGAACTTTCTGCATCTGTTATATACGGCTCAAGTCCGTAGCCGACTTCGATTCGCATTTTTCTGTCATCTATGGCAATGAGAAGCAGAACACCATTATCTTTTCCTTTCTTGCCAATATTCCACTCATCAAAAAGTGAGACAGCATAATCTTCTATCGGCTCATCGCCCAGAGTTTTAATTATTGCGATAGCAATTTCATTTGAAGTTTGTTTTTCAAAAGTTGAAATATTATTTTCGAGTGTCGACTTTTGTTCATTCGTCAAAACTCCCGCAAAATCATTTACAAATCCTGTCGGCTTGCCTGGGCTAGTGTACGCGAAAACAAAAATCGGCACAGCAAAAAACGCAGTAAACAAAAATAATTTATTGAATTTAGAAGTGAATGACATTTCGAGGTATTTGTCATTCCCGCGAAGGCGGGAATCTAGGCCAATCTGGATCCCCCTTACAGGGGCGGTACACCTTTCGCTTTCCGAAGACGGAACGTTCAAGGTCTTGCGAAGCTTCGCTTCTCACGCATTCGCGAGGATGACAGTCTTATTATTCCAAATTCATTAAAACTTCACACTTGGTGCATTTTGTGATCCCTCAACAGCATCAAAATATGAATGTTCACTGAAACCTGTCAGGCTTGCAATTATGCTTGATGGCAAAGTTTTAACTTTCACGTTATAAGTCTGGACCAAATCATTAAATCGTTTTCTTTCGACTGTGATGCGATTTTCCGTGCCTTCAAGTTGCGACATAAGTGTTGTTACATTTTCAGAAGACTTTAGTTGCGGATAATTTTCGGTGATTACCAAGAGTCTGCCGAGAGCCGATTCGACTTCACCCGCCGCTTTTGCTTTTGCATCGATAGTTTGTGCGCCAGAATATCGAGTTCTTGCATCTGCAATCGCAGTAAATACCGCCTGTTCTTGCTTCATTATTCCCTTGACTGATTCGACAAGGTTTGGAATCAAATCAAAACGTCTTTGATATTGAGTTTCGACTTGTGCCCATTGTCCTGTGATACCCTCATTGGCCCTCACAAGACTATTATATGCGCCGAAACCATAAATCACGATTACGACTAAAATTATTCCTATTGAAATTATTGTTTTTTTCATGGGTGTATTATAACTCGTTCTTTAAAAAAAGAAAGATATGAAATTAATAATTTGAAGCTGGATTTTTTCTTATCCGTGGCGGAGGGTAAGAGATTTGTCCCGTACAAAGCGGTGTTTGTTGGACAAAGTTCGAATGTATTTTGAATTGAATCCTGAAATAATGGTTCCTGACACCTTTCTCCCAGTCTTTCTTCCTCACAAGGCGGAGGAGGCGAGATTCGAACTCGCGGTACCATTTCTGGCACACAGTCTTTCCAGGACTGCTCGTTAGACCACTCCGACACTCCTCCGCCTTGTGAGGAAGCGATTATAATCTGTTACAAAATAATTTATACCACAAAAACAATGCTGGTGCATTGTTTTTGTGGTAGAGATTAATGGATATCAGAACGTACTTTCACAAATTTTGGTGAAAGTTTTTTAAAAATTGAAATGATAATGAGAAGGAAAATTATAGTCATTGGTTTATCCTCTTTGACGCACGAAGAAGGAAAATCTTACAAAATAGCATATAGAAACGATCGTTTCTATATGCTATTTTTTGAAAATTGGCTAATTCCAGAGAAAATGATAGCCTTTGGTTAGAAAGGTTATCCATCATGAACACAAAATGTGAATACTGTACAAACCCCGTAGACACAGGTAAAGGCTGGCATGAGTCTTGTAGGCTCATCCACTGCGAAGATTTGCTTGCGCAAGTCCAATCTGTAAAGCACAACATCAAAGGTCTGCCGAGGAAAGTATGGGAAGCTATGCATCGAGACAATTTTGTCCGAAACCCAAATTCCCCTGATTTCAAAATAAGGACTCTGACCGCAGAAGAATTCAGAAGACGGGCTCAATGTCCAAGTTTTAAAACGGGAATGGAAAATGTTTTGAAATCAGTGTTCCCGACCAAAAAACCAACTCCAACGAGTTGAATAATCTCACGAATCCGCATCTCTGCGGATTCTTTTTTTGAAAAGACACATACCCACATTTCACGCGACCGCGTGAAATGTGGGTATGTGGGTTATTTTTTAAAAATAGAGTTGAAAATTCCCGTCAGCCTTCGGCTGACGGGAATTTTCATTTTCCTAATTTACTTGTTTCCCGTTTAATATTTTCTTTATTAGCGACGTAGAGTGAGGGAAATGAATCCGCCTTAGGCGGATTCATTTCCGAACCGAGGAGCTAGAGGAGCTAATATAAGGGTAAATACCGCTTTTATTTGAATATTGAGATTTATTTGGAGCTTGTAATTTGTAATTTGGTGCTTTATCCCCTGTTAGTATCCCATCCCCGCTCCCCCCATCTCCGGCTTCTCTTCTTTCGGTTCTTCGGCAATCGCAACTTCTGTAGTGAGCAAAATCGCTGCTGCCGATGCCGAGTTTTGGACTGCAGAACGAGTAACTTTAACAGGATCAATAATTCCAGCCAAAATCATATCCTTTACCATTTCATCTTTTAGCGCATCATATCCCTCATTCCCCCTTCCATTCAAAACACGATCAACAATAAGCGAACCCTCATCTTTGCCAGCATTAATCGCAATTTGCTTGAGCGGTGCTTCAAGCGCTTTCATGACAATACTATAACCCAAAGCAAATTCCGTTCCCTTAATTTCATTATCCGCTTTCTTGCGAAGTTCTTTGATCACTTTAATGAGGGCTACTCCTCCTCCCGGTACAATTCCTTCGGCAATCGCCGCCTTTGTCGCATTGACCGCATCTTCAATCTTGAGTTTCAAATATTTCATTTCGGTTTCAGTCGCCGCGCCGACTCTGATTATCGCAACACCTCCAGAAAGTTTAGCAATCCTCTCATCAATCTTTTCGATATCATATTTTGAAGTCAAATCTGCACGCTGTTTTTTGAGTTGAGAAATTCGCGCTTCGATATCAGCCTTTTTACCTTTTCCGCCAACAATTACAGTTTTGTCTTTTGTCGCAATCACTTTTCTTGCACGTCCAAGCATTGAGACTTCGGCTTTTTCCATTTTGATTCCAACTTCTTCAGAAATTACTTGCGCGCCGATTGTAACCGCCATATCGGAAAGCAGTTCTTTTTTTCTGTCGCCATATCCCGGAGCTTTGACCGCAAGCACATTGAAAGTCCCACGAAGTTTGTTTAAGACAAAAGTAGTAAGCGCTTCGCCTTCAACTTCATCCGCAATAATTACCAAATCTTTCTTGCCAGTCTCTGCCAATTTTTCAACAAGTGGCAAAATTTCTTTAATACTTGAAATTTTCTTATCCGTAAGCAAAATTGCTGGGTCGGAATAAACCGCTTCCATTCTTTCAGCATTCGTCACCATGTAGTGAGAGACAAAACCTTTATCAAATTCCATTCCCTCAACAACTTCCGATTCAACACCAAAAGTTTGCGATTCTTCAACAGTCACAACTCCATCTTTGCCAACTTTTTCAATCGTATCTGCGATGATTTTGCCGATTTCTGGAGATTCTGCGGAAATTGTTGCGACTTGCATTATTTCTTCTTTGTTCTGAATTGGTTTTGCAATTCGTTTCAAAGCGCTGACTGTATCTTCGGCGGCTTTTTCAATTCCAAGACGAACACCAAGAGCATTTACTCCCATCGACAAATGCTTAAGACCTTCCGTAACAATCGCTTGCATCAAAATCACCGATGTGGTCGTTCCATCGCCCGCAGTATCATTGGTTTTTTCCGCAACCTCCTTCACAATCTCCGCACCCATATTCTCAAATTTGTCTTTAAGTGTGATTTCTTTGGCGATTCAAACGCCATCATTTGTAATGGTCGGTGAACCGTAACCTTTATCGAGGACAACATTTCTACCTCTTGGACCAACGGTAATTTTCACCGCGTTTGCAACAGCATCCACCCCACGCTTCAATGCTTTTCTTGCCTCTTCGTTATATAAAATTTGTTTAGCCATAGAATAAATTTAAAATGACATTTCCGAGTGTCATCCTCGCGAATGCGGGGATCCAGACCTAGATTCCCCTTACAGAGGCGATACACCTTTCGCTTTCCGAAGACGGAACGCTCAAGGTCTTGCGAAGCTACGCTTCTCACGCCTGCGCGGGAATGACAGCAGACTGTCATTTTCCATTACTTAATAATTGCTAGTACACTATCTTCCTTCACAATGTAATATTCCTCATCATCAATCTTTACTTCATCATATCCGTATCTTGAAAACATTACCGTTTGGCCGACTTTGACTGTCATCGGGATTCTTTTACCATCTTCAATTTTTCCTTCACCAACCGCGACAACTTTTCCAGTTTCTGGTTTCTCTTTGTCAATTGTTTCCGGCATTATGATTCCCGAAATATTTTTTTTATCATTTTTTAAAATGGGCTTCACAAGGACCCGATCGCCAAGCGGAATTACTTTCAAATCTCCAGTTTTTTTTGCAATTTCTTTTTTCATACGATCATTTTGTTAGTTGTTAAAAAAGGTTAAAAAAAGAGCCTTTTATTTCTAGACCCTCGCCTAATATAATTGATTAAAAGTATATATTATTACTGACAGCATACAACTTGACAAAAGAATAATAATAGTATACTATTTTGGACAGGTACGTTGACAAAAAACTCTTATAACTAGAGCTCTACGCTTCACAAATATGAAAAAAACGTTGTTCTATATAGGTGCAATTACCATGTTGGTACTTGCCTGTAACCTCAAAAACCGCGAAACCAACCCTGAAAAGACGGCTGTTTCGACCGAGACGACTCAAAGTCTTGTAACAGTCGAATTTTCATTCACCCCAACGGTCAAACCATAAACCTCCGGAAAAGAAAGAAATCGAAAAATGAAAAACATCCTGTTAATCCTCGTCCTCTGTTCGTTCGTTTCAAATCTGTGCGTCGCACAGTCTGAAACTTCCCTGTCTCCAGCACCGTTGTCGCTGCCGATTGCAAATCGCGATGTGTTGCGAGCGTACGCGATGGGACTCGTCAACATGATTGACGGGCAAACTACTGCACCGAGTTCCGATAACAGCGCCTCGTCCTCATTCAGAATTGAATACACAGGACCACGAGGTGATCGAGCGGAAATCGCAAAGCAAATCGCTTCAAAGAAAGTTAGAATTTCTGTAAGCGACCCGAACGACCAAATCATGTCATCACTGCAATATTTTTTCGTTACACCCAAAAATTCGTTCTACAACGTATTCTTCGGGTATCGGAGTTTCAAACTCGTGTACGGTGAAAAACTGGGCACGTGGTCTGTTCCCCCCGATGCGGGAAATATCGAAATGAAGCTCTCGGATTACATTCCACTCTCCATTCCTGGAGCAGTGTCGGCAAAGATTGTTTACACTGACGGCGACAATGAATTGACCGAATCCCTTGATCAGCAAGGACGAGTTAGCCACGCTGACGGCATTGTTCTTTTTGCGCCGAGATTCGCGGGAATTAAAGGGGAACTTATTGTTTTGCGAGAGTTAAATGGGGTGCAAGATGCTCTATCCTACAATTTGGAGACTGGCAATCAAATTCCATTTGTAAGTGGAAACTTTAGTTTTGCACCTAAGGTGAGTCAGTTCATTGATGTCAGGGCAGATACGGAACTCATTGACTATCATCCGATATATGAAACTCACGAGACCTCGATTCTCGAGGCTTCATTCACCGAAAACCGAGTAATAAGAGTTTGGGCCACAGCATGGTCAAACACGAACTCGTTTGTGGAGTATCCGCAAAGAGTTCTAATCATTGACAGTCAAAGTTTCTATGAAGGTCATCTGGGTGTCCTTACAGATTCTGATTGGACTGTGGTTGAACTGGGTGGAAAAGAACAAGTTGCCCACTTCAGCGTGAAAGCTGGACAAAAGATTCTCATTCGATTTGAGTGGGCAACGTTCGGACGCAGTCAGATTCCCCCGCCTTTTTCTGGTGGTAAGGGATAAGATAAGTTTCAAACAGAAAAATCAAAACCCGATTTCGCTTCGCGAAATCGGGTTTTTTATTTTTTAAAATTAAAATTTGAAACATTCTTTACCCGTCCGAACGTACCGTTTCGGTACGGGCGGGAAAATTATAAAATTCGTAATTAAAAATTCCCCTACTATAAGCTAAAAGCTAAAGCCCCGCCCGAAACGTATCGTTTCGATACGGGCGGGCTAAAAGCTTTTTTGCATCTTTTTTCCGTATATGCTATCCTGTCTCTAAATGCAAACACTTGGCACTTACTTGCCTTACATTCAAATAGTGGTCTCGCTTCTCATCATCGGCGCAGTCCTCCTCGAACAATCATCTGGCGCAATCGGCGGTGCTTTTGGTGGTGGCGACAATTTTGCAACAGGATTTCACACGAGACGTGGTTTTGAACGAGTGCTTCTTATTGGCACAACAATTCTTGCGATACTTTTCATTGTTATTTCATTTATTACTCTTTTAATCAATAAATAAGCAGACCTGCTTTGGTGTTTTGCTTAAGGCGTATTACGCCTCATTAATCTCGTGAATAATAGATTTTTATATATTCTATTCAAGAAAAAAATTGGGTTACCTTTTGGGGATAAACTTTTGAGTGTTATCCGTTCTTTTGGAGTCACAGAAAAAATTTTCTTTTATACTTTTTTTGGAATATTAATTTTTTCCGTCTTGTCCCTTTTATATAACGTTAGTGAATCCTTTATGGTAGATGTTCCGGCGTATGGAGGAACACTTACGGAGGGAATCCTCGGGAATCCTCGTTTCATAAACCCAATTCTCGCAAATGGTGATGCTAGCTTTGACCTTTCAACACTTATTTATTCTGGACTCATGAAAAGAAATTCTGATGGAAACCTTATTCCCGATCTTGCTGAAAGTTACGAAATTTCAGCAGATGGTCTGACATATACCTTTACGCTGAAACCCAATCTAACATTTCATGATGGTGAAAAAGTTACAGCAGATGACGTGATATTCACCATTGTATCCGCTCAAGATCCTGGCCTCAAAAGTCCTAGACGACCAAACTGGGAAGGGGTGATGGTCGAAAAAATTAACGACCTTACACTCAAGATTAGTCTCAAAACAGCGTACGCGCCCTTTCTTGAAAATACAACAATTGGTATTTTGCCGAAACATATTTGGCAAAATTTAAGTATTGATGACTTCCCTTTCAGTTCGGGAAACACCGAGCCTATCGGTTCTGGCCCGTACAAATTTGGAAGTTATAAAAGATCTTCAAGTGGCGCGCCCATTTCCTATGAACTCAAATCATTTAAGGGTTATGCTCTCGGTAGACCATACATCGACAATTTATCGATAAAATTTTACAACAATGAAACCGACTTACTCTCCGCTTTAAGTAAAAAAGAAATTGATTCTGCGGGTGGTATCTCGCCAGAAAAAGCAAAAGGCTTAATCGAATCAAATACTAAAATAGTTAGGACTACTTTGCCTAGAGTTTTTGCGGTCTTTCTAAATCAAAACGAAGCCCCTTTATTCGCTAATAAAGAAGTACGACAAGCACTAGAGACTGCAATCGATAAAGACATCATCGTTCAAAATGTTTTGCTGGGATTCGGTCGAACATTAAACGGCCCTATTCCACCGAGTCTTATTCCATTTCAATCTGAAAACGACAAACAAATGAATCCTTTTAATGTTACAAAAATAATTGAAGCTCAAAATTTGTTAAAAAATAACGGCTGGAAACTTTCCACAACCACAAGAATTTTTGAAAAGAAAATTGGTAAAAAAATTGTTACTCTTTCATTTAGTGTTTCAACATCAGATGCACCGGAGCTTAAGGCGACAGCAGAGACCTTAAGGTCTATGTGGGAAAAAATAGGGGCAAAAGTTGACATCAAGGTTTTTGAGGCTGGCGACCTAAACCAAAACGTAATCCGAACACGAAAATATGAAGCGCTACTTTTCGGCGAAATTATAGGGCCTGACCTTGATCTGTTTGCCTTTTGGCATTCATCTCAACGGAATGATCCAGGACTAAATATCGCGCTTTACGCAAACATTAAAACTGACAAACTTTTAGAAGAAGCCAGGACAACAAGTGATCGTGAAAAAAGATTAAAAGATATACAAGACTTTTCACTCGAAATTACCAAAGATCGCCCTGCTCTATTTCTCTTTGCACCAGATTTTATTTATGCACTTCCAGATATTCTGTCGGGAGTAGAAATAAAAAATATTACAACCCCAAGTGATAGATTTTCTAACATCAAAAACTGGTATTTAAAAACCGAAAAAGTTTGGTCTATTTTCTCAAAATAATTTACAAAAACTCATTAACAACTTATAAGGAAAAAATAAATGTCTTACAGAATCAGACAAAATCATAAGCAGAGCGTGCCCTCTGGCAAAGCGAGCATTTTCAGCGCAATCAAACCAAAAGAAACTTTTGGCACTCCGATAGAAAAAATGATGACTCCACAAGTACAGACTCATTCCCACACGCACAGCCATGTAAACCCGGTGCGTAGACCAGTTCCTCTCCATGGCCATCCAGGTCAGAAGCCTACAAAATCTTTCGGCGCTCGAAGCGGCGGACGTGGTAGAAGTTCCCGCCCGGGACAGAGACCTTCTGGACCAAACACTTTTCGAATTTCCATTGATAAAGAAAAAGCGATACCGATTCCTCTTGTTGGTGAAAATATTCGCATCATTCCACTTGGTGGAGTTGAAGAAATTGGAAAGAATATGACGGCGATCGAAATCGGCAACGATATAATAGTCATCGATGCTGGTTTTCAATTTCGTGATGAAGACACACCTGGTATAGATTACATCTTACCGAACACCAGATATCTTGAAGAAAGAAAGGCTAGAGTACGAGCAATAATCATCACTCACGGCCACTTAGACCACATCGGCGCCATTCCTTATATAATGGACAGAATCGGCAACCCACCTTTGTATTCTAGATTACTTACAACTGTGATGATTAAGAAGAGACAAGAAGAATTTCCTCACTTACCACAAATTGATATCAAAGTTGTTGAAAAAAGTGATCGAGTGAAAATCGGCGCGCTTTCGGTACGCTTCTTTTCTGTAACACACACAATTCCCGATGCGATGGGAATTATTATCGAGACTCCTTATGGTTCTATCGTTCATACCGGAGATTTGAAACTCGACCACGAAAACGGTATTCCGACTGAAATGGAAGAAGAGGAATATGCTCAATTTAAAAATGAAAAAGTTTTGGTTTTGCTTGCCGACTCGACAAATGTTGAACTCCCCGGATTTTCCACGCCAGAAAAAGTCGTCCACAAAAATATTGACGCGATAATCAAAAACACAAACGGCAGACTAATCATCGGTACTTTTGCTTCCCTTCTTGAACGTATTATGAAAATCATTGAATACTCGGAAAAGTACGGCAAAAAAGTGGTGCTTGAAGGCCGAAGTATGAAAAATAATATTGAGATTATTCGCCATCTGGGACTCTTGAAGTGCAAAAAAGAAACAATTATTTCATCGGAAGTGATGGACCAGTATCCACCAGAAAGAATTGTGGCTCTCGCAACAGGCGCGCAAGGCGATGAATTTGCTGCGCTTATGCGTATGTCAAACAAGACCCACAAATACTTCAAAATCAACAAACGCGACACAATCCTTCTTTCTTCATCAATTATTCCTGGAAACGAAAGGGCTGTGCAAAAACTGAAAGATAATCTTTCAAGACAGGGGGCGCGCATTATTCACTATCGTGTTGCTGATGTTCATTCATCGGGACATGCAAATCGTGATGAAACAGCTTGGATTCATTCAAAAATTAATCCGAAATTCTTTATTCCAATTCACGGATACCATTATATGCTTCGCGTCCACGCCGATATTGAAATGGCTCGCGGTACACCAGAAGACCGAATCATTATTCCAGATAACGGCATGATTATCGAAATCACGGATAAGGGAGA
>ORMF011045954.1_pt1 | contig 11319 bp, 8 predicted proteins | sample 1779871 | NCBI WGS metagenome assembly ORMF01 (sample SAMEA104232316, study PRJEB22302) | groundwater metagenome | biome: forest; feature: aquifer; material: groundwater | place: USA | collected 2011-08-07 | depth 5.4 m
ACCTACGAGGCTTACTACTGCGAGAGCTACGACCCGCTGACCGGAGCCTATAGCTATGCCGACTACCCGTCGGACCCGCAGAACTACCAGTACTGCTACTACGATTACGTCGCCCACCCCAACCCGCCGCTGACGCCGAACGCGGTCAAAGCGATTCTGCAGTACACCGCGACGCCGATCGCTGAAGGGGGGCTGCCCTACGACGTCCTGACCCAAGGCACGGGGGAACTCAACGCCGCCGGGGCGACCGAGCTCGCGCGGGCTGTGAACCCCACTGTGCCGACGTACGAGCCGTGGCTCGTCCATGGCGTCACGGCCTGGACGACGTTTGGAAGCCAGACGCTGTCGTGGGCGAAGAATGTCGTCTGGGGCGACAACGTGGTCTGGGGCGACTCGCTCATCCTGTACAACTTGCCGCTGTGGGCGACCAACGTCGTCTGGGGCGACAACGTCGTCTGGGGCGACAACGTCGTCTGGGGCGAGAACATTGTCTGGGGCGAGAACGTCATCTGGGGCGAGAACATCCTGTGGGGCAACAACATCATCTGGGGCGAGAACATCATCTTGGGTGAGAACGTTGTCTGGGGCGAGAACATCGTCTGGGGCGAGAACGTCGTCTGGGGCGAGAACATCATCTGGGGCGAGAACGTCATCTGGGGCGAGCGTAGTGTCGGTGTGACCGACACCGGACCGTAGAAGGCATCTTTGGCTTGAGATCCATGATCAACAGGAATTATTGAGGATATCGCCATGGAGATGATGCCTTACACAATCGCGCACACGCAGGAATCGATCGTCACCATCGCTTCGGATGCCGGCGCAGTGAACTGGCGCGCCACGGTTCCGACGCTGCTCAACGAGGACGTTCGACTGCGCGAGCTGCGCGTGTCGGATGCGCCGGCGCTGCTCAGCATGCTGACGACGGAAGAAGTCGCGCGGTTCATCTCACCGCCACCAACGACGATCGAGGGCTTCCGCCACTTCGTCGAGTGGAGTCACCGACAGCGCGAGGCGGGCCGCTACGTCTGCTTCGGCATCGTGCCGGAGGGCTATGACGTCGCGGTCGGCATCTTTCAGCTGCAGATGGCGGAAGAACCGACGGCGGAATGGGGATTCGCCCTGGGGTCGCCATTTTGGGGAACCGGATTGTTTGTCGACGGAGCTGAAGCCATGCTGGATTTCGCGTTTCGCGGCGTTGGGTTGGATCGACTGGGCGCCCGGGCAGCCGTCGTCAACGGCCGCGGCAACGGCGCGCTGCGGAAGCTCGGGGCGGTGCGCGAGCACGTGATCCCGAACGGGCTCGTCCGAAGTGGGCGGTATCTGGACCAGCAGTACTGGACGATCTGCCCCGAAGATCGCCCGCGACGCAAGGTGGTCTGGGACCTGCGCGCGCATTAGGCGAGCGAAGGCATCATGCTGGCGCTTGCCAGCGAAAGAGAGACCGAGATGCACCGCGCGGACGCCCTCTCAGAAGCTATGAACCACGGCGCTGAAGCCGCGCAACTCCTGATCGCGACCTGCCATCGGCCGAGCCAGCGGCCACGCAGCAGGTGGACTGAGGCGCTCGCCGAGGCTGCTGTCGATGAGGCGATGATCGCGGCGCACTGGTATCACCTCGCTGAGCGATTGCCGAACGAGACCTGACGTCAACGGCGGTTCTACTCGTCGTTCTACAGCCCTTTTCACATCTACCTAGCCGCAGAGACGCGAAGACGCGGAGGAAATGCCAACCAAAATTCCCTCTGCGCCTCTGTGCCTCTGCGGCTCGTAAGTGAAAAATGCTTTAGATTGTCGGACTGGCTGCCCTCGATATTCGCCACGTCGCGTCTGCCTCACGGCATTGAGACACTCCATCCGCTCTCCCCTTCCTCAACTCTGCCCAACGGAACGGGCATCGACAATCGGCAAGGATATCGTTCTCGCCGATCGCATCGATCGCGCAGAAGCCGGGTGTTCGGCCGACGTTGTCGGCTCTACGACGCTGGTCCGTGCTGATCGCGGTCGTCACGAACCTCTGACACGGTTGCGAAACGACTCGCCAGGTTTTCTCTCCATCGCGCATTTTCGCGCGGCAGATGCCGGATTGTCGTCTCGGTCGCCACGCAAATAGGGACGAAAATATTGAACAATCGCAGATGCCGCCGGACGTCTGACCATCGTGTGTCGTTTCAGGGCACGACACGAGGCACGGCCTGCTGCAGATTCCTCGAACCCGAGACGGCGTGCCGAAGACGCTGACTCGAGTGGCGCGTCGCTTGCTCAGCAGGCAGGCATGAACAACGCTCGGAGATTCTCCTGGATGATCGTCGCGATCATCCTCTTGATGTCTACGTTCCACGTGAACGCAGGACCACCACAGCGGCGCAAGCACTCTCACAAGTTCGATGCGTCGCTCAGGCAGAACCTCGATGAAGCCGACGAGAAGCGTGCGCGCGGAACATCGAACGACGCGCAGCGGGTGCGCGTCATCCTCCAGGTGGATCGCGCGCAGCGGTCCACTCTACGCAAGCTTCTGAAGCAGGCGGGCTACCAGCCGCGGAAGGACCACTCCGTCATTTCGGCCTTCAGCGTCGACCTTCCACTTGGTCTGCTCGACTGGGTGTCGGATCTCCCAGGGGTGCGCGTCGTGTCGAGTGACGCGGAGATGACCGTGCAGCAGGGGGCAGTCGTACCCGTGACCACCGGGACGGTGTTGCGCGAAACCCTCGGCCTGCCAGAGTCCGCAGCGGGGGGCGGGGCCGGCGTCGGCGTCGCCGTCATCGATACGGGTATCGCTCCTTCCGCGGATTTCGACGCGCGCATCACGGCGTTCTATGACTTCACCAACGGTGGAGTCGCGACCGCCCCGTATGACGATCACGGCCACGGCACTCACATCGCTGGCCTCATCGGCGGCAGCGGCGGGCTGTCAAATGGTGTGTACAAAGGTGTCGCGCCAGATGTGTCGTTGATTGGGCTCAAGGTGCTCCGAGGCGACGGCAGCGGCAGCACCAGTGATGTCATTAGCGCGATCGAGTTCGCCACGGCCAACAAGGACGCGCTCGGGATCGACGTCATCAACATCTCGATGGGGCATCCGCCGTTCGAGTCTGCGGCCACCGATCCGCTGGTACAGGCCGTGGAACGAGCGTCGGCCGCCGGCATCGTGGTGGCGGTTTCCGCAGGCAACCGAGGGATCAACCCGGCGACCGGGCTGCCCGGCTTTGCCGGCATCTCTTCACCGGGTAACGCACCTTCGGCGCTCACGGTCGGATCGGCGCATACGCTTGGGACGAAGACCCGCACCGACGATGTCGTCGGCCCTTACAGCTCGCGCGGACCGACGTGGATCGACGGCTTCGCCAAGCCGGACGTGCTCGCACCTGGCCACAAGATGACGGCCCCCGCGGCGCCGGGAAGCACGCTGGCCGTGAACCATCCATCGCTGCTCCTGACGTCAGAAGCGGGAGGCACCTACATCAGCCTGACAGGGACGAGCATGGCCGCCGGTGTGGCGGCGGGCGCAGCGGCGCTCCTTCTCGAAGCCAACCGCGCCGCATTTCCGTGGCTGCCTGACCGGCCACCGCTCACACCAAATACCGTGAAGGCCCTCCTTCAGTTCACCGCAGTGAACGTGAGCGATCCGGCCACCGGGTCCTTCCCACGCATGGCTCAGGGTGCCGGCGAAATAAACTTGGATGGCGCCCTCAGGCTGGCGCGTGCGATCGATACGAGCGCCCCAGCCGGAGCACCGTGGGTCACAGGCGGCATCGACCCCTACTCTGATATCGACGGCGTCCTGCCGTGGACCCAGATCGTCACTTGGGGAGCGAGCCTGATCTCGGGTGACCCGCTGATGGTGAACTTGCCTATCTGGGGCGAGAACATCGTCTGGGGTGAAAACATCGTCTGGGGTGAAAACATCGTCTGGGGCGAGAACATCGTCTGGGGCGAGAACATCATCTGGGGCGAGAACATCGTCTGGGGTGAGAACATCGTCTGGGGTGAGAACATCGTCTGGGGCGAAGCCGTCCTCTGGAGCGAAGAAACCACCTCTGGCGTCTTGGAACTCCTGGCGCCGATCACGCAAACGTTCAACATCAAGCGACTGTTCTGAGGTGATGCCATGGAAATGATGCCTTACACAGTCGCGCACACGCAGGAATCGATCGTCACCATCGCGTCGGATGCGGGCGCGGTGAACTGGCGCGCCACGGTCCCGACGCTGCTCAATCAGGACGTGCGGCTGCGCGAGCTGCGCGTGTCTGATGCGCCATCGCTGCTGAGTATGCTCACAACGGAAGAGGTCGTACGGTTCATCTCCCCGCCTCCGACGACCATCGAGAGCTTCCGCCACTTTATCGAGTGGAGTCACCGGCAGCGCGAGGCAGGCCGGTATGTCTGCTTCGGCATCGTGCCGGAGGGTTACGACGTCGCCGTGGGGATCTTTCAACTGCAGATGTCGGAAGAACCGACGGCGGAGTGGGGTTTTGCGCTGGGATCGCCCTTCTGGGGGACCGGAGTGTTTGTCGAGGGAGCAGAAGCCATGCTGGATTTTGCGTTTCAAGGCATTGGATTGGATCGACTCGGCGCCAGGGCCGCGGTCGTCAACGGCCGCGGCAACGGCGCGCTGCGAAAGCTTGGTGCGGTGCGCGAGCATGTGATTCCGGACGGGCTCGTCCGAAATGGGCGGTATCTGGACCAGCAGTACTGGACGATCTGTCCTGAAGACCGTCCGCAACGCAAAGTGATCTGGGACGTGCGCTCGCACTAATCCCGGGTGTGTCGATAACGGAGGGGACGGAGGGAACGGGTCAACAGGAGAACCAGAGCAACGGAGAATCGGTCTGATCCAGGCCTTTCTCCGTTACTCCGTTTCTCCGTGTTCGACCCGTTGCCTCCGTCCCACTCCGGGCTACCTTCTCCCTCCTCGACCGCGAAATACCATCAAAATCCAGCGTGGTCCCGTTGGATTTTCCCATCCTTCAGCCCAGGTTTCGACAGACCAGAACGGCCGTTTCGATTGCGCCCGCGTCCGGAACGCCGGCCCACGTTGTCGGTCGGTCGACGTTCGTTCGCGGTCATCGCGGCCGGGTGGAGCAGTCCTTCGGGGCCGCTGATCCCGCAGTGCTAAAGCACTGCGCCACCGTTGCCAAGGTCACCTGACATCGCGCGGTCCATGTGTCGGGTTGACGTCCGGCGGTCGTGCTCAGGAGGGTGAAAAACACTCAGTAATCGTCATGGTGGTCGGGATTCCGACTCTCATGTTTCGTTTCAGCGCACCACAAAACGCCGGCCAGCCGGCGCAAGACGGGCGGCACCGCGGACGCTGGACGTCTGCGGCTCCAGTGTCGTTTCGCGTGGCCCGTTGCTTGCTCCCCCGACACGTATGAGAACTCTCCCTTCAGACGATCGGCCGCGGCGCAAGGTGGTCTGGGACCTGCGGGCCCACTAGCCCGAAATTGAATTATTGAGGTGGAGCAGCCCTTCAGGGCTGCGGGATCTCGCAGCGCTAAAGCGCTGCGCCACCGCTCACTGTAAACATGAGACAACTTCCTCTGGCGGCTCGGCTCTTCGTCATTGCGGTGATTGGCCTTGCCAGCGCCGTGCTGATTGCGCGGGTCCCCAGTGCCGCACCGCCGAGCCTAGCGATGTTCGCCCTTCTGGCGCTTGCATCATCGCTCGCCTCCGGCCTCAAGTTGCGCCTGCCTCTGGGCAGCAGCGCTTCCAACCTCTCGGTGTCCTACACAATCGATTTTGCCGCGTTGCTGCTGCTCGGTCCCGATCCAACGATGTTCGTGGCCGGGCTGAGCGCGCTGACGCAGTCGACGATCAGGATCGCGCGACGCAATCCGCTGTACCGGGTCCTGTTCAATGTCGCGGCGCTCATCCTGACCGTGCAGATGACCGGCTGGGCATTCCACGCACTGGGTGGTCAGCGGGCGATTTTCGATCTCGAGGTGCTTGCAAAGCCGCTGGTGGCTGCCGCGCTCGTCTACTATCTGGCGAATACTGGATTCGTTGCCCTTGCGGTGGGATTGTCCAGCCGCCAGCCCCTCTGGCAGCTGTGGCAGAGCAACTTCCTGTGGACCGCGCCGAGCTATCTTGTCGGCGCCGGCGCCGCCGCGGCCACCGCCGCGCTCTGGGTCAACGGCTGGGGATGGCTGCTCCCGCTCACGGTTGCGCCGGTCTACCTCACATTTCGGTCGTACCGCATCTACGCCGATCGAATTGCCACGGAACAGCGCCATAACGATGAGGTCGTCCGGCTACACAACGAAACGGTCGTCGCCCTGCGTGCCGCAAAGGAGTCGGAGCAGCGATATGCCCTCGCGGCCGATGGCTCGAATGACGGCCTCTGGGACTGGAATGTCGCGACCGGTGGGTTGTACTGCGCCGATCGCTGGAAGCTCATGCTCGGGTTGCCGACAGCGACGCCCGTGACCTCGCTCGAAGACTGGTTCCAGTACGTGCACGCCGATGATCTGGCCGGCCTGCGCGCCGTGCTCGAGCGGCATCTCTCGAGCGACAGCCCGCACTTCGAACATGAATACCGGATCCGCCACGCGGACGGCGGCATTCGCTGGATGCTGTGTCGTGGGGTCGCCGTACGCGATGAAGCGAACTGCCCGATCCGGATGGCGGGCTCGCAGACCGACATCACCGAACCACGTCGAGTCCAGGACGAATTGGCCCATGCGGCGCTTCATGACCACCTCACGAGGCTGCCCAATCGAGCGCTGTTCGCCGACTTGCTCACGCGGTCACTCGCCAAGGCGCACCGCTCCGCCACGTACCTCTGTGCCGTGCTGTTCATCGACCTGGATCACTTCAAGCTGGTGAACGACAGTCTGGGCCACCTCGTCGGCGACCGGTTCCTGACGGCGATCGGCCAGCGCCTGCAGGTGCGCCTGCGGCCGAGTGACGCCCTGGCCCGCCTCGGTGGAGACGAATTCGCGGTCCTCGTGGACGACATTGGCGGACCCGCTGACGCCAGCGCGATCGCCGATCGGCTTCAACATGCGCTCGCGGAGCCATTCGATATCGACGGCCGTGAGATCTATGCGTCCGCCAGTATCGGGATCGCCTTCAGCAGCGATGGATATGCCACAGCCGACGATCTCCTGCGCGATGCCGATACGGCAATGTATCGGGCCAAAGCGCTGGGACGAAGCCGATCCCAGGTCTTCGATCCGGAGATGCATGCGGGGGCGATGAACCGCCTGACGCTCGACACAGATCTGCGGCGCGCCCTCGAGCGCGGCGAATTCATCGTCCACTATCAGCCGATTGTCGAGCTCGAATCAGAAGAGGTGTGCGGGTTCGAGGCGCTGGTTCGCTGGAAGCGGGCGGACGGCAGGGTGATCGGCCCATCGGAGTTCATTCCCATCGCGGAAGAGACAGGCCTAATTGTGCCGCTCACGAAATGGGTGCTCAATGAGGCGTGTCACCAGGTGGCGGAATGGCAGCGGGTCTTCTCGCGGCCGCTCAGCGTCACGGTCAACGTATCGACGAAGCTCTTCGACCGCCCCGCCTTGGTCGAGGAAGTGCGCCAGGCGATTGCGGACAGCGGCATGATTCCTGGCACGTTGCGTCTGGAGATTACCGAGAGCTTCCTCGTCAACGATTCGACCATCGTCGCGCGGCGGCTCGAGGAGCTTCGAGCCATTCCGGTCAAGCTGTACCTCGATGATTTCGGAACCGGCTACTCGTCCTTGAGTTATCTGCACCGCTACCGTCTCGACGCGCTGAAGATCGACCGATCCTTCGTGAGCCGCATGGGCAGCGACGATGCTCCTCTTGTCGCCGTTATCTTGAGTCTTGCACGCGAGCTCGGGATCGGCGTTATTGCGGAGGGCGTGGAAACCGCGCTGCAGGCGAAGGAGCTTCTCGCCCTCAACTGCCCGCACGCTCAGGGTCACCATTTCTCTCACCCGCTGTCTGTCGAGGCTGCCCACGGCTTTCTTTCGAGGCCATCTCGCACTCGCTTGGTGAGTGAGTCATCCTCGGGCGCCTGCGCTGCCGCCTGACAATTTCGTAAGCCTCTGTCTCGAACCGGCTCTTCGAGGCTCGCTGTCGAGACCGCGGATCGACATGTCGGTTCTCCGTCAGCACGCCCCTGTTTCCGGCCCACGACGCCCGCGCTACATAGGGTTAACTGACAGTCGTGTCAGCCACTTACACGGACAGCTATCCGGGTTCGGCTCGCGGCCTCCCTCTTGCTCAAGACACCGGCAACGTCAACTTTCTGAGGCGAAGCGTGGAGCGTCCAGATGTCCACTTGCAACAGGTGCGGCGGCGAGATGTTGGCGGCCGGCTCCATGTACTCGGGGGTTCGGACGACGTTTCGTCCGCAGGACTCGAAATTCCTCACCCTGCAGACTGGTGACGTGATGACGAAAGCAACGATGTGCCGCGGCTGCGGACTGATCGAAATCATCGGGGACGTGACAAAACTGCGTCGTCTGACGACCGATCCCGAACCGCAAACAGCCCGGTTCGCTGGTACGGTGAAGGGATAGCTACCGGGCGTGGGCGCGGAGCCCGTGCCGGCGCCGATAACTGATAGTGAAAGCGAGTCAGAAAGTGACTGTGGCGGTCAAGTCCCCTGCGGATGTCGTGACGTTCCCTGCGAGTGGTGCCGCTTGGAACAAGGTTGCGTCCCAGAGCGGCGTCGCCGGCGTTGATCCAGCCGCAGAAAGTGAGCGGCTGCGTACCCTGCTTGAAAAACAGCCTTCATGTCTGGTGCGAGTCGGCACCGACGGAACGCTGCTCGCGGTCAACGACGCGGCGCTCAGCCTTATCGGCGCGCAGCAGCTCGCGCAGGTGCTCGGGACGAGTCTCGTCGATCGCTTCCGCGGCGAAGCCGTCAACCTGTGGGCGGACTTCGTGCATCGCGTGTCGAGCAGCGGATCGGGATCCGTTGAATGCGAGATCAACGATCTCGACGGCACGTGCCGAGCCGTGCTCCTCCTGGGCGTGGCCTTGCCGAATCACCCCGATGGGCTTGGCTCCTTGCTCGTCAGCGTTCGTGACGTGTCTGCGGCACGTCGGCTCGAAACATCCCTGCAAGCCGAGGAGGGCCGGCGCCGGTCGATTCAGGCCGCCCTCGACGACGCGACCGCGGAGTTGCGCCAGCTTCGTGCACAGATCGAAGAGGCCGCGGCTGAGAAACATCAGCTTCGCGAGGCGCTCGACGCGGCGGTCAGCCACCGCCAGCAGATGACGTCCTCGGTCGCAACCTCCCTGGGGGAGGAAGAAAGCCGCCGCCGGTCGATTCAGGCCGCGCTCGACGAAGCGACAGGTGACTTGCAGCAGCTTCGTGCACAACTCGAAGAGGCTGAAGTTGAAAAACGTCAGCTCCACGCGGCGCTCGACGCCGCGGTTGGCCAGCGCCAGCAGATGGCGTCATCGGTCGCAACGTCCCTGCAGGAGGAAGAGAGCCGGCATCGGTCGACTCAGGCCGCCCTCCACGAGGTGACAGCGAACATGCGGCAGCTTCGTGCACAACTCGAAGAGGCCGAGGTGGAGAAACGGCAGCTTCATGCGGCGCTCGACGCCGCGGCGATCAAGCACCACCAGGTTGCGTCATCGGTCACAACATCCCTGCAGGAAGAAGAAAGCCAGCGCCAGTCGATTCAGGTCGCCCTCGACGACGCGACGGCGAACGTGCAGCAGCTCCTTGCACAATCCGAACAGGTCACGGTGGAAAACCGTCAGCTCCACGCCGCGCTCGACGCCGCGATTGCCCAGCGCCAGCAGGTGGCTTCATCGCTCGCAAAGCTCACGCGGGCACTCAGCATCGCGGTGGACGCGACGTCGGTGACGCAGCAGGTCCTCGAAAGGCAGGCGCTGAAGTGACAATCGAGGCTACCGGCCCGAGACGTCGGCCCGCCGCCGAGCTGCCTGAGATCACAGGCCTGCGCTTCCTTCCGCCGGGGGCCGGCGCCTCCCTGGTGAATATCTCGTCCACTGGTCTGCTGGCCGAATCCAGCGCACGGCTGCGGGTTGGAGCTGTGGTGCAGGTGCAGTTCGAGGGTGGGTTTTTGCCGAAGTCCGCCAAAGGCCGTGTCGTCCGCTGCGAAGTATCCGTGATGGGACGCGACGGTCTCCTCCGGTACCACGTTGCGATCGAGTTCGAGTCGCCCCTTGCCGTCGACGAACCCGTCGCGGAAGCTCCGGTACCCGTGTCCAAGGGCGTGAGAAACCGGTGGTAGACCCTTGCTGACTCTATTTGGCTGGTAGCTGTAATACGAGAATCGCCCCGGGGCTCCGTGGTTCGAAGGTGACGGTGCCGCCGGAACGTTCTGCAATCGCCCGCACGATAGCCAGGCCCAGACCCGCAGCGTCACGCCCCGGTTGTGTCGTGAAGAACGGCTCGAAAATGCGTTCCGTCAGATCCGGTGGAATGCCGGGCCCGTTGTCCGCGACCCGAACGACAACCCGACCGTCCTGGGTTTCAAGTTCGAGGTCGATCTGGGCTCCCGATACGCCGGCCAGCGCCTGCTCGGCATTCGCGATGAGGTTCAGCAGCGCCTGCTGAAGCTCCATCCGGTTGCCGTGCACGATGAACGTCTCATGAGCTGGCGCCGACACGTTGATGCGGATGCCCGCGCGGCCGGCGGCATACGTGCGAAGCGCGACGGCCTGCGAGACCACGTCGCGGATATTCACGAGCCCGCGGCCCTCCGTCCCTTCGCGCGCGAACGCCAGAAAGCCACTGATCACGGCGGCAGCACGCGCCTGCTGCTTCTGTATCCGCGCAAGCCTCACCGCGGCCGAAGGCGGCAGACCGGGATCATTCGCCAACAACTCGACCGATCCCCCAATCACCTGGAGCGCGTTGTTGACCTCGTGCGCCACCCCCGACAGCAGCCGCGCCAGCACCGCCGATCGATTCAGTGCGACGAGATTCTCGAGCGCGACGCGGCCTTCAAAGCTGTCGTCCATTGTCTGCCTATCGAAAAATGCCGCGAATGCCACGGCCGAGGGCGCCAAACAGCTCCTGAACGGCTCGCTGCGTGCGCTGCTTGAAGCTGCCGCTATGAATCGGACAGAGCGCGGTGGGAATGTCATCGCCCTCTTTGAAGAACTCGAGATAGGTCGGACATCCATTCAGCGGCCGCTGATAGGAGATCCGGCAGAGCTCCTCCTCTTGGATCCCGGCTGGCGCGTGGAACGCCTCGGCCGGTAGCCGGCGCGCAGTGCGCCGCATGAAATCCGCCCAGATCGGCAGCGCGATCCGGGAGCCGGACCCGCCTCCAGCAATCCGATCCGGCTCGTCAAATCCCACCCACACTCCGGCGACCACCGCGGACGAGAAGCCGACGAACCACGCGT
>ORMF010724840.1_pt1 | contig 11317 bp, 13 predicted proteins | sample 1779871 | NCBI WGS metagenome assembly ORMF01 (sample SAMEA104232316, study PRJEB22302) | groundwater metagenome | biome: forest; feature: aquifer; material: groundwater | place: USA | collected 2011-08-07 | depth 5.4 m
GGGGATCGTCTGGTCAACACGCACGCCGTGGAATTCGAGCCGGTCGCCGAGACCGGCACGCGCCAGCGCCTGCTCGTACACGCGCGCTTCGTTCATCCACACGATGCAGACGGGTTTGCTCATAATGAACAGGCTCGCTTTCGATCAGGTAAGGGGGAATGTTACCCCAAACCCGATTTTTGCTCTTGCGACTGCAATGTGGACAAAATCAGCGCGATGCCAGATAATGCATCGCATCTGCTATACATCGCGAGTTCAGCCATGAAGACCAAGACATTGCCGCCGCTGCGAGTCACCCATGAGCTTCGGGCGTCAGCCGAGGCTGTCCTGGAAGAGGGTGAGACGCTGTCGTCGTTCGTTCTCGACGCGGTAACGCAAAGTATCGAACAACGGCGCTCTCAACAGGCGTTCGTCGCACGGGGACTTGCAAGCCGGGCGAAAGCGCAGCGATCCGGGCGTTACGTACCGGCCGAAGCGGTCGTTCGTAAGCTTCGCGGCCGCCTCGCCAAGGCGAAACGCAGTGCTGCGGGATGAGATCCTACAAGGTCCGCTTCACGCCTGAGGCCGAAGACGACCTGCTGCGGCTTTACGATTTTCTGGTTGTAAAGGATATTCAAGCGGCCGAGCGCGCCGTTGGGGTAATCGAGGCTGCGACACACTTGCTTGCCATGTCGCCGTACTCCTGCCGCAAGGCGACCACCGGCGATCCGGTCCTGCGCGAAATGCTCGTTCCGTTTGGGTCTGCTGGCTACGTTGTTCTATTCGAGATCGAACCACCAGCAACCGTAACCGTGCTAGCTGTCCGGCACCAGCGAGAAGACGACTACCACTGAAGAATGCGGGTACGAAGGCCTGCAATCAGTCGTTGCGCGAATTCCGCAAATGAAAAAGTGCACCTTGGAAGTTGAGAAGGGTAACCCTCACGATTAGACGCGAGTGCAAGCAGGCACAACAGTCGAAAGATTGTGACAAGTTGCCCTAGGCAATTGTGAAAGCACGCTGGCCCGCACCGTCGAGGTTGCAATGCAACTGGATGTTCCAAAATCCCGGATTGACTCTATCTGTCAGGTTCTAGATAATCCAAGACATGCCGTTGAAATTCTTTATCTGAGGCACATTCTATGCAAGACCGAAGGTCGTAACGATCAAATGGACGGCTATAAGGTTGGGAATGCAATTGAATATGCCGATGGTGGGATGAACAGTTGCGCGAGTCTACCTAAGAACTGATCCGGGCGCCCCACAGTATGTTGTCCTTATCAATTGCATGCATCGTTGACGCCGATATTGCGCAATTCGTAACTTCGGGTGGTGCGCAGTCGATTCGCGTTCAATGTGACCGGTCTGTGATTCGCGAATTGCGAAAAATCTATAGAACGGTAAACATCGTAAGTGCTGTTGAGGGCAGCAATAGAACTATGGAGGAGATCACGCGCCTGCGTCCTGACGTAGTTTTCAATCTTGCGTTTTCTACCCTTCCTAGCGAGGTTTCCTTCGCTGGTTGTCTTTCCATTTGCGGTGTCCCATTTACTGGTTCTGCAAGTAAGGCAATCGCATTGTCGAACGACAAGGTGCTGTCACGTATGATTTTACGCAATGCCGGCGTCCCGGTTCCAAACCATGTAGCACTACCAGCTCGCCAACATGGTGCCGCTTCTTTGCGCCCGCCTCTGATTGTAAAGCCAGTTTCGTTAGGTGGTTCAGCCGGAATCTATGTTGATAGCGTCTTGAATTCGATTCACGGTGTGAATCGCCTCGTTAGAAGAATCGAGCAGAAATTCGGGGTAGCTGCAATGTGTGAGGAGTTCATTGTCGGGCGTGATATTCGCGTGGGCTTAGTTGAAAGTAAACAGGGGAACTTTCGCATCTCTGGCCTAGATGAATGGCAATTCCCTACTGAGAGAAAAGGATATGGCTTCAAATTTCAAGCGATACGATCAAGTGCGAAGTTGCGTCGCCTGCGGCGAATAATACATTCAACGCCTACATTGTCTAGGCGCCAAAAAATAGATTTGATTGAACTCGCACAAGTTTGCGTCCGTTCGTTGGGAATTCGAGGATATGCAACTATCGACTTGCGATTGGATGAGACTCAGACGTTCCAAGTGCTTGAGGTCAACTCAAATCCTGGGCTCTATTCAGAAAGTCCCCTTTGGCGTATCCCAGATTTCGAATCGAACATTCGACGCATTGTCAACGCTGCATTTTTACCGGACGCATAGTCCGATTTGTGTGTGCGGATTGGACCCGTACGCGATGCGATTATAACGAGGGTAAATTAAGAACTGCCCTGATAGTAATTTCCATTCTGGAGAAAGCGGCCGACCGCCATGACTTTTACAATACTTTTGGCGAGGAAATGTCATAGCCCATATGGCGGGCAGTTAGCAGTTTGTTGAATTTATCGATTTCCTGGGGGGAAAGACGATTTCGGCACGAACGTCTAAAAATAACTCGCTGATTCATAAGACAACACATTTGTCACGCTTTGTGGTTTTTGCACAGAATAGGTGAATTTCAACAAACTGTTAGTCGGCCTAGGGGCAATGGAATGGGTGACAGGTCCGCGTGACTTGCAACGCCCCAGTTAGCCGGACTTGTTAGCAATTGAATGATCACGTACTTTACCTGTATTCATTTCCAGCGGAAATCAATCGACCAATACGCGAACGAAAAAAAGGACAGTTCGCCGGCGGAGACTGAGTTCCCGCCACGATCGCCGGAGTTGTTCGCCGATAAACGGGCACGAAACTCATAATAAGCAGAGTATTAGCTTGAAATTCCCATCTCGCCAAGACCGGCTTCTAGATGCACTAAAGGTGCTGTCAGCGGCTCAACCCGCGAACAATGGGCTAGAGGCCTACGCTCAATTAACCTTGGCGATTAATGAGGTCGAAGACCGAGTGTGGAGCCCGTCAAAGTGGGATCTCCCGCGTACGTTTCTTGATGGCGGCCGTACAGAACGACTTTACGTTATCCAGCCAGAGAGCTTTTTCCCTGTTCGAGGGTATCCTGGCGTCACTCTATTATTGGCAAAACGTGAAGTCGTATTTATAAGCAGATGTGGTGCTATTGAGTTTCAATGGAAAGACCCAAATGATCCGCATGGCGAGAAAACGCATTTCGCGAAACGGGAAGAAAAATTGTTTTTTGAGCGACTAGATGCAGTTGGAGACGGCGTTTGGCATGAAAAGAATCGAGTCCCATGATGGACCATGTCCAAACCGCCATGGCGCTAGCAAGTGTTCCTACTCCATTTTTAGTGTTCTCCCTAGATAAAATCGAAGCGAATATTCGTAGGTTACGTAGTTATCATGTCGGGGTGAATTTTTCCGTAAAGTCCCTTTACTCACGAGAAGTTCTCCGTTTCATTACCCCTTTGGTAGACGCACTGGATATCCAATCCGAATGGGAAGCGTCATTCGTTCCATCAAATGCGTCGCTTTCTTTCCATAGCCCTTGGCTCAATGAATGTGTGCTCGAACGCCCTTCACTTTTACAAGTGTCTGTAAACAGCCTGCACCAAGCCCAGATGCTTGAGCGAATTAGGCCGAATTTGCGGTGGGGCTGTCGGGTAGCACTGTCGTCGGTACGGGAAGAGCAATTTGTAGCAGGTCCCGGGAAATTTGGCATACTCGAAAAAGATCTTTCGACATTGTTGCTGGAAGCATTGCGAAACGGCCGCCCTTGTCGCTTCGTCCACCATCATAGTGTTAGTCGATTGTCCAGCGCTGACATCGCAGAGGAACTCTCGTCGCGATTCTGTGATGTTTTGGAGAACCTACCGAATGCTGTCGTCGATGCCCTGGACGCGGTATGCTTGGGGGGAGGGCTCGACAGCGTAAGTGAGGTTGAGCGAAAAGGGCTGCACGTTGGAGAAGTAATTGGCGCACTCCTTCGACCCTTGAAGTCTCGGTTTCCGCATCTGAGAATTGCGTTGGAGCCGGGACGATACATTGTTGAAGATGCGTGCATTGCGGTGACAAGCGTCAAGGAAGTGCGTGTTTTCAACGACCATACCCTCGCCGTGGTTGACCTGGGGACAGGATTCTTAATACCTCTTGCTGCTGCCCGTTTTCGCTTTGATGTGCTTGGAAGCCAAGGAGACACCTTTAGAAAAGTAGATCTTGTGGATGGTACTTGCTCGCCAAATGGAAAAATTGCAACCGAACTTACTGGCGCCCATCTCGAACCAGGCGTACGTGTCGTTGTCTTGAATTGTGGAAGCTACACATTCTCATGTGCGGGACCGTTTCACAGTCCGTTACCCCCGCTATGGATCAAGCAAAACGGGGAATTTCGCTGTGTGGCAAACGCATTGCAGATGATTGAGGCAAGCTATGCGGTGCTCTACTGACTGGCATAGCTCGTGGTTGATCTCAGCGGACACGCAGATTGCATGTCGGCATGGTTGCGAGACCTATCATCTTTTGGCACCTGTTCTTCACAGCTTAGGCTATTTCCTTAGCTATGAACGGTATCCGGCTTCGATTGTTGCAGCATGCACGCTCGTTGAGATCGAAAATGTACGTGCGGAAGTACTAGTGGCAGGAGCGGAAAGCGAGGAGAGTATTGCGGCATTCCTTCGAGTGACCAAGGGAATTTCGATGAATTTCCACGTCTTGGATCGTTGCGCGACCCCTCTCAATCGCATCACCGCGTCGATCGAACTCAGCGACCCTCCCGCTGAAGTTATTTTGGATGATATTCTTACCTATGTCCCGGAACATCCATTTGACATCATATTCGCTGACTCTTTTCTTAAGCAATTTCCATGTGAAAGAAAGGCGGAGGTCATCGACAGGTTGAAGACCATCTTAGCGCCCAAAGGGGTAGTAGTTTTTCGGGAGTACCTCGGAGCCCTTAGTCAATTGCTATCCCACTTTTGGGAACAGCTTGATGAGCGATTGAGCGCTGTGGGGTGGTTTGAACGTGCGCCAATTGCTGCTCAGCGTATCCTTAGGCAGAAGCTTCCGGACCTAGCAAATTTCATGAAGGGAATAGGCTCCACCTACCCAAGCGAGGAGGCGTTACTAGCGGACATTGTCGCAGTTGGTCTTAGGGTCGAATCCGTTGATCGGGTTGCTGGGCGCCCCTACATCATCACTACGTGTAGGAGGGTGAGTTGAACGAAAAGCTATCCCTACAAGGCATACGATGTGTACTTGTAAATCCACATCTATTCCCAATTGACCTACGCGGGGAAGTTCAAACTAGCAACGAGGGGGACAAGCACGAGAGTGGAATGAACTTCGGAGTACTCGTGGCGGCAAATTCGCTCATGAGAGCTGGTGCTGAGGTTGAGATTGTTGACTTGCAGGCGATGGCCCAAACGTGGCAACAAGCATTAACGGCGGCAATCGAGCGCGGGTCGACCCGGATGGTCGGAGTAGGCACGCTGTCGGTGTATTCTTTTCTTCCGTTAGTCGAAATTCTGCAGTTTGTGCGGTCTATTGACCCTGAAATTAGTACTGTCGCTGGCGGTCAGAATGCTCAGAATCTACCAAGGCTTTTGGCTCGATCGGGCGCGACGCATTTGCTTGATTACCTCGTTTGCGGTGATGGAGAAATAGCGATTGTTAAAGTGGCGAAGGCGATCTTGGATCACAATGCTCCTGCCATGCAAGGCTTGACTCGGCCTTCGTCCGGCGAGCCCGTCCTTGGTCAGTTTACTCAGCGCGTCCCGTTAGATCGGGAAAACAGCTTTCTTGACTATAGCCTCTATCCAAATTTTCGTCACCTCTGGCCCGTGATCGAAGAGTCGCGTGGCTGTCCCTACAAGTGCGATTTTTGCGCAAATCCCCTGCAAGGCGGGGCAGCGATTCGCTTTAAGGCGCCGGAACTCCTTGTTGATGAGGTCGTGCATGTCTACAAACGTTATAACGCGTCGGGTTTTCTCCCGACAGTCTTGATGACCAGTATCTTTGGCGTGCGTACAAGTGTCGCACGACGCTTCTTTGATCTCCTACAGCGGACAGAAATGGAACCCCGATTTGTCGCATCGACGCGAGTAGACCTGCCCCACGAAGACTACCTCTCTGTCGGTGCGCGTTATTTCGACCAAATGCATTTTGGATTTGAGAGTGGGTCGCCTGACGTGATTCGGAGAATGCTGAAAACCGATAGTCCGGCTCGCTACCTGTCACGAGCCGCCGATACGCTGGCAGCTTGGCGTGATAAAGGTGTGCATACCGGCGTGAATTTTATTATTGGCTACTTGGGCGAGACGCAAAGAAGCGTTGAGGAGTCGATCGCCTGGTTGGATGGTCACCGATCCTGTATAAGTTCAGTGTGGGGCGGAGGTCTAATGGCTTACCCGGACTCGCCATTTGCTCGAGTATTCCGCCTTCACGAAATGCAGTACGGTGCAAGCTACGAAGCGGTTAGCGACTACTGCGACATGCTTCAAACTTGGCCGATTAATCCCTCGCGTGAGCTAAAGTATAAGGATGTCTTACAGTATACAGACCGAGTACACGATTTGTTTTACGACGCTGCGAGCTTCTACGCACACTACAAATGGTACGTTGGTCCACAAACCAACAGAGATACGGTGGACTTTATCCCACAAGATATTTTTGCGTCGCGGTTCAAGCTGAACACAACGTCGCGAGTGCAGTCTAAGTTAGGCTGATTGGGAAGGTCGCATGAAATTGGCAATCATCGGTAACAGTGCGGACGTCGCTTTTCGCGAAAAAGGTGTCGCCATCGATTCATGCGATTTTGTGATTCGTATCAATTCGTTTCGTACGCGTGGAATGGAGCGCTTCGTCGGTTCACGTACCGACATTGTAAGTATTTGCCTCGCTCCTTGGGTGGTTGCCAATGCGCTCTCGACCGCTGCACGGACACTTGCCCGAGTTCCGTGCGTGTGGACGCCAAGCTGGCGGGGACATGCAGAGGACCACGAGGTCGAAAATGCCATGCGGGTCATCGGGCATGATTCACAATCTCTAGTGTTCAGTGATGACACTGGCCATGCGGATCACGTTAAGTCGCTATATCGTTCGTTCTATGAGCGTGCCAACGCAAGACCCGGCGAAAAGACGCAAGCTCCGGACGGAAAACGTTTATTGCCCACAACGGGGTTTCTTACGGTGCATCTCGCGAGAATGCGATACCCAGGTGCCGAGATCTATATCAGTGGCTTTGGTCTAGACAGCGAACTTAATCTTCGGCGCTTCGATGAGTCTGACGTGTCAATGTGGCCCGGCCATGACATTCCAACGGAGCGGGAGTGGTTGTTCGAAAGCGCTGCCGCAGGTCTTTGGAGGCTACTGTGATTGTAGCCGGCATTCACACGAGCCGTTCGGGAAGCGGCGGCGTTCCGTCCAAAAACGTTTTTCCTGTTTGCGGCAAACCGTTGTTCCGCTACGGAATCGATGCCTGCATTGATAGTAGACATATTCAACAGACAATTATCGCGAGCGATATTCCTGACGTGATCAGTTATGCAAACCGAGAAAAGCTTGTCGCCTTTCCGCTATCGGAAGAACTAGCAGGCGGAAATCATTACGAGACAATTCGCGCAGCAGCAGAATTTGCAATCCGAATGCAACCTGTTTCGGTTTTCGCCATCGTCTTGGGCAATGCTGTTGGGGCGTCCGGGCAGACGCTTGATCAAGCGATCGAAAGTCTCATGTTGAACTCTGATCTTGATAGTGTTGTAAGCGTTTCGGCCTTCCCGATGTTTAATCCATTGAGGGCGTATGTCGATCGGGACGGAAAGCTCATACCACAGGTACAGCCGAGTGCTTTACGGATATCCGGGCCACTAAATGAGCGCCGATCCATCGAGACCCCATGGTTCTTTAACGGATCATTTTGGATCGTTCGGTCGGAAGTATTGTTGTCAAACTGCGGTTTGGCACCATTTCCATGGCTTGGAATACGCTTGGGGGCCTTCCATCAACGGACACTCATGGAGCTAGATGAACCTTGGCAAGCGAATCTCCTTCCTTACATGGTGGACGAGTAAGATGATTTGGCGAATCGTAAATAGATTGACAGGGAGAAATAGAGAATGTTTGGAATGTTGTAAGTGAGGCTCGGAGGTAGATGATGATTGCCAACCCAGAATTGAGTCCGTCGCGTGAATGACTCATGGTCGTTGGGTGCGTCGCAGGGCGGCTGGGCGTGCGTGCCGAATAGTTCCCACACCGAAGGTTGCATGGATAATGGTCTCCGGGGCGATTTCGCGGCGCGCAAGTTATTGGCGATGCTCCAGTCCCGCCGCGCGTATCACTTTCGACCACTTCGTTGCTTCTACCTTGATGAACGCGGCAAAAGCCTCGGGTGTGCTCGGTGCGAGTTCCGAACCCTGACTCGACATGCGGTCGCGAATTGCGGGGAGTAAGAGAAAACGGCTCACGTCCCCCGCCAGCTTGTTGAGGATTTTAGGCGGCGTGCCGGCCGGGGCCGGCAGTCCGGTCCAACCCGTCATCACCAACCCCGGATAGCCTGCCTCCAGCAACGTGGGAGTTTCCGGAAATGCCGTGGCGCGTTTTTCGCTGCACGTGGCCATGAGACGCAGCTTGCTGGTCGCAAGGTGCGGCGCCACTCCTTGCGTGGTGGTGAACATCAGCACGACGTGTCCGCTGATCAGGTCTATCCATGCCGGAGTCGAACCTTTATACGGCGCTGCACCTCTTGATACCGCTGGTGCTGGCGAACAACTCCGCGGATAGATGGGTCAGATTGCAAATTCCGGCAGAGCCGTAGACCAGTTCTCCGGGACGCGATTTCGCGAGCGCAACAAGCGCTTTGACGGAGGCCGCCGGCAGCGTGGGTGTCACTACCAGCGCCATCGTGTTGCTGGCGGTCTGAGAGATCGGCGCGAAGTCGCGCAGCGGATCGTACGGCAGATTCTTGTACACGAACGGATTCATGGTGATCGCGCTCGATACTCCGACCGGCAGCGTATAACCGTCAGGTTTGGTTTTCGCCACGGCATCGCCACCGATGATCCCATTTGCGCCGGCGCGATTCTCGACGATGACCTGCTGTCCATAGGATTCGGTTAGCTTCTGCGCCAGCATACGTGCCACGAGGTCGGCACCTGCGACCGGGGCCTGCGGAACGATAATGCGGATAAGCCGCGTCGGATATTCCTGGGCCACCACGACGCCGGACGACAGGGCAAAGCACGCTTCTAATAACCACTGAGCACGATAGCACGAGTGCATTCGTTATCCTTATGACACGTTATCATTGTCGGGAATTGCTCGGGATATTAGAGCGCGTGCACGATTTCTGTCAAAATGAGGAATATGGATAAGGCCACACCCTATCCGTCGCTGTTTGCGCCGTTTACGCTGGCGGGGAAGCAGTTACGCAACCGCATCGTGCATGCGTCGATGAATACGCACATGGCGGAGAATACGCGCGTGACGGAGCGGCTGATCCAGTACCACGCCAACCGCGCGCGCGGCGGCGCGGCGCTCATCGTCACCGAGCCGGTCAGCATGGCGCGGCACCAGAACGTGTCGTACCGCGCGCGCGCCTGGAACGACGACAATCTGGACGGCCTCAAGCGCTGGGCGGACGCGGTCGAATCCGAGGACTGCCGGCTGCTCGCGCAGATCCAGGATCCCGGGCGCGGCCGTCATAACACCGGGATCCATGCGGAAGCCATCAGCGCTTCCGCGCTGCCCGACGATTTGAGCTGGATCGTGCCGCATGCGCTCAGCGTCGCTGAAATCCACGCGATGACCGACGAATTCGCAAGCTCGGCGGCTCGCCTGCAGCGTTGCGGCTTCAGCGGTGTGGAGATCTCGGCCGGTCACGGACATCTCTTTCACCAGTTCCTGTCGCCGTGGTCGAATGTGCGGACCGACGAGTATGGCGGTGACTGGGAGGGGCGCACCCGTTTTGTCGCTGAGCTCATCGCCGCATTGCGCGCGATGTGCGGCCGCGGGTTTATTCTCGGAATCAGGCTTCCCGGCAACGACTATGTTCCGGGAGGCATCGGCGCGGCGGAGGCCGCGATCATTGCCGCCCGCCTGACGAGTTCGGGCGACGTCAACTACGTGAACTTTGTGCAGGGCACTCACGGGCGCGCGCTGGAATGGCACCTCCCCGACGCGCATGGACCGCGCGCGCCCTATCTGCCGCTGTTCCGGGAAATCCGCCGCGCCATACCCGGCGTGCCGCTCGTTGCCGTTGGACGCATCACCGATCCTGCTGAGGCGGACAACATCATCGCCTCGGGAGAGGCGGAACTGATCGGGCTGGGGCGGCCCATCCTGTGCGATGCGGCGTGGCCGCTGAAGGCGTCGCAGGGCCGCGCGCGCGACATCCGGTACTGCGTCTCGTGCAACAAGTGCTGGGACACCATCAATACGCGCCTGCAGCCGATCGCGTGTGTGAACAACCCGCGCGTGGCGGAGGCCAACGAGGTCGACTGGTGGCCGTCGCCTGTGGCGGTACGCCGGCGCGTGGCCGTCATCGGCACCGGTGTGGCTGGCATGGAGGCGGCATGGATCGCCGCGGCGCGCGGCCATGAAGGGACGGCGTTCGGTTGTTCTGTGGAGGTTGGCGGCAAGACCCGCTTGCACGCGATGCTGCCAGGCGGCGAGTCCCTCAGCAGCATTTATGATTATCAATTGGCAGCCGCGGGCAGGGCGGGCGTGCGCTTCGAGTTTGGCATGTCGGCCAGCGCGGCCGATATTATCGCGCTCGATCCCGCTGCCGTTATCCTCGCGTGCGGTTCCCGCATGTTGCCGCCGCCATGGCTGCCGCCCGACGTGCGTGACGCGGGCCTCGTCCCCGACTTGCGCAGCGCGATGTCGGAACTGCTCAGGCATGCGACGCGCCAGTCGGGCACCGCGGTCATTTTCGACATGGACCATACGGAAGGCACGTATGCGGCGGCGGAAATGCTGCACGCGCTGTTCGACCGCGTCGTGGTGATCACGCCGCGCGAATCGATCGCGCAGGCCACCGCGCTGGTGACCCGCCAGGGCATACTGCGGCGTTGTCACGAGAAGCGGATCGAATTAATCGCGCTTGCCGAGCCGCACTGGAGCGCAAGCTTTGACGAGGGCAGGCTGGAATATGCAAACGTCTACAACGGCGACGCAGGCGTGATCACGGACGTTGCTTTTCTGGCCTACTCGACGCCTCGCGTACCCGAAGACTCGTTGGCCGGGCCGCTGCGCGCGGCGGGAATCGAGGTGCGCCTGGTCGGCGATTGCCGTACGCCGCGCGGGCTGCTCGCCGCGACATCCGAGGGGCACGCTGCAGGAAACGCAATCTGACAGAACCGCATGAATACTGGCTTCCTGGCTTTCTTAGCGATGATTTGCTTGCCGGTGCA
>ORMF010839386.1_pt1 | contig 11317 bp, 13 predicted proteins | sample 1779871 | NCBI WGS metagenome assembly ORMF01 (sample SAMEA104232316, study PRJEB22302) | groundwater metagenome | biome: forest; feature: aquifer; material: groundwater | place: USA | collected 2011-08-07 | depth 5.4 m
GCCCCGTGGGCGGGGCGGCGCCCCCCCCGCCCCCGGCCGCCGCCCCCGTTTTTTGGCGCGGCCCCGGCCCCGACCCGGTCATGTTCCTCGGCTATTGGAACAACCCCGACGCCACCGCCGCCAAATTTGCCGGCGATTGGTGCCTGACCGGCGACGTCGCGCTGCAGGATGACGCCGGCTACATCCGGTACAAGGGGCGCGAGGACGATTTGATCTCGAGCGGCGGCTACCGCATCGGCCCGACCGATATCGAGGACTGCCTGATGAAGCACCGCGCGGTGCTGATGGCGGCGGCGGTCGGGGTGCCGGACCCGGTGCGCGGCGAGGTCGTGCGGGCGTTTGTCGTGCTGCGACCCGAGGTGGCGCCGGAGCCCGGCCTGGCCGAGGAAATCCGCGAATTTGTCGGCCGGCGCCTCGCCTGGTACCAGGCGCCGCGCGACATCGTGTTCGCCGCCGAATTGCCGCTGACCGCCACCGGCAAGATCATCCGCCGCGATTTGCGCGGAAGCCGAGCGACATAGGAGATGCACTGAGAATGGACGCCCGCCAGAAGGCCGAGCGCATCGCGGCGCTGTTCCGCGAATGCCGTCAGATCGACATATTGCCGGCGGAACTGATGCCCGCCGGCCTCGACGAGGCTTATGCGATCCGCGCCGCCTTCGAGGCGATCGAGACGCCGCGGCGCGGCGCCGTCGTCGGCTACAAGATCGGGCTGACAACGCCGATCATGCAGAAATTGTGCGGCGTCGATGAGCCGTGCTACGGCGCGATCTTCGCCGGCGAGGTCCATCATGGCCGCGCGACGCTCGCCACCACCAGCTATTGCCGGCTCGGCATCGAGACCGAGATCGCGGTGCAGCTCGGCGAGGATTTGCCGCAGGGCGGCGATCTGGCGCGCGTCGCCGCCGCGACCGAAAGCTGCAGGGCGGCGATCGAGCTGCTCGAGGATCTGCGCCACGACTACAAGCGCCTGTCCGCCGCGGCGATGGTCGCCGGCAATGTGTGGAACGCCGGCGTCGTGCTGGCTGCCCCGGTGACCGATTGGCGCCGGCTCGACCTGACCCAGGTAACAGCGCGGCTCGCGATCAACGGGCGCGAGATCGGCCACGGCAAGGGTGGCGACGTGATGGGCAACCCGCTCAACGCACTCGCTTGGCTCGCCAACAAGCTCGCCGCCGCCGGCACGCCGCTGCGGCGCGGCATGGTCGTGATGACCGGCAGCATGGTGCCGATCCAGTTCCCCTCCCCCGGCGACCGCGCCGTGGTAACGGTCGAGGGCCTCGGCACCGCCGAACTGGCGGCGACCTGAGCCGCGTGGCCGATTTCTACCCGCTCGTCCGCCCGCTGTTGCGGGCCTTGCCGCCCGAGACGGCACACCGGATCGCGCTGGCAGCCCTGAGCGCCGGCCTCGGCGGCGGGGCGCGCGAGCCCGACCCGCCGAGCCTCGCTCAGCGCCTGTGGGGCCGCAATTTTCCCAACCCGGTCGGTATCGCCGCCGGCTTCGACAAGGATGCGCGCGTGCCGGACGCGCTGTTGCGGCTGGGGTTCGGCTTTGTCGAGGTCGGCACGGTGACGCCGCGCCCCCAGCCGGGCAACCCGAAGCCGCGCCTGTTCCGCCTCGATGCCGACCAGGCCGTCATCAACCGGCTGGGCTTCAACAGCGGCGGCCTCGCCAGCCTTGTCGCGCGGCTGGCGGCGCGGGAGCGGCGGGGCATCGTCGGCGTCAATCTGGGCAAGAACCGCGACAGCACCGACGCCACGGCAGATTACGTCGCGGGGCTGCGCCGCGTCGGTGGATTGGCGGATTACATCACGATCAACATCTCGTCCCCGAACACGCCGGGACTGCGCGACCTGCAAATGCGCGCGACGCTCGACGCATTACTGCGCACGCTGCTCGCGGTACGCGCCGAGACCGGGGCCGATGTGCCGCTGTTGCTCAAGATCGCGCCCGATCTGACCGCGCTCGAGCGCGCCGACATTGCGGCGGTGGCGCTCGCCGCCGGCATCGACGGCATGATCGTTGCCAACACCACGGTGGCACGCCCGCCGGACCTGCGCAGCGCTGCGGCGAGCGAGGCCGGCGGTCTGAGCGGCCGGCCGCTCTTTGCCCCATCGACGGCCCTGCTCGCCGACATGTACCGGCTGACCGGGGGGCATATCCCGCTGATCGGGGTCGGCGGCATCGCCGGTGCCGAGGACGCCTACGCCAAGATCCGCGCCGGCGCGTCGCTGATACAGCTCTACACCGCGCTGGTGTTTGCCGGTCCCTCCTTGATCGGCGATATTAAGCATGGCCTTGCCGCGCTGCTGCGCCGCGACGGCTGCGCCACGATCGCCGACGCGGTCGGCGCCGATGCCGCTACGCCGCTGCGAAAGCCGGCATGACGTCGCGGGCAAAGCGACGCAGATCGTCGCGCGAACCCTGGCCGTTCAGCAGCACGTAATCGACGCCTTCTGCCTGCAATGCCGTCAGCTTGTCGGCGATCTCGTCCGGCGTGCCGATCAGCGCGTGCTCCTCGCGTGCCCCCGGCGCATCGGAATAGCCGAGGATGTGCGAGGTCGGGCGGCTCTCCGAACCGCGCGACAGGGCCAGCAATCGGCCATTCGCCTGCGCCTGGCGCCGCAAGGCCGCGGCTTTTTCGTCGGCGTCGCGGGCGACCGCAAAATTGCGCGCCACGGCGACGCGCCCCTTGTCGAAGGCGTGCCCGGCCGCCGCCAACTCGCGCCGGTAGAGCCGGATGCGCTCGCCGGTCAGGGCGGGCGAGGCGAACTGGTCGAGCAAGAGGTTGCAGCCGCGGCGCGCGCAGTCGGCGATCGAAGCAGCGCTGCCGGCGGCCATCCACAGCGGCGGGTGCGGGCGCTGCGCCGGCGGCGGCTCGACGACGATGCCGTCGAATTGCCAGAAGCGGCCGCGATGCGAGAATTTCTCATTCGAGGTCCAGGCCCTGACGATGACCGAGAGCGCTTCGTCGAAGCGCGGCTCGGCCTCGTCGGGCGGCATCGCAAAGCCGGCAAACTCGTTGTGGCGATAACCGCGCCCGACCCCGAAATCGAGCCGGCCGCCGGACAGGAGGTCGAGCGTCGCCGCCTGTTCGGCGAGCAATACCGGGTTGTGCCACGGCAGGACCAGCACCGCCGTGCCGAGCCGCAACGTGGTCGTGCGCGCGGCGATCCAGGTCAAGAGGGTCGGCGTCGCCGAGACCTGGCCGATCTGCGTGAAATGGTGCTCGGTGACAAAACCGCTGCAAAAGCCGAGGGCTTCCGCCTCGACGTGGTATTCGACCGCGGCGTGATAGCCGCGCGCGCTGTCTGCCGCCGAAAGGCCGCGCCGCGCCGTCGCCCCGCCGAACAATCCGAACCGCATCGCCCCACTCCGACAGCCACGCCCGTCACACGCACATGGTGGATTGCAACACCGGCACCATGTATGACACCGGGCGATGGCCTTTACCTTCGACAGCCTGTCCTATGCCAAGCACCTGCGCGATAATGGCGTCCCGCAGGATCAGGCGGAAGCCCATGCCGAGGCGGCGCGGACCTTCATCATGAACGAGCTGGTCACCAAGACGGATTTCAATGCCGGGCTCGACGATCTGCGCCGCGATCTCGAAGCCAGGATCGAAAATGCGTCGCTGCGGCTCACCGTGCGGCTCGGCATCATGCTGGCGGCCGGGCTGACCCTGCTCGGCGCGGTATTAAAGCTGCACTGACCGGCGCGATACGGCACGGCTCCGGTCGGCAGAGGGACATGATGCTGCGGCAGATCGACGGGATGCGGGAATTGGCGCCGCTCTACGACGGCGTCATCCTCGATCTGTGGGGCGTCGTGCATGACGGCACCGCGCCGTTCCCCGGCGTTCTCGATTGCATGGCGGCCCTGCTCGCTTCCGGCAACCGCTTGGTATTGCTGTCGAACGCGCCGCGCCGCGCCGACGACGTCGCCCGCCGCATCGCGGCGATCGGCGTGCCCGGCCACCTCTATCACGGCGTCATGTCGTCGGGCGAAGAGGCGTGGCAATGCCTGCACCGGCGCGGCGACCCGTTCTACGCCGCGCTCGGCGATAACTGCCTGCATATCGGCTCGGAGCGCGACCTCGAAATCCGCGAGGGGCTGGGCCTCCATTTTGTCGAGCGCGCGGCGGAGGCCGATTTCGTCCTCAACACCGGCCCGGCCGGCTGGGAGGACACGATCGACGATTACCGCCCGGCCTTGGAAAGCGCCCTGGCGCACGGCCTGCCGATGGTCTGCGCCAACCCCGACCTGAGCGTCGTCCATGCCGGCAAGCCCGCGCTGTGTGCCGGTGCCCTGGCGGAGCATTACGAGGCGATCGGCGGACTGGTGCGCTGGCACGGCAAGCCGCACCCGTCGGTCTATGACAGTGCGCTCACATTGCTTGGCATCGCCGACCGGCACCGCGTCGTCGCGATCGGCGACAGTTTGCGCACCGACATCGCCGGCGCCGACGCCGCCGGGATCGACAGCGTGCTGGTCGCCGGCGGCATTCATGCCGCCGAGTTCGCCACCGACGGACGGCTCGACCTCGCGCGCATCGATGCCGCCGTGACGGCAGCGGGCTGCAAGCCGATCGGCGTTACTCGCAGCTTCGTCTGGTAGCGGCGCCGGATCAGTGCTCGGCGCGGTGCAGGATCGCGTCGCGCAGGCCGGTCTCGTATTGCTGGCCGAGCGGCGTCAGCACGACCCCCTCGGCGGGCTTCGGCCGGATCAGCCCCTTGCGCTGCAATACTGTCCACACCGCGGGGTTGCGCAAGCCGGTGGCGTCGCGCCCGGCAACCGTCGCATCGCCCAGGTGGAAATGGTCGCCATGCGGGTTGGGTAATGCCGTGATCAGGACCCCGCCGCCCTCGTCCTCGGACGCCTCGCGGCCGGCGAGCCGTGCGATTTCCTGCAGCAGGGTCAGGGTTTTCAGTTGCAGCGGGTTGAGGTTCAGCGGGTTGCGTTTGGCTGGCATGGCGCTTGATTAGACCGTCGAAGCGCGTCATGCAACCGGCGGCGCGCCGGCGAATTCGGGAGAGCACGCATGCTGAAGGGAAAGACCGCGATCGTCACCGGCTCGACCAGCGGCATCGGGCTGGGCATCGCGACGGCGCTCGCGGCCGAGGGCTGCGATGTGATGCTGAACGGCTTTGGCGATCCCGCGGCGATCGAGCGGCAGCGCGCCGGCCTCGCCGAGCGCCACGGCGTACGCGTCGCCTTTACGGCGGCGGATATGGCCAAACCGGCGGAAATCCGCGCGCTGGTCGGCGAGACGGCGCGGCAGTTCGGCAGCGTCGATATCCTCGTCAACAATGCCGGCATCCAGCATGTCGCGCGGATCGTCGATTTCCCCGAAGAGCGCTGGGATGCGGTCATCGCGATCAATTTGTCGGCGGCGTTCCACGCGTCAAAGGCGGCATTGCCGCACATGCTGGCGCGCAAATGGGGCCGGGTCATCAATATCGCCTCGGCGCACGGCCTCGTCGCCAGCGGCGAGAAGGCCGCCTACGTGACCGCCAAGCATGGCCTCGTCGGCCTGACCAAGGTCACCGCGATCGAGGCGGCCAACGACGGCATCACCTGCAATGCGATCTGTCCGGGCTGGGTGTTGACGCCGCTGGTGCAGCAGCAGATCGAGGCGCGCGCCGCCGCACAGGGCATCCCGGTGGCGCAGGCGCACGACGATCTGCTGCGCGAAAAACAGCCGATGCTGGCCTACACGACGCCCGAAAAGATCGCCGCGCTGGCGGTGTTTTTGTGCGGCGAGGCGGCCTCGACGATCACCGGGGCGGCCCTGTCGATCGACGGCGGCTGGGTGGCGCAGTAGCGGCGCGAACAGGGTTGCATTAATATCCGTTTCCGCGATGGCGAACGGACAATTCCGCGTATTTCTCTCGGCGGTCAGCAGCGAATTCGGCAGCGCGCGCGACGGGCTTGCCGCCGATCTGCGCGCCCGCGGCTTGCTCGTGCACGTGCAGAGCGATTTCAGGCAGGAGGCCGAGGCCGACTCGACGCTCAGCAAATTGCAGCTCTACATCACGACCTGCGATGCCGTCGTGTGCATCCTCGGGAGGCACAGCGGCAGCCTGCCGCCGGCGCCTTCGGCGGCGCCGTTCCGGCACATACTGCCGACAGAGTTCAGCGAGGCGTCGTACACGCAGTGGGAGTTCTTTTTTGCCCGCCACCACGGGCGGCGGCAATCGATCTATGTCGCCGGCGATCCCTACCGGGCCGACCGGCCGGACGATTCCGGCGACGTAGGGCTGCAAGGCCGGTTTCTCGATTATGTGATCGGCCGCCACGATTTCGACCGCACGTTTTTTGCCAACGAGGATCAGCTCTGCCGCGCCGTCCACAAGGAGCATTGGCCGACGTCCCGCTGGCGGTCGCGCGCCGCCCCGAGCGACACCGATCTGACGGTCATCTACGATCTGTTCCGCACGGCCTATCTGAACCAGAAATACTACGGGCACCGCCTCCACCAAATTCACCGCAGCAGCCCGACATCGGCAAGTGAGGGCGCCGTCGCGGCGCACCGGATCGTTCCTCTCGGCGCGGCAGAATACAGCGAGCTCTTCAAGGCCTATACGGACGTTTCGGCGACGTTGCGGGCCGTCGTGGACGAGATCAGGGCGAGGCGCGGATTATCGAATCGTGCGCTGTCCAGCTATCGCCGCGCCCGTCAGGCGATCGTCGAGCTGGAGAAGAAAGACGAGCCGAACCCGGACCGCGCGTTGATCCGACGCTGTCAGCGCGAAGTCATCCAGGAAATACCGCTGGAGTTCCTGTGGTTTCCCGTAACAAATCAGCGCGGCGCAAGCGGGCGGGAGGGTGCCGATTGACCAGCAAATGCACCGGGTTGGCGGTTGGGGCCTTGTGTCTCGTCACAGCATTGGCGGCGCCCCCTGCCGCCCGCTTCGCGATCGGCGTTTGCCAGGCGGCCGAGGACGCCCCGGCAAGGTCAACCCGGCCGGACTCGTCGCCGGGGGCCCCGCGCTCGGCCGCGCCGCCATCAAGCGACGCCGCGACAGGGCCGCCGGTGGAGGCGGCGCCGCCCCCGCCGGCGCAATATCGCAGCGCCCCGATGATGTTGCCGCGGGCGGCGCCGAGCGTGTCCCCGACGATCCAGCCGACGGAGCCGTGGCCGCGACCCCAAAAGTAACGGAATTATATATTTGACTCCCGCGCTCGTCGCGCTCTACTCGTCCATGTTTCTTCGACGCTCAATTAATCTATCACAAAATATCATCGCTGGCCAAATAAGCCCCAAAAAAACCTGCCAGAATCGTCATTCCTACAAAAGCGTCAAAGAATCTATCATCGCCGGAGCCATCGCTGATGGGTAAGGCTGAAATAGAAGCAGCTATCAAGACCTTAGAGGGTTGGAGTCGCACCGTCGATAATTGGGTGCTGATCTGTGCCGCCGGTGTCGCTATTTTCCTGGCCGCTGAGGTCGTGTTCAGTGTGATCCATTGGCGGACGGAAAATAAGTTGCGACCGCTTCGGGTAACGCAATCCCAGCTACATGAAGACGAATTGGTTAAACTCAATAATGACACAGTACGGCTTTCTGCCGAGGCTGAAGCAGCAAAAAGCGAGATTGCAACGGCGAACGCCGAAGCGGCCAAAGCAAACGAGCGATCAGCCGAGCTGAAACTTGCTTTGGAAAAAGAAATAGCGGCACGCCAGCCGCGTCACGTAAACCAACAAAAACTTCCACAATTGATAGCCAACCTCGCTAAAATAACAAATAAGGGTGCGATAACCGTGACATGGAAATTATTTGACGAAGAAGCCGAACGTTTTGGGAAAGAAATATTATCTGCATTGAAAGAAGGCGGCTTTGATGCGAAAGAAGCGCGCGGGCCATTGGGCTTTGGCATTGCCGGCCAATGGGTTATGGTTCGCGACTTGAGAAAATACCAAGCTCACCCTTCTTGGGTCGGTGAAGTCCAGGCAGTATTAAATGATGCCCTCGGATTGAATTTCGATGGCCAGGAGATGGACCCAGTTATGGCGGCGAAATCGGAATTATATGGTGATATCTCTATTGCAGTTGGTGCAAAGCCGTAGGTGCGGGAGTCAAATATATAATTCCCAAAAGTAACGGCGACTACGGATCGTCAGGCGCCGTCGGGCGGGTCGTCAATGTCGAAATAGAGGTTGCTCAACGCCTCGCCGACCAGCTCTCTGGTCATCTGCGGCGGCAGGTTGAAGCATTTGCAGGCTTCCAGTACCTGATCGCAGATGAAGCGCGGCTGGTAATAGGCAAAGCCGAAGCGGTCCTTCAGACGACCGGCGACATAGTCGAAAACCTCGTCGGTCAGGGTCAACCCGTAGCGCCGCGCCGCGGCATCGAAGATCTGGCGATACTCGGCGAGCGTCGGGGCGAACAATTTGATCTTGTATTGGATGCGGCGCAGGAACGCGGCATCCATCAGGTCCGACGGCTGCAGGTTGGTGGAAAAGATCAGCAGCAGGTCGAACGGCAGCTGAAACGTCGCACCGCTCGCCAGGCGCAGGTAATCGACCTGCGACTCCATCGGCACGATCCAGCGGTTCAGCAAATCGTTCGGCTTGAATTTCTGGCGGCCGAAATCGTCGATCAGAAACATGCCGTTGAACGCCTTGACGTGGAGCGGCGCATCGTAGAATCGGGTATCGGAGTTGTGCTGGAGGTCGAGCATCTCCAGCGTCAACTCGCCACCGGCGGCGGCGAGGGGTCGCCGGCAGGGCATCCAGCGGTGGTCGTAATCCTCCGCCTCGAACGCGCCGCCCGCCATTACCGCCGCGGCGGCCTCCGACAAAGACGTTTGATGCAGCGCCGGATCGAACACCTTGACGATCTGGCCCGCGACCTCGACGGCGTAGGGGATATAGACGATGTCCTTGAACAGGCCGCCGATGCGTGTCGCAAGGGTCGTCTTGCCGTTGCCGGCCGGTCCGAACATCAGCACGCTGCGCCCGGTATTGACGGCCGGCAGCAACTTGCGGAGATAGTGCTCGGGTACGACCAACCCCTCAAAGCCGCGACGCAGATCGTCCAGGGCGAGCTGCTCGTTCGAGATGCGCTGCCGCTGGAGCTGGTCCTGGTAATCCTGCAATGCGACCGGCGCCGGCCCGATATACATCGACTGTTCGAGCGCCTCGCGGGCGGCAGCACGGCCGGCTTCGCTGATGCCATAACGGATGTTGAAGGCGCTGCCGGGCACCGCGCCCAACGCCTGGACGAAACGCTGGTGGCTCGCTTCGTCGAGGATCTGCTGCACGATGCGGCGCGGCAATTTCATGCGTTCGGACAATTCCATTGCCGTTTCGCACGCCTCGATATGCATGAATTTCAGCATCAATTCGAGGAGGTTGCGCGGTGCAATACCGGTCTCCGCCGCCGCGGACGGGGTCAGCGGCGCACCCCGCATCGCCGCGATCAATTCGGCGGCGGTCAGCTGCCCAAGCGCGATCAGGTTTTCGCCCAGCCGGCCGCCTTCGACGCGCTGGCGCAGCAGCGCCGCATCGATTCCCTCGACGGTCACCAATCCCCGCGCGACGAGTATTTCCCCGAGACGCATTCGCCACCCTTGCCGCCGGCCGGCCGGATACTTCTTGTCTCAGAGAGAAGTGGAGAAAGTGTAACCGGAAGCAGACGGGACGGCGGCGGCGCGGCGGAATCAGGTGCTGACGAGCCTGCGGATGCGGTGGTTGTTGGTGTCGCCGATATAGATCGTGCCATCCGGACCGACCGCGGCGCCGTGCGGCCGGTCGAGGCCGGCGGCCGTCGCCGGGCCGCCGTCGCCGCCACCGCCCTGCCGCCCGCCGGCGAGGTTGCTGACGATGCCCGTGGTGCGGTCGATAAAGCGGATCGCGTGGTTCTCGGTATCGACGATCAGGATGTTGCCGTCGCGGTCGAGCGCCATCTCCTTCGGCGCGTCGAACACCGCCGCGATCGCCGGCCCGCCGTCGCCCGCATAGCCGCGCGCCGTCGTGCCGGCGATCGTCGCGATGATGCCGGTGCGCGGATCGACCGCGCGCAGGCTGCTGCCCTGGCGTTCGAGGATATAGACCGTGCCGTCGGCGGCGACCTTGACGGCGCGGGCACCGAACGTCCCGGCCGCCGCCGCCGGGCCGCCATCGCCGGAATGCGCGGCGGCGCCGGTGCCGGCAAACGTCGCGATCGTGCCGCCGGCGATGTCGATCACGCGCACGCGATTATCGGCGACATCGGTGATGAAGAGCCGGGCCTGCGGCGGGTCGAACGCGAGGCCGTTCGGCTCGGCGGGGCCTGCCCGCCCCGCCGGCCGCGCGGGTTCAGCCGGTCGGCGATGTAGAGGTTGCCGGCGCGATCGAGCACGATGCCGTAGGGCTCGTTCAGCGCGGCTTGCGTCGCCGGGCCGCCATCGCCGCCGTAGCCCCTGTCGCCATTGCCGGCGACCGTCGTGATGATCCCGGCTTGCGCATCGACGCGGCGGACGCGGTTGTTGAACGTGTCGGAGAAGAAGAGGTTGCCGGCGCCGTCGAACGCGATGTCGAACGGACCGTTCAACAATGCCGCCGCGGCCGGGCCGCCGTCGCCGGCAAAACCCTTCTCGCCGGTGCCGATGGCGGTGGTGACGATGTAGTGCGGCATGCCTTGGTATCCTCCCGGTGCCAGTTGGACGAGATTGCGTCGCTGCGCTCGCAATGACAATAAAGGGGTGTCATTGCGCGGCGTGCAATGCGCGCTGCGGCAATCCGGGTCAGAAAGGATGACGGCGATGAGCGAAGCGAAAAAGCCGCGGCTGGTCGGCATCAACCACGTCGCGATCGAGGTCGGCGACATCGACGAGGCGCTCGAATGGTATGGCCGCATCTTCGACTTCGCCTTGCGCGGCAAGGGCGAGCGCAACGCCTTCATCGACATGGGCGACCAGTTCATCAATTTGACGCGGGTGCCGGATCACGCGGTCGGCGGCGTCGAGAAGCGGCATATCGGGTTTGTCGTCGATGACCGCAGCCGCATCGTCGAGCTGGCGAAGACGGCCGGCGCACGCATGGTTGAGGGGCCGTTCCTCGACTTCCTCGACCCGTGGGGCAACCGGCTCGAAATCATCGAGTATTCCAACATCCAGTTCACCAAGGCGCCGGGCGTGCTGCGCGGGATGGGCCTCGATCTCGACAAGAACGACAAGGCAAAGAAGGAGCTTGCCGACAAGGGCATGACCGACGATGCCTGGGTTTAAGCTCAGCCTGATCGTCCGCGGCCAGCACCCGCAGGGCGACGTCGAACAGCATCTCGCAGACGATCTGGATCTGGTGCGCGCCGCCGATCGGCTCGGCTTCGAC
>ORMF010906180.1_pt1 | contig 11314 bp, 10 predicted proteins | sample 1779871 | NCBI WGS metagenome assembly ORMF01 (sample SAMEA104232316, study PRJEB22302) | groundwater metagenome | biome: forest; feature: aquifer; material: groundwater | place: USA | collected 2011-08-07 | depth 5.4 m
AGAAAACAGGGGCGCGTAACCGAAAGATCACGGACTGTGCGAGAAGGAAAGAAGGGGAAAAGAAGAAAATTCTTTTTCACGGGAAACGTCTGTGCCTACTTGACCTGCCTGCTAATGGGTGACCCCGGTTTTGACCCCGGTTTCTAAGCTCCATTCGACTCGATAACCTAATAATGATACAACAAAATAACCTAATGGAAGCCCGGCGCGAAAACCTGAGAATCGCACGGCGCAATAGCCAAATGATAGGACATGTTCATGGCAACGCCGCAGGAGAAACTGGCCGAATCCCTTGACGCTCTGAAGAAACTTCAGGACCGGGGCGTCGTCGCTATCCGGGCCACCGATCTTTCACGTACCCATCGGGAGCGCCTGCTCAAGAACGGCTTCCTGCAAGAAGTCATGAAGGGTTGGTACATAGCGGCGCGCCCGGATGACGCGGCCGGTGAAAGCACAGCCTGGTATGCCTCCTTCTGGGCCTTTTGCGCCGCCTATCTGCGTGAACGCTTTGGCAGCGAATGGTGTCTTTCACCAGAGCACTCTCTGTCTCTCCATACAGACAACCACGCGGTGCCGCCCCAGCTTGTGGTGCGCTCTCCCAGAGGCGGCAACAAGGCCACGGCGCTGCTCCACGGAACATCGCTATTAGATGTTCGTGCTGCCATGCCCGACGAGAAGGATATCGAGGAGAAAGACAGGCTGCGGCTGTTCTCATTGCCCGCCGCGCTGATTGCCAGCTCGCCCGCGCTCTTCGAGCACAACCCTACTGACGCGGGCGCGGCACTTGCGGCGATCCGCGATGCTTCGGAAGTGCTAAACCGCCTGCTGGAACGTGGGCACAGCAAGATCGCCGGGCGGCTCGCAGGCGCTTTCCGCAACATCGGCCGCGACCGCATTGCCAATGACATTGTGAACACCATGCGCGCTGCCGGTTACGACGTGCGCGAACAGGACCCGTTTGCAAGCAGGATAAATCTTGTGCTCCCGCGCCGCGAGGTATCCCCCTACGCTGGCCGCATCCGCCTCATGTGGCAGCAAATGCGTGGCCCGGTAGTCGAAAGGTTTCCTGCATCACCGGGACGGCCGAATAACACCGGCGTCTATCTCAAGCGTGTGCAGGATGTCTATGTTGCCGATGCCTATCACTCGCTGTCGATCGAAGGCTACCGCGTCAATCCAGCGCTGATCGAGCGCGTGCGCAGCGGCGCATGGGACCCCGACGCAAACGAACAGGACCGCGAACAGCGCAATGCTCTCGCGGCACGCGGCTACTGGCTCGCCTTCCAGGCAGTGCAGAAAAGCCTGGGCAGGGTACTGCGCGGTGAGAATCCCGGAACCGTTGCCGAAGAGAATCACGGTGCCTGGTACCGGGAAATGTTTGCGCCGAGCGTGACGGCGGGCTTGCTGCGGGCCGCCGATCTTGCCGGTTATCGCAACGCTCCTGTCTATATCCGGCGCTCCATGCACGTTCCGCCGAAAAGCGAGGCGGTGCGCGATACCATGCCGGTGTTTTTTGAACTGCTAGCGGAGGAGTCCGAGCCCTCGGTACGGGTCGTGCTCGGCCACTTCATCTTTGTCTACATCCATCCCTATATGGACGGGAATGGTCGTATCGGCCGGTTCCTCATGAACGTGATGCTCGCGGCAGGCGGATACCCCTGGACCGTGGTGCCGCTGGAACGGGGGGACGCCTATATGGCGGCTTTGGAAGAGGCCAGCGTGCGGCAGAACATCGTGCCATGCGCCGACTTTCTTGCGCAGCTTGTCAAAGTGGGGCTCCGCGGCAAGCCAATGGCCAAAGTCCCGGCGAGGTGAACCCTGTCGATGCCGCCGCGCCGTTACATCGCGCGCAACCTTCTGCGTGACGATAGGATTATCTTCGTGTCTTGCAATGAAATAAGGAACACAATCTGCGATGCCTGATGAACGAGGTCTTTGGAAAGGAGACTTTTTCGCGCAGAATATCTGGAGAACAGGGTGTCGCAGTTTTTCACCGCTGACTCTTTCAAGATCGAGGGCAAGGATCCCAATCGACTCACGAAATCGCTTCGATCCTGGTCGTCATCAACGATGCGCCGCCCCTCGATCCCTCGGATCATCACATGCTGGAGTGTCCCTGGACTATCGAGCCTTGCTTGCCGTGGCATCGGTTACCGCCTCCGACTCTGTTGGCCATCCCTTATTAGACTTTGTCCAGCTAGTCAACAACGTCCCGTATCCCGTATCCGTAACACACACTCTAGAAACCTGTTCGGGTTCGATATGGCCTCTTCAACCAGGCTCGCCGATTCGCAGAGACGGAGATCTTATATGTGTCGATCTCTACGCCGCCACGGCTCGGTTGAGCTCGCTTCTAGAATTTCCAAGTGTTCAGGGAAAGGTCGCGAATGCGCGCGCCGCGCATTTTGAATTGGCTGCTCAGGCGGTCATTGACGATTCGCCTTGGTGCCCCAACAATGATCTCAAACAACTGCGAGGACGAAAGCTGAGATATAATAATCAAGATGTAACCGATATTGACGCCATTGGTGAATACAATGGAACTCTTCTAATGGTTTCATGCAAAAGCGTGATCTACACCAGTGCGTACGATTCCGGAGATTACGCCCTCGTAAGAAACAGAAGCGAGATGATCGAAGAAGCCGTCAGATATTGGACCGACAAGAAGATGTTTTTAGAGGCCCACAAACTCGGCCTCAATTACGACTTCACAAGATATGAACATTTCATAGCCGTGGTATGCACACCCTGGCCCGTATATGTCTCGCTCGGTCCAGCAACAAGAGAAATCACCCCGCGTCTTCTTGCGTCTGTCTCGCTGGCGGAATTTCAAGAATGGCTTCGACTGAATTAGAAGTGGTCCACCGCTCAACGACTATGGAAGAATGTCGTCTAAGTATTATCATTACACCTATCTATTGCTGCTTACATCAACAGGCAAATAACCAGATTTCATGCCTGACTCTAAGGATATTTTCTCTGATTGATTATTGAAGGTTCAGACGATTTGGAGATTCGATACATCGACATTGCCACGGAAAGGGGGCGATATGGACTTGGAAGGGATCGCTAATATACTTGAAGAGATACGCGATGAGCTACGAGAGATAAACCGCAAATGCGACGATCTTTCAGAGTTAAACTGGGTAAACAAGCAAAGTCTTGCGGCGGAAATCCTTGACTTATTACGGAAGATACAAGCCACCGCAAGGTCTTAACCAGAAAAAGGTACCGGCAGTCTTTTCTCGGATTGAGGGTCCGGGAACGGGGTCACCCATTAGCCGGCAGGTCAAGAGGCACAGACATTTCCCGTGAAAAGAACTTTCTTCTTTCCCTATTCCTTCTCGTACAGTGCGTGATCTTTCGGCAACGCGCCCCTGTTTTCTTTTCATTCGGTGCCTGCCTGTGCCCGGCAGACGGGTCGGACGCTGGTCTGGAAGGCGGGAGGCGTGCCAGGCTTCGATAATTTGCTCCTCCTGCGCACAGGGTTAAACTACCCAGCGCAAATCGATGGCGCATGGATCAGACATGATCGACATCGCCGCCGTCTTCAGGATCGGTGTTGATGAATAATTCCTCGATCGTCATCGGTCTGCGGATCATCCCCTGCTGGTGATACTAAGGTGAGAGAGCGGCCGACGGCGTCACAGGCGAAGTCCACGAGAAAGCTGGAAGGTAGATTTAAGAATTCATAGACGTGCCCCCATTTGCTTGACTGCCGGGCCAATATTCTACTAGGCTCCGAATGCGTGCATTTGGAAAGTAAAAAAACAGTCGTTTTGGAGGAAAGAATACGGACATTCATCCGGTATCTTCCCATTCCTGCCGGGATAAAGCTCGGATGGATAAAGAAACTAATCGACCGGGAGTTTAAAAAGGAGATAGGCGAACTGCGAAAAAAAGGCACTCGTAGTGAGATTGAAAGCAAAGAGCATGATTACTTTTTTGAAATGCACTTGATCTTTGCGGATCAGGAGGCGCTATATACCGAGCGAATGCTTAAAAAAGCTCGTCGTCTACGAGTTCAAATTCCATCGATGCCAAAATATAGCAGCCATCGTGAATATGAGGAAAGCGAAGACTGGGAGCAAGGTCCAGAAGGTTCCTGGAATCTCACTGTAAAAGGTATAGCGAAAGTAAGAGAGGAAATTCGGAAAGAAGAAAAGTGGCGGCGCGAAGGTCGTGCGAACTGGGCAGCTTTTCTGTCCGCGCTAGGTGGTGTTATCGGTACGGTAATAGGTTTGATTGCGCTATTGCGTAAGTAAAGACATTTGCGAAGTGCCTAGAATATATCCTATATACTCACCCCCGACGAATCGTTATAATCGGGTGACTCTTTGTTGAGAAAGCATCATTGGGGTCACGTCTATTGAATCTTATTTCTGTGGGCAACGCCGTGAGGCAGGTGAGACATCGGCCGACGGCGTCACAGGCGAAGTTGTTGAGGGAGATGGAAGATAGATTTAAGAATCCATAGACGTGCCCCCGCTCGTTTACTTCGTTCGGACTCTCGCATTGACGCCGGACTGAACCGGCCTTGTTCCTCAGGCACACTGGGTTAAGCAACCCGGCGCAAATCGATGGCGCCCGGATCAGACGTGATCGACGTCGCCGCCGTCTTCGGGATCGGTGTTGATAAATAATTCCTCGGCCGGCATCGGCTTGCGGATCATTCCCTGGTGGTGGCAATAATAGGAGGGGGCCGACGGCGTCACAGGCGAAGTCGACGAGGAAGCTGGAGGGTAGATTTAAGAGTCCATTGTGACCCCATTTGTGCGGAGCATATGAACCCTTAGAAATTTTGAGGAACTAATTGTCGAGGCTTTTCTATGCTTAATCAAAAAGTTGTGGAACTTTCGAACAGGATCGTTGAGGTAGAGTTTGAACAACTGCAAGTCCATCTAAAAGACGAAATCCAAAAGCTCGAGGACGAGTTTCGTCTTGCCGGGCAATGGAAGTCGCCAAGACTTTTTTCCGCTGTCAAAAAGCTGTGTAATCAGGAAGTCATAACGCGGACGCAAGTCGTGTGGGAGTCTTTGGTCAAGGTGCTTTCGGCTCAGAGCCTTGACTCCGCGGATGGGCTCGGAGATGCGCTGAAAGAAGAGGTGCTAAGGTATCGCGATTCGATAGTCTCGGGGCCAACCGAAGAACTGCGCAAGACCGCCAACAGGATCGCACCGACCGTGTTTTCCGTGGATCTTACTGAGGGCTGGGAGCATGCGAGAAAAAAGGTCTTTGCGGACATCGATTTTTTCATTCTATCCAATCAGGCAAAGACCGCAAAACGGGAAGGACATACGAATTTCAATAGGCAAGACTCGCAGATCGGCAGCGTCAGAACGGACGTGGGCACTTCAATGAAACCCGCTGCACCCAAAGCATTCCTGAGCCACTCCAGTGCTGACAACGCGATGGCGGAGAAATTGGCCATGGATCTCCGCAAGAACGGTGTCGACGTCTGGTATGACGCGTGGGAACTACGACCTGGAGACAGTCTCCGCCGCAAGATCGACCAAGGGATCGAAAGTGCTTCTTACTTCATAGTGTTGCTGACGCCAACCAGCCTTAAATCTGAATGGGGTACAGACCGAGCTCGATGCCGCTATGGTCAACCGGATCGAGGGTTCATCCAGGCTCTTGCCGATCGTTTGGAACCTCAGTGGCGAAGATATTCCGGTAACGCTCAGGGGTCTGAAGTGGGTTGAGCTCGAACCCTACGAGGATGGTCTCCGAGACTTGTTAAACGTATGTCATGATGTACATACGAAGCCAGCGTTGGGGGCTCGCCCAGCGTGGGCAGCGCCGCGGCTGCCGGCCAATCTCGGTTTATCCGTTCACGCGCAAAGACTGGCAGTGCTGCTTGCCGAACGCTCCGAACACGGTCTTACCCTTGATCCGATGCTGGAGGCCTCCAAAGTACTCGAGGAACTGCAGCTAACTGAAACCGAAGCTGCAACCGCCGCGGACGAGCTGGATGAACGCGGATGGGTTAAGCGTCATGTGCACCTCGGCATGGGCAACGTCGGTTTTGGGCGGATATCGCCAACAGCGCTTCTGTTCTTTAATTTGGATCCGCATGTTAAGGGCTGGAATCCCGAAGCAGACGCCCGGACTTTGGCGGCTGTGTTGGTCAACCGGGGCAACGATATTGTACCACTGAAAGACGCGGATCAAATGCTAGGCTGGGGACCTCGGCGCTTCAATCCGGCGGCTCAATTACTGCATCTCCATAATTTAGCTTTTGGCCACGCCACTCTGGGCTGCGCTCCATATGCCTTCCAGTACCTACAGGTGACACCGAGAACGAAACGATTCGCATCGCAGTGATTCGTAGGACACGGGTCACCGCGACCCCGATGCCCCCCTGCCCATGCTTTACCTATAGAGCCAACGGAGTAAGTCCCAGCCGATGTAAATAGCGATTATTATAATGAAAGCCTTGTAGAGGAACCTTATCAGGGAATCGATTAACAAAAACTTTGTTCCAATATAGTCGATTTTTTCCTCCAGAAAATTGCCCTTCGAAGCGCTACGGCCAAAACCAAACAATTCTGAGGGATTTGTCGGCGGTACTTTCTCGATTTCTTTATCGAGGGACGCACGGTCGAAATCCATCCTGCTTTCTAAACATCCGAGAACGTCAGTTCTCTGCCCGTCGTTGTTTTTGTAGAATTCTTCAAGCCGGTAGCTAATATGATTTATAAGGTCTGTAAAGATTCCGACAAAGTCCACCTGCTTTTTCGTCTCACGATGAAGACGTTTATATGTGACGCCATCGTACACAACTTTCACCAACTCATTCCAACGTAATGGATCGTCGTACACACGTATCCACTTGCCCGCGCCCAGTTCTTTGGCGTAGCCGATTGAGTTTGAGTCCGAACGAAACCCCCTCTTACCTTTAGGCATCAGTTTTTCATAGAGCCGGGATGCCAGGTAAAGAGAACTATTATGAGAGAGTCCGTCTAGAGCGTACACGTCATTACCGACCCAAATGGCCTTGAGCTCCTCGGGTTCAAGATAGTCAACTTTGGAATATGCCAAATAGCGCAACCGGTCATCGGCATCCTTTATGCCTTCCGACAACGGCCAAAAAAGTCTTGTTAATTTACCACCCGGCTCATGGAGTATCCCCATATCCCTACGCTCAAAGGGATTTGGCAACGCCCTATAGACTTTGTAGATGTCATCTCCTAAAACATCGCGGGGCCACCTTGAGATCAATCTCCATAGCTTGGAGAGGTGCTTAGAAGTCCCAAAAGGTGGGCCCTCGTCGTCCTCCTCGTCGTCCTTTACCCATTCCTTTTTGGCATCCGAATTTTGGCTATTTGTCAGATAGGCTAAAACCAACTCTTTGCGCTGCTCCAAATCAATCCCTAGTTCCTTGTCCTCTGGATCAAAGATCTTCTCGATAAGGTCGTTGGAAACACGCGGATTGCGAACCAACGCCAGGCGTTCTAGGTGGGTACCTTCCTGAAAATGACACATCACGACGCTCATCGGCGCGGCCATCTCCATCAAGCATTGGAGCAAACCCGCTTCTACCGTTTTCATCCCGTAAGGAAGCCGGTCGTCAAAAAACGTTGGGTTCTCTCGAAGACATGCACGCACAAAAGGGTCTGGATCGTTCTTAAGTGACTCCTTTAAATCGTCTCTCAACCACACGCCACAACGAGCTAGCCACTGTCGCACCTCTACGTTCTGATCCGATCGTCCGTCGGTTATGGCGAGACGAGCAATTTCATCTGGGATTCCGCCGTCTTGCTGAAGCTTTTCAAGAAGGCGAATGCGTCCCTTCGCGTTTGAGTTTTCATATTCCCGGCGCAGCTCCTCAAGAGTATATGCGTCTCGAATGGCGTACCTGAATAGACTCATAACTCCCTCCTTTCACTCAGCATCGTTTGAGGCTTTCTCTTCGCTCCCTTTGATAATCTCTAAAATACCCCGAATTTACGCGTCGATTGTAACGCTCTAGCTCCCCGCGTTACGAAAGCCTTGCAGTACCCACGATATGGTGAGGAATCCACCGTATATCCCAACGGTGGAACGGTGTCACCCATTAGCAGGCAGGTCAAGAAGCACAGACCTTTCGTTAGAAAGAAATTTTTTCTTCCCCTTTTTTCTCTTCTCGCACAGGTGGTGATCTTTCGGCAACGCGCCCCTGTTTTCTTTTCACTCGGTGTCGGACGCTGGTCCGGGAGCCAAGAGCCGTGCCAGGCTTCGATAATTTGCTCCTCATTCGCACTGGGTTACGCAACCCAGGGCAAATCGATAGCGCCTGGATCAGACGTGATCGACGTCGCCGCCGTCTTCGGGGTCGGTGTTGATGAATAATTCTTCGATCGTTATCGGCTTGCGGATCATGCCCTGCTGGTGGCAATAGCGAATGATGGTTTCGAGATTTTTTCGGTTGGCTTCGCCCAGGCCGTAGACCCATGGATCGGGACCGAGAATCTTTCGCTCCTCCTCATACGCGGTCGTGACCCAGGCGAGCGGGGTGATGCGCGGATTCGCAACGCGCTTATACGCGATGTTCTTGGCCTTCTCGAAGGCCTTGACCAGGCTCACCGCCGCCCAGGGATATTTATCGACGATCTCCTGCTTGATCACCGTGACGTGCATGATGGGGAAAATGCCGGTCTGCTGGAAATATTCACGCTCGACCGCTTTGTAGTCCGGAAACAGGCGTGCGACGCGCTTGTCGCCATGGACAATCGGCTCTGGAATATACGGGTTGATCATCGCGGGGCTTTCGCCCTCGGCAAGCATCTCGCCCGTCGATTTTCCCTGCGGAATCATCTCGATCTTGAGATCCGAGGGAGCCTAAATCAGCTCGTGCTTTTGTCGCGGCCGGCGAGTGTCGCTGTTACCAATCAAGCGGGCTTGAAGGTCGACGCAACTTTCTGATGCCCGTCGTTCTCTGTCAGCGCTTCCTCGTGGTAAAGGCCAAGTGCATTCAGCACGGGCAAGTCTTGAATCGAGAATAGCACGGCATCAGAACTCGCCGACGAATTCGCGTGCTCATGCAGCGCCCAGGGTGGCAACGCGACAATGTCGCCTTTGCCCCATTTGAATTGCTGGCCATCGATAATCGTCGCGCCTGCGCCGTCGACGACATAGTAGACGGCGCTGCCGGTGTGGCGGTGCGCCTTGGTGCGCTCGCTGGGCCGCAGCAGTTGGACCATGCACGCCATCGTCGGCAGCACCGGCCCGCCGGTCTGGGGATGACGGTACTCCAGCAAGACGCCGTCGAAGGAACTGCCCTCGTGGTCGCGCAGCGCTTCAAGCGCCTGCGAAGTCTGCTCCCAGGAGTAAAGCAGCAGCGGCGACGCCATTGATTTTTCTTTGACCCAGGTGGGACTGATATGCGCGTGGCCGTGCAGCTGCTTGGACGCATTCGCCGGCCGGGTCGCCGGCACCTGCTGCGCGGGATAGAACTGAAAAAACATCGCCTCCAGCGACGCGATCAGAGGAATGTCGAGCCCGTCCATCCAGACGACGCGCTCTTTGGTCTCGTTGCCGTGGTCGTGAAACGACCAGCTCGGCGTCAGGATCAAATCTCCCGGCGCCATGTACACGCGCTCGCCGTCCACCGCAGTGTAAGCTCCGGCGCCTTCGATGATGAAGCGAATCGCCGTTGGCGTGTGGCGGTGCGCGCGCGCCACTTCTCCGGGCAATAGAATCTGCACCGCGGCGATGAGATTGTTCGTCGTCGCCCAGCGGCCGCCAAGGCCAGGATTGAAAAGCTGAAGCGCGCGCCGCTCGTCGCCGACCGGCACGGCCTTGGCCGACTCGGCCATGATCGAATCGGTCACTGACCAAGGCCACATGTGCGGAACCATTTTTGGCTGCGGGTGAGCCGTCATCTGGCTCGCCAGCTCCCACAGGCCGTACATGTTGTTCGCGTGCATGCGCTCGTGAAACGCAGCGCGAAATGCATCCGCTTCCGATTTTATTTCAGGTTTAGCCATAAAATTCTCCCAATTTCCCACCGCCGCCACCGAACACGGTGGCCATCAAACGATGCGCCGGCCGGGACTATCTGAGCTGGTAAAAGCCTATAAGACGGCCCGTTCTCCTGTCAACTCAACTCCCGCAAAGAAAAGAGCGGTGACGTTTAGACTCGGGAGCGGCGAACTATTTCGAGCGTCGCCGATCTCTGTCCATGAAATTCTACTCTGACCCGGAGCGTCACTCGCCTATCTCAAGTAAGCCTCTTTCAATTCTTGCGGTGATTCACCCCAGCCGTTTCTCGCGCTCCGCCGCGCTGAACGGCGTCTGCAAAGCCGGGATCACTTCCTTGGCGAGAAGCCGCACCTGCTCGACATGGGTTTCCCTCGGACCGTACGGGCGCATGACGAATTTCGTCGCGCCGGCGTTGACGTATTCTTTGAGCCTTTGCCGCACCTGCTCCGGCGTGCCTAGCGCTGAATATTCGGTCGGTGAAATGTCTTGGCGCCTGCGAATCGATGAGCCGGCGACGCGAAGCGCTTCTTCAGTGTCGGTGGCGAAGCTAAAAGGCACCAGCACGCCATAGTGATCTTCGGGAATTTCCCGGCTAACCTCCGCGGCGTGAGCGTGGATTGCTTCGATGCCCGCGCCGACCTCCGCGGGTGTCACCGAAGATGCAAGCCAACCGTCCGCCAAACGTCCCACACGTCGAAACGCGGCCTTGCTTCTGCCGCCGACCCAAAGAGGCGGACCGCCTTGTTGGTAGGGGCGCGGCAGCAGTGTCAGGTCGCGCACCGAATAGAATTGCCCCGTAAAACTGACGTTCTCTTCGCTCCAGAGTTTCTTCATCAGCGCAATCGCCTCATCGCCGCGTTTGCCGCGCTCCTCCTTGCGCACGCCGACGGCGTCGAAGTCGCGGGAATCGTCGCCACCGATGCCGACGACCAAGAGCAGTCTGCCCTTGCAGAGATAATCCAGCGTCGCGAGTTGTTTTGCGAGCACGATCGGATTTCTCGTTGGCAGCACGAGAGCGCTGGTGCCGAACTTCATATTACGCATGCGGGAAGCCAGGTAGGCCATAAAGACGATCGGATCGAGAGTCGGCCTTGGCGCCGCGATGCGGTCGCTGACCCATACCGAGTCGATGTCCCATCGTTCGCACTGATCGATGAAATCAAGCACGCTGTCCGGTGACTCAGCGTCCAACGCGCCATCCCCGAGACTGATTCCTATTCGAACCTTCATCTGCTTTCTGATCTTTACTTCGTGCCCTTCGTGCTACTATCCATGAGAATTGTCGCGGCCTGCGCAAATTTCCCGGGAATCGAAATCTCTCGGATTCGGATATTGCTCGCGCCAAGGC
>ORMF010775074.1_pt1 | contig 11307 bp, 8 predicted proteins | sample 1779871 | NCBI WGS metagenome assembly ORMF01 (sample SAMEA104232316, study PRJEB22302) | groundwater metagenome | biome: forest; feature: aquifer; material: groundwater | place: USA | collected 2011-08-07 | depth 5.4 m
CGGTTACCTGCAGTTAGACGAAAAGACCCCAGGAGCTTTACTGCAACTTGATATTGAGAGTACGGTTACGATGCGTAGCATAGGTGGGAGACTTTGAAGTGCCGATTTCGGTCGGCATGGAGTCGTCAGTGAAATACCACTCTTCTAGATTGTATTTTCTAACCTCGACGGAAAAAACGGCGAGAAACAGTATCTGGCGGGCAGTTTGAGTGGGGCGCTCTCCTCCTAAAAAGTAACGGAGGAGTCTATTAAGGTCAGCTAGGCGCGAATGGAAACCGTGCCGATAGTGTAATGGCACAAGCTGGCTTGACTGTGAGGCGTACATGCCAAGCAGGCGCGAAAGCGGAGCATAGTGAACCGACGGTCCGCATTAGAGGCGGCCGGAGATTATCGGATAAAAGCTACCCTGGGGATAACAGGCTGGTTGCGCCTAAGCGTCCATAGCGACGGCGCAGTTCGGCACCTCGATGTCGGCTCAACTTATCCTGGAGGTGAAGAAGCTTCCAAGGGTATGGCTGTTCGCCATTTAAAAAGTTACGCGAGCTGGGTTCAGACCGTCGTGAGACAGGTTGGACTCCTATCTACTGCAGGCGTTCGATTCTTGAGGGGATTTGACTCTAGTACGAGAGGACCGAGTTGAACCGACCTCTGGTGTACCTGCTGTCCTGCCAAGGGCACCGCAGGGTAGCTAAGTCGGGAACGGATAAATTCTGAAAGCATCTAAGAATGAAGCCAACCCCAAGATTAGGAATCGTTTGAGAGCCCTAGGAGATGACTAGGTTGATAGGCGCTAGGTGTAAGCACCGTAAGGTGTTAAGCCGAGGCGTACTAATTGCTCGAATTCTATTAGGAAACATAGAAATCACTAAACTAATTCCGCCAGCTGGCGGTTCTGTCCTGCTGAATGAAATCAATAACACGTATCGAATTTTTTGTTTTGGTGGCTCGACGCAGAGGTCACACCAGTTCTCATTCCGAACACTGAAGTTAAGCTCTGTAGTGCCGATGATACTCGCGAGGGGAAAGTAGGTAGCCGCCAGAACAAAGTATTTGATACACTGTATCTGATGAATCAATGGTCTATCCAGCGCAAGAGAATCATCTTATCCATTATCCTTTTCACTCTTGTTGTCCTGATTGGGATGCCGGTCTTTTTCTTATTCTACCGGACACCGACTTGTTTCGATGGCAAACAAAACAGCGATGAGACCGGCATTGACTGTGGCGGGTCCTGCCAGCTTCTCTGCACTGCCCAGTCTCTACCCCTTATCCTCAAGGGCGATCCGCGAGTGCTTGAGCTAAGACCGGGTATCTACGAGGTAGTAGCTATAGTCAAGAACCCCAACACCGTCGCTGAAATTCTTCGTGCCCGCTATACTCTTAAACTCTTCGAAGAGTCGTCCTCCACAGCTGTGCGTAGTATAGAATCAGAGGTTTTCGTACCCAGCAACGGCGACTTCCTGGTCTTTGAGGGTCCTCTAGATATGGGAGAAGAGCGACCTGTCCGAGCCACGCTCGAATGGCATCAAGATACATTGGTTTGGCAGAAAACTACCCAAGTGGTCAAAGACGTAATGACCAGAAACGTCGCTCTCACTAGAGAAGACAGCAAGCCAAGGATTGACGCCATTCTCGTCAATAATTCACTAGACAAAGTCTCCAACGTAGAACTCGTCGCGCTTGTCTCAGGAGAGGACGGTAATCTCATAGCTGCTTCAAAGACTTTTGTAGAAGATCTCTCTGGAGGAGCTTCGGCGCCAGTTGTGTTTAACTGGTTAGAACCTTTTAAGATTAAGGAAAATATTTGCGGCTATCCCGTAGATGTCGTCTTGGCCATTGACCGCTCCGGTAGTATGAACTATTTGGGGATTAATCCACCACAACCTCTCACTGATGTGAAAAATACTGCGCGCTATTTTATTCATCAGTTGGGAGGAAATGATCTCTATTCCCTTGTATCTTTTGCCAACGAAGCAAGCAGACCAATCGATGCTACTCTCGGTGCCAATCTGGAGACTATCGAGCGGGCTATAGATAATATCTCGATTGCTACGAGTAGCCTGCAGAATACAAACATTGGAGCCGGCATCCTAGCCGCTAGAGAAGAATTAAATTCGACTCGGCATCGCGAAGATGCTGGCAAAGCTCTAGTGCTTCTGACAGACGGAGTACCGACCCTGCCAGTCAAGGCTGGGGTGAAGGATTATCCTGAAACCTATGCCCTAGAAGCGGCGTCGCTTGCCCGACGAGATGGCATCAGTATCCATGCCATTGGTCTCGGCAAGGATGTAGGAGTGAATTTTCTGAAAATGCTTCCCGCTACCACGACCGAAGCTTATTTCGCCCCTTCGACTAAGGAGCTCAACGGCATTTACAACCAGATCGCGACCAAAATCTGTAGAAAGAATCCAGCCGTGATAGATATTTACATACGGTTTCTCCCAAACAAAAGTTTCCTCCGATGACTGAAGTGGTAGCTAAGTTCAGAGACAGAATGCATGTCGACTGGTATCTGTTCACGCCAGCCATTTTGGTTTCTCTGGCCGGATTGGTGACCATGAATTCGTTCTCCGGCGAAAATTATTTCTTCTTTCGCCAAAGTATCTGGCTTCTGATTTCGGTCTCGATATTCTTTGCCGCCACCACAATAGACTGGCGGTTTCTACGTAGGACCAAAGTGCTTGTGCCCATTTTCATTGCCACCCTTTCGGTCCTGGTCGTTCTGCTCTTGGTGAGCGAAGTGACAAGGGGCGCACAGAGTTGGTTCCGATTTGGAGCTTTTGCCCTCCAGCCTTCCGACCCGGCCAAACTGGTAATCGTCCTCCTGTTGTCAAAGTATTTCTCCCGCAGGCATATCGAGATAAAAAACCTGCGGCATATTCTCGTCTCGGGTGCCTACGCGTTTTTTATTTTCATACTGGTTTTTTTGCAACCAGATTTCGGTGGGGCCATCGTGATCTTCGGGATTTGGCTGGGGATGGTCCTCGTCTCTGGTATCTCCAAGAAACATCTCGCTTTTGTGGTTCTTTTGGGCATAATCACTTCAGCTATACTCTGGATGTTTGTCTTTGCCCCGTATCAGAAAGCTCGCGTGGTCTCCTTTATCCATCCCTTAGCAGATATCCGGGGCACCGGCTACAACGCCTACCAATCGACTATCGCCGTTGGTTCCGGCGGGATTCTGGGCAAGGGGATCGGTCAGGGTAGCCAGTCAAAACTGCGCTTTCTGCCGGAATATGAGACCGACTTCATTTTCGCTGCTTTCACCGAGGAATGGGGATTTGTCGGCGCAGTCATTCTCTTAGCGCTCTGCCTTGGCCTCGTTGTGAGGATTACGGATAATGCTCGGCTAGCCGCCACTAACTTCGAGACTTTTTTCGGTTTAGGTGTTGTTGTCTGGTTCTCTGTCAACATCGCGGTCAACGCCGGTATGAATATAGGCGTCCTGCCAGTGACGGGTATTACTTTCCCTTTCATGAGTTACGGTGGGTCGCACCTAGTCACCGAATGGCTCGCTCTGGGCATGCTCTCGAGTATGAAGCGCCATTCCCAAGGCCCAAGGCTGTAAATATCTATATTTCAGGACGTTAATAACAGAATCCAAGCCCACTACTTGACCCTGAACTTATTTGAGTGTATAATGCGAGTAGACAATGAAGTGAGCGACATGGGATTGCTCCTTGTAGTAAACAATGGCGAAACCCTAAGAAAGGAAAAAACGCCATGGCCATCGACAAGCAGACCGCAAAGCTCGGGGCTCGCATTCTCGAGAACCTTCCGGCCGACCTGGACGGCAACACGATGCAGGGCTGGATCGACCACCCGAAGGAATTGCAGCAATTCCTTCGGGGTCTCTGCCCGTCCCCGGTGATCGTTCCCGCTAACCCCGAACCCCCGCTCGACTTCATCATCCGGGTGAACCGGTCGGTCAAGCCCGCCTACCCAGACTGGGTGAGGAAGGTCATGCATCCGGAGCTCGAGCTCGCGGGTCCTGCCGAGTACGACCTGTCGAGCGACGTGGAGCAGTGGCTCCACGACGATCAGAAGATGGGTGGGGTCAGGGGTCGGGTGATCTACGATTACCTGAAGGCAAGTAACGAGCTCGCAAACCAGCTGGGACTCGCGGACCTCTTGGTCATCCAGGCCAAGGGCACCGAGGTTTTCCGCAAGCTCTACAAGGGTAAGGCAGTCTTCGGTTGGAAGTCCGTCGTGCAGGACGGTGTCATCTTAAGCATCCTCCGCGTCCCGTATCTTGGCGAGGACGGTGGCAAGGTTGTGCTGCGCTGGGACTGGCTGGACGACAACCAGCATTCCGGCAACCCTGCGCTTCGCTTCGGCAAGTAAGTTCTTCTGATTTCGGGCCCCGTTCGCGCAAGCGACGGGGCCCATTAGTTTTTAATATAATGCGAAAGTTTCTTTTATCATTTTTTCAAATGAAAAGTTTTCTTGGATTGATGCTTTCAAATTCGCACCGAGGCGTTTCCGGAGTTGTTCATCTTCCGATAGGAGAATAAGGCTTGAGAATAGTGCCTCCGAATCTTCTTTAGGAATGAGAATACCAGTGATGCCACCCTCTACTATTTCAGGAATACCTCCGACACTTGTAGCTATCACTGGAAGACTGGCCATGCCAGCCTCAAGCAGGGAATAGGGCAGAGCCTCTGATCGTGAAGGCATACAGAAGATGTCAAAACTCGAAAGAAGAGCGCGGGCATTGTCCACGAGTCCCTTAAAAGTCACCGAGTCTGAAATACCCAAGTTTTTAGCCATATTTTGTAGATTTTGCTTTTCTTCGCCCTCGCCAACTATGACAAGATTAGCCTGGTGCTTTTTTATAAACTTACTCCACGCTGTCAGTAGTACATCCAATCCCTTGATCTTATGTAATTCAGCAATTGTGCCCACAGTAAAAGTCTGGTCCACATGTGGAGCAAGATCAAATCTTGCTATGCCATTATGGATTATAACCAGTTTATTTTGTATGAAAGGCCATTTTTCCACGTCTCCCTTCGTTTTCTCTGATACACAAATAATTTTATGAGCGAATAATATTGTGAGCCAAGTGAAAAATTTTATGAAGACCTTCTGCCAAGCCGGCCTCGGTTCATTGAAAGCCCAACCGTGCCCAGTAAAGATAATTTTTCCCACACCAGCGAGACGTCCTGCAAGCCCCCCGAGGCCGCCCATCTTCGAGCTATTGATGTGGAAGACATCAGGTCTTTCCTCTCTCAAGATTTTCAGTATCCGAAAGAAAGAAGAGAATTCTTTTACGATAGCAATATCCCGTTGTAGTTTACCAAGAGAAATGACTTTTATTTGCTCTTTTGCAAGTTTCTCAATCAGCACACCCTGTCCACCACAAAGCACGACAACGTCATGTCCCCGTTTCTTCGCCGCGATCGACAAGTCGAACACATAGCGCTGCGCGCCGCCGAAGTTCGATTTGGTAATACCGTAAAAGATTTTCATGGGGTCGGTATGGTCATTATAAAGGTTTTATTGTATAATGCACGTTTATGAGTCTCTCCAATAAGAAAGAGCCCCTCGTCCTTTTCTTAGGCGATCTTAGCTCCTTCGTGGTAGCTCTTTGGCTGTCTCTCTTCTTGCGAAGTCTCGAGATGCCGTCCCGAGAATTGTTCCTGACGCACCTGCTGCCTTTCAGCCTGCTTTTTGTCCTTTGGATCTTGGTTTTCTACATAGCGGGCTTGTACGATAAACATACCGCTATTCTCAAGTCGAAACTGCCGAGTATTCTCGCCAATACTCAAATTGCTAATTCGACATTGGCGGTGGCCTTTTTCTACTTTGTACCTTTCTTCGGTATTACTCCCAAGACTATTCTCTTCATTTATCTACTGGTCTCTTTCGTGCTTATTCTTTCTTGGAGAATCTATGGATATTCCATCATCAGTCACGGCCATACAAACAATGCTGTCCTTATCGGTTCCGGGGACGAGATGAAAGAATTGCTTGAAGAAGTTAACAATAATTCAGTCTACAACATCAAGTTTATCTCTTCTGTCGACCTTGGTCGTGCCGACGAGAAGGGTTTCTGGGACGAAATTATCTCCCACATTTATTCTGAAGATGTCTCTGTCATAGCTATCGACCTTGCCAATAAGAATGTTGAACCGGTCCTACCCCATCTCTACAACCTAATTTTTTCCAAGATTAGTTTTGTCGATATGCATAAAATTTACGAAGATATCTTTGACAAAGTGCCTCTCTCACTCCTTGATCACAACTGGTTTCTGGAAAATATCTCCGCTCTGCCTCGCGGGGTCTATGATGTATTGAAGCGTTTAATGGATATCGTCATCTCTATTCCGCTTCTTTGTGTTCCCATACTGGCGTATCCTTTCATCTTGATAGCTATGAAGCTGGAAGACGGGGGGCCAGTCTTTACCTACCAGGATCGTATTGGACGCAATAACCACGTCATTCGTATCTTGAAATTTCGGACCATGCTTTTCAATGACAATGGTGATTGGCGCAATAAAGGCATGGTCAATAAAGTGACCAAAGTCGGTAATTTCCTTCGCAGAACCAGGCTCGATGAATTTCCTCAATTATGGAATGTACTGCGAGGAGATCTTTCTCTGATCGGGCCCAGGCCGGAATTTCCGGAGGCGGTTAAACACTATACTGACGAAATTTCTTACTACAATATTCGTCATCTCATTAAGCCAGGCCTCTCTGGCTGGGCACAAATCCATCAAGACAAGCCTCCGCGTCACGGTCTTGATTCTTTTGAAACTGCGAACAAGCTCTCTTATGATCTCTATTACATCAAGAATCGCTCGTTTCTCCTGGACATCAAGATTGCCCTGCGAACCCTTAAGACGCTCGCTTCTATTGCCGGTCGGTAAATTAAACGTATAATTGCGCTCTATGAGGTCGCGTAAGCACATCTATCTTTCAGTCATCCTCCTTCTTGTCTTCGTATTCTTAGGATATTTCTTAATAATCGAAGAGAGGCCAGGAGCAAAGTTCCCGTTTCGTTTCGGGCTTGATCTAGTTGGTGGGACTGAGCTCATTTATCGGGCTGATATCTCTGAAGTTTCAGATGTGAGTGGTGCCATGCAGTCTCTAAAGGAAGTGATTGAACGTCGAGTCAATATCTTCGGCGTTTCAGAACCACTGGTTCAGACAGAGAAAGCAGGTATCATTTCTGGCAATAGAGAAGAGCGTTTAATTGTCGAGCTTCCAGGAGTAAGTGATATTGAATTGGCCAAGAAATTAATCGGTGAGACGCCGATTCTTGAGTTTCGTCTCGAGAGACCAGAGGCAGAAGCTATTATCACCCAAGCAAGTGGTACCCCCGTGGTACTCAATGAAGTATTTTATCCAGCGGAGCTTACCGGACGTTATCTTTCAAGAGCTAGGGTAGAGTTTGACCCGAATACCGGGGCACCCATTATTGGTCTTGAATTTACGTCAGAGGGGGCGGATTTATTTGCCAAGATTACTCGAGAGAATATCGGCAAACCGCTCGCTATTATCCTCGATGGTGCTGTACTTTCTCAACCAATTATTCAATCAGAGATCACGGGTGGCAGGGCACAGATCACGGGCCAGTTTACTCCCGAGGAAGCCAAGGCTCTAGTGAGGAATTTGAACTATGGGGCACTTCCTGTACCGATTAGTCTCGTCAAATCACAGACGATAGGCGCCTCTCTGGGTAATGAAGCCCTGTACGCAGGTCGCCGCGCCGGGATGATCGGTTTCCTTGTTCTCACAATCTTTCTCATTCTTTGGTACAGACTGCCGGGCCTGGTTTCTTCCTTGGCGCTGGTTTCTTACATCATCCTTTCGTTAGTAATCTTTAAAATGATACATGTCACTCTGACTGCCGCAGGGCTCGCCGGATTTATTCTCTCTATTGGTATGGCCGTTGATGCCAATGTCCTGATATTTGAGCGTGCTAAAGAGGAATTGAAGAAGGGGAAAACCATCGACGATGCTCTTCATGAAGGTTTCTCGCGCGCGTGGCTCTCGATCAGAGATTCTAATATCGCTTCGATTATCACCGCTGTCGTACTCTTCTGGTTGGGGACATCGGCGGTGAAGGGTTTCGCTCTGACTCTCGGTATTGGAGTTCTAGTCTCGATGTTCACAGCCATTACAGTATCCCGCGCGTTTCTCTTCGCTGTCGCGCCTAAGAATGAAAATAGAGTCAACAGATTTTTATTCAGTAATGGTTTCCATAAATAAAATGTTTGTCGTACGCTACAGAAAAATATGGTTCATTTTCTCAGCGATCTTAATTGCTCTGTCCGCATACACTATCTTTGCTTACGGATTCGATCTCTCCATAGACTTTAAAGGAGGCACTATTACCGAAGTAAGATATGAGGGAGTGCTTCCGGGCAAGGAGTCAATCGAAGACGCCATCGAGGCTCTCGGGATTGGGGGCTTCTCTGTACGGCCGTCCGAGAGCGATAGATATATAGTCCGCACCAGGGAACTTTCTGAATCAGAACGACAGGGACTTCTAGCAGCTTTTTCTCAAGGTCAATCCGCGTTTACAATTGAGAGGCAAAATACGATTGGACCTACGGCTGGTTCGGAACTCAAAAGTAAGGCCGTCAAGGCGGTCACGGTGGTGGTGCTTATGATCGTACTCTTTGTCACCTTCTCTTTCCGCAAAGTGTCTAGCCCAGTTTCCTCGTGGAAGTATGGATTAGCGACAATAGTCGCCCTGGCTCATGACGTGATCATTCCTACCGGGGTGTTTGTCTTTTTTGGCCACTTTATAGGGGTGGAGATTGATCTACTTTTTATTACTGGCCTTCTAGCAATCTTGGGTTACTCGGTGCATGATACCATCGTAGTTTTCGATAGAGTGCGCGAGAATCTTCGTGTTAATACAGAGAAGAATTTCAAAGAAGATTTTGAAACCACAGTAGGCAAATCAGTGGCCCAGACTTTCGGCCGATCAATCAATACCTCTCTGACTATCTTCATTACTCTGCTTGCTCTGTATTTAGTAGGCTCTACCGCTACCCAAGATTTCGCCCTGCTCCTTATTGTAGGTATCATCGCCGGCACCTACTCATCTATTTTTGTCGCTTCACCACTGCTGGTCACTTTCTATAAATTTACAAGTAGATAATTCTTAGGATTTGCGCAAGAACGGTTCTTGCGTATTCGCACTTGCCCCAATGACGGCAATCGCTGGTGGCAGCCAAACACTTACTACCATCTCTGGCAACAGGTGACGGATCCCAAAGAGTGGCAGGTGCTTGTCAGAGAAGGATACGGTCGTCCACGCTTCATGTAGACGACGAGACGTAGTGGCGATCAGTTAGACTTTGGTGCCAGCCTCCCGTATGGGGAGGCTGGCGGGCGGGCGCAGGACCTTGATCCTCGCGCTCTTTTATTTACATAATTGGGTGCGAAAGGTTCTTTTAAATAAAGAAATATTAAGAAATCCACAGCCTCTTGACAAACCTATACGTATAGTATAGGATAGCTACAGACGAGCAGCTCTACTGCTCAGAAAGGAGTGAGGGTCATTAGAACCTAGGAAACTTATTGCTGGTCCGTCCCTCCAAGAAACAGCTCGCGGCTCAGCGAGCCCGCCACTATAGGCGGTTTCCGCTCACAACATAACCCCGGAGAAGCATCCCGGGTGGTCGGCAGTAAAACCTTCTCATCCCCCGTGTGGGAGGAGACTCCCCACGGGGGTCCAGAGAGAGGCGACTTTCGAGAGCCGCCGCGAGGGGAGTACACGATTCTGCGCGGTAGTATCCGACACTGTCGGACACCGCAACAAGCAGAGGTGACTCCAATGAACTCGTTAGTCCTGGCGAGAACAAGCACAGGCAATCCGTACCCTTGAGCCAGGGTGCAGGAGCGGACTCATGCTCCGGTCGGCGCGTACGCGCGCTGACCGGAGTTCTATTTTATAAGCTCTTGACTCTAGATTTGATATCCGTATACTTATCCCCACGTCTTAACTACGAATAAATCCGTCGTTGAGACGGGTTCGTTGAAAATTGAATGAATTATGAGAACAGTAAGTTCAGTCTGATTCTATAGGATCTTGAGAGCAAGAGTTTAAACGTATCGTTTTCTCTTTTGTTCCGTTAATATTAAGAGTTTGATCCTAGCTCAGGATGAACGCTGGCGGCGTGGATGAGGCATATAAGTCAAACGGGTTCATTTTGTGTAGCAATACACGTTGTGAATCAGTGGCAGACGAGGTAGTAACACGTAGGGACGCACCCAGAAGTCTGGTATAGCTTCGCGAAAGCGGAGGTAATCCCAGATGTGGTAGAGATACCAAAGGAGCAATTCGCTTCTGGAGCGACCTGCGGAGTATCAGCTAGTTGGTAGGGTAACGGCCTACCAAGGCGATGACGCTTAGGGGACCTGAGAGGGTGACCCCCACCGATGGAACTGAGACACGGTCCATACACCTACGGGTGGCAGTAGCCGAGAATATTCGACAATGGGCGAAAGCCTGATCGAGCGACGCCGCGTGATGGATGAAGACCCTAGGGTCGTAAACATCTTTTATGAAGGAGAAAGTACCGACGTTTACGTCGTTATTGATAGTACTTCATGAATAAGGGGTTGCTAAACTCGTGCCAGCAGCAGCGGTAATACGAGTACCCCAAGCGTTATCCGGAATCATTGGGCGTAAAGGGTGTGTAGGCGGTCTGGTTAGTCTTCCGTCAAAATCTTGGGCTCAACCCAAGACCTGCGGAGGAAACGGCCAAACTCGAGGGTGCGAGAGGTGAATGGAACTCATGGAGTAGGGGTGAAATCCGTTGATATCATGGGGAACACCGAAAGCGAAGGCAATTCACTGGCGCATTTCTGACGCTGAAACACGAAAGCGTGGGTAGCGAACGGGATTAGATACCCCGGTAGTCCACGCCCTAAACGATGACAACTAGCTTTGGGGAGTATCGACCCTCTCCGAGGCGTAGCTAACGCGTTAAGTTGTCCGCCTGGGTAGTACGGCCGCATGGCTAAAACCCAAAGGACTAGGCGGGGACTTGCACAAGCAGTGGATTATGCGGTTTAATTCGATGTTGAACGAAGAACCTTACCAGGGTTAGAAATCTAAGTGAAGATACGCAGAAACGTGTATCGTCCGCAAGGACAGTTAGACAGGTGATGCATGGCCGTCGTCAGTTCGTGGTTTGAATTGTTCCCTTAAGTGGGGTAACGAACGCAACCCTTGTTGCCTGTTACACGTATCAGGCGAGACTGCCCCCGCAAGTGCGCACGAGAATTTTTTCGCGCGTAGTTGCGGGGGAGGAAGGAGAGGATGACGCCAGGTCCGCATGTCCC
>ORMF011156224.1_pt1 | contig 11307 bp, 5 predicted proteins | sample 1779871 | NCBI WGS metagenome assembly ORMF01 (sample SAMEA104232316, study PRJEB22302) | groundwater metagenome | biome: forest; feature: aquifer; material: groundwater | place: USA | collected 2011-08-07 | depth 5.4 m
GCCGCGGAGGCCATGCGGCGCATCCTGGTGGAATCCGCGCGCCGTAAGAATAGCCTCAAGCACGGAGCCCACCTGGAGCGACTGGACCTGGACGCGGTAGAGTTACCAATGCCGATGCCGGACGACCAACTCCTGGCGCTGGACGAAGCGCTTGACCGGCTGGCGACCGTAGACTCGCAGGCGGCAGAGGGGGTCAAGCTCTGCTTTTTCGTCGGCTTGGCCCATGGGCAAGCAGCCAAGGAACTGGACGTATCGGTGAGTACGGTGGAGCGGCGGTGGACGTTTGCCCGAGCCTGGCTTTTTCACCGAATGGCACAAACCGAGGAAAAGTAGCCATGGAATTCGAACCCAACTTGGTCTCGCGAGCCTGCGGCTTCGTTTGAAAGAGAGTTTTTTGAAGGAATTGGGTCACAGATTTCGCATGAAGGATTGAAGGAATGATGCAGGTTCATTCCTTCCCCATAAATCATGGCAAGCGCGGAACGACTCATCGAAATCTTTCACGGGGCCCGAGGCCGTCCAGCGGGCCGCGAGCGGGAGGAGTTTCTTGCCGCGGCTTGCGGAGATTCCGCGGAGCTGAAGCGACACGTTCTGAACTTGTTGCGCGCCGACGAGGGGGCAGGTGAGTTTCTCAAACCGACAATTCTCTCTCCCGGAGTCGAAGTCACCGAAAAGCCCGGAGATGCGCTGGGGCGCTACAAGCTCCGCGAGACTCTAGGCGAAGGCGGCTGCGGTGTCGTTTACGTGGCCGACCAGGAAGAGCCGGTACGGCGCAGGGTAGCGTTGAAAGTCATCAAGCTGGGGATGGACACCAAGGCGGTGGTCGCACGGTTCGAGGCGGAGCGCCAGGCGTTGGCGATGATGGACCATCCCAATATTGCCAAAGTCTTCGATGCAGGGGTGACCGAAACGGGCCGGCCGTACTTTGTGATGGAACTGGTCCGCGGGATCCGCATAACCGAGTACTGTGACCAGAATCGGCTTTCCACAAGCGAACGGCTTGAGCTTTTCCTCAAGGTCTGCCAGGCGATTCAACATGCTCATCAGAAGGGGATCATCCATCGGGATATCAAGCCATCAAATATTCTCGTGACGCTGCATGACGGCCTGCCAGTGCCCAAAGTCATCGATTTTGGCATCGCGAAGGCCACCGAAGGACGGCTTACCGAGGTAACGGTTTACACGCAACTGAACCAGTTCCTGGGAACACCGGCGTACATGAGCCCCGAGCAGGCGGAGATGAGCGGGTTGGACATCGACACACGGAGCGATATCTATAGCCTGGGCGTGTTGCTCTACGAATTACTTTCAGGCAACACGCCATTCGACGCGCAGGAACTCATGTCGCGCGGCCTCGACGCGATGCGAAAGACCATCCGGGAGAGAGAACCACTGCGACCCAGCACGCGACTGGCCAATTTGCGCGGGGAGGAACTCACGACGGCCGCCAAACGTCGGAGCGTGGAAGCCCCTAGGCTCATCCACTTAGTTAAAGGCGACCTGGATTGGGTCGTGATGAAGTGCTTGGAGAAAGACCGATCCCGGCGTTACGACACCGCCAATGGATTAGCGATGGATCTCCGGCGGCACTTGAGCAACGAACCGGTCGTGGCGCGCCCGCCGTCCAGGGCTTACCGGCTCCAAAAAGCGTTTCGCCGAAATAGGTTGTTGTTTACGGCGACAGCCGCGGTTGGGGTGGCGCTTGTGGTGGGAGTCGGGTTGAGCACGTGGGAGGCGATTGTCGCTCGTAAGGCGTTGCGAGCGGCTGAACTAGCGCGCAAAGGCGAGCAGCAACAGCGGGTAACGGCTCAGCTGGCGCAAAAGTCAGCCGAAATAGAGCGGGAGCGGGCGAATGCGGAGGCGAAAAAGGTTGCGGAGAGCCAACGACAGTCCCGCCGGTTGCTCTATGCCTCGGATATGAATCTCGCCCAGCAAGCGTTGAAGCAGAATAACCTCGGTAGAGCGCGTCGGTTAATCGACCGACATCGGCCGCAGCCTGATGAGGAAGACCTGCGGGGTTGGGAGTGGCGTTATCTCTGGCAACTGACTCAAAGCAGCGCAATCACCACCCTCACCAACCGGCAGACGCCAGGATTCTCCTGCAGTTTTTCACCGGACGGCAGCCGCCTGGCAGCGGGTTGGTTCAATGGTCGCGTGGACTTGTGGGATATCCCCGGGCGTCGACTGGTTCGCCCGTTGACCGATCGGGAGTTTTCCTACCAGGGGAGAGTAGCTTTTTCTCCGGTTCGCAACCTCCTGGCGGCGACGTCCGAACCGAAGACGGTGACTTTGTACGATCTGGATACCGGCAGAGAATCCGTCCTTTGGCGAGCGCCCGAGCAAGGGGCTTGGGAAGTCCGCGACCTGGCATTTTCCCAGGATGGGTCCAAGGCGGTCATCTACGCCGGCTTGCCCGCCAGCTTCTACGCACGGTCGAACACCAGCACGGCCGACTCGGTCTGGGTGATGAAGGTATCGTCGGGCAAGCTCGAACGCCAGCACCAGGCGGTTTCCAGTGCGAATTTTCATTTCGGGGCAGCGCGGTTTTCGCCAGACGCCGGCCGTCTCTATGTATCGAGGGCGGAGAGCTTGAACTATCGTTACAGCATCCAGTGCCTTGACCTGGTCACGGGCCAGGAAGTGTGGCAAACCGAAGCGCTACGAGACTATGGCCTGACCACCTTGGCGGTTTCCCCCGATGGACGGGTTCTGGCTTCGGGGTCAGGCTTCGAAGACCCCACGATACGAATCTGGGATGCGGCGACCGGGCGGCAGCTTCGCAAGCTGGAAGGGCACACCGTTTACGTTTCTCGCGTTGTATTTTCGAAGGACGGACTCCAATTGATCTCCGCCTCAGGGGATCAGACCATTCGGGTCTGGGATACACGCACCTGGACCGCGACGAAGGTATTGCGCGGCCACAGTGACGAGGTTCTGGCGGTGGCAATCTCAGACCCGGCTCAACTGGTTGCCAGCATGAGCAAAGACGGGGATCTCATGCTCTGGAAGGAAGACGGCAAGGGTGCCGTGGATGGATATACACGGCTGCCGGACAACCTCCAATCCGAGGAGGTCCGGCCGCTGGACCATTCGCGTTTGTTGTGCCTGCCTCCGGGCAAGGCTCCTGAATTGCTGGATCTTGAAACCGGTTTGGCGAGCGGGGCGGGCCCACTTATGGGAATCGCGGCTGCCGACGATGTCCTGGGTCTCTTTGGAACGAATTCACTTTGCTATTGGGACGGGAACCAAATCCTCATCCGCGAACTCGCGGGCGAGAGCTTTGTGGCACGTGGGTTCTTCGCGATCGGTTCCAAGGCTCGCCCCGCGGGCTTTGCGTACCATCCGGCGCGCCAGCTCCTGGCTTGGACCGAAGGGCCGTCCTCAACGTCAGTCTATCTGGCGAGCCTGGCAACCCCTGGCCGGAGAATCGAACTTCAGAGTGGAGGCGCCGGGCTGATTCCCCTTTTCTTCAGCCAGGACGGCGAGCACCTAATCGCCGTGGCCAAGGGGCACGAGTCGTTACGAGAGTGGAGCGCTCTGCGTGCCTGGAAGGTGGAATCCGGTCAGCTCGTGGCCTCCATCGAAGAGACGATTCGGGATGCCACTCTCACCTCGGACGGACAGGGATTGGTTGTGGCGATCTCCCACGGCGGCAACCACGAAATCCGGTTCTGTGACTTGTCACAGCCCAACCACGCCCCGCGGTTCGTCCCTGGTAAAGGTGAGTGCTTTTCGGTTTCCGCTTCGCCCGATGGCGAACTGATTGCCGCATGCACGACTCGCGGACTAGTCCGCTTGTTGGATCCGATCAAAGCCGAAACGATCGAATCCGTCCACGGCCACTTGAATGCAGTGTTCGCGGTTGCCTTCTCACCGGATGGGAGGCGCGTTATCTCTGCCTCAGGAGGCCTCGAGGCGATCAAACTCTGGGATGTCAGCACCCGACAGGAACTTCTGACCTTGGGGGGCACCGGTTCAACCTTGTTGACGGCCGCCTGGAGCCCTGACGGGAATGTGATCCTAGCCGGCACTCCCTGGCAGGCATGGCGCGCGCCGTCCTGGGAAGAAATCGCCGCCACGGAGGCCAAGGTGAAACCGGTGATGACCGCAACGCATTAGTGCCAAAAGAAGGCAGCAACTAGACAAGGTCATCTCGGGCCCCTTTTCAGCCTTGACTCGGAGCCTGCTCCAAAGGTGATTAACCAGCCATCGTCCTCGAATTGCTGAGGACATCGAGGGCCGTCGAGCACGAGAACGAGGAGGAGGGACGAGGACGAGGCTCGCAAACTCCCCTTTTGCATCAGGCTCTAGCTAAGGCGTTTCTGCGTTCTCTACCTTTCGCTTTCGATGCAACGGGTTGAATCGCAAGTCAACCCTTGGACCACCCTCAGCTGCACTCCACCTGTTTCTATTTTCAACCCATGCGACGAAGATTTTTGAAGGGATTCAAGCGCTCGTTTCGCACGAAATGAATGAAGGGACGCAGCCCTTCTCTAGCAAACATGAATCTTAAGCCAATAATCAGAACCGCATGAAACGACAAGTTCCTTTGCCATGGTTAGGTGCGCGCCTTGGGATTGTTGAGACACTCGCTGCAGCCGGTTACGCTAACCGGCTGCTATTCCCCCTCGCCGCCGCGATTTTTCTGGGAGTCCGAATCGAGACCGTCGCCCAATCCACCAACGTCATCGAGCGGGTCCCCAACACGACCCTTCGAATGCCTCCGGCGCCACAGAGTTGGGGCTACAAAACGGTCCCGGCTTTCGGCACGCTGGCCTTCAATAGCCCCGTAGCCGTGCGGGTCCCACCTGGAGAGACCAATCGCTTGTTTGTGGTGGAGCAAGGTGGCAGGATCTTCGTACTCACAAACCTCGCGGTCCCGACCAAGACCCTGTTTCTTGATTTGTCCAAGCAAGTCCTCGTCGGGCAAGTGGCGGGCCTTTTCGCGCTGGCGTTCCATCCCGGCTACCCGACCAATGGGTTTTTCTACCTCGGCTACAATCTGAATACACAAACGAGCGACGGCGCCGGGCCGCACTATCGGATCTCGCGTTTCTCAGTTTCACAAGGCGATCCAAACGCCGCCCAGACCAACACCGAGTTGCCGCTAATTACCCAGCGCTACGCAGGCATGGGTTTGTGCGACGACCTGCTCTTTGGATCGGACGGTTACCTGTATATCGCCGTGGGGGATCCAAACATGGACTCGGGGGGGACCATTCAAAGGATCGATTACAACCTGTTCGCAGGCATTCTCAGAATCGACGTGGACAAGAATCCCGCTAACCTGCCGCCGAACCCGCACCCCGCGGTTACGACGAACTATGCCATTCCCGCCGACAACCCGTTTGTCGGGGCTACGCATTTCCTCGGTTTGCCCCTGGATCCAGCCAAGGTGCGAACCGAATTCTACGCCGTCGGCCTGCGGAATCCCTGGCGCATGTCGCTCGATCCGTCGAGCGGTTTGATTTACGTCGGCGACCCCGGCACCAGCATCTACGATGAAATCGATGTCATTGTGAAAGGGGGCAATTACGGTTGGCCCTACCGTGAGGGAACAGCTTCAGGGCCGCTGCATACCACAGCGACCGCCGTGGGTTCGATCAATCCCATTTACCAGCATTCCGGCGGAGCTGTGATCGGTGGGGAGGTTTACCGGGGCCAGACTTATGGGCAACTCCAGGGGATGTACATTTTTGGAGACTGGGTTGGAGGCTCGCTATACGCCCTGCGCTATGCGGGCACGAATCTCGTATCTGCGCAGCCGCTGGCAGCCCAGACGGGGATTGCGGGGTTTGGCTTTGACCCGAGCAACGGCGACGTGCTGGTTGTCAGCAGCGAAAGCGGTCGAATTATGAGGCTGACTTACAGCACACACCAGGTGGGCGCACCATTGCCGCCGACGCTAGCGGATACCGGTGTGTTTTCCGATACCAGCACTCTTACCGTAAACGCCGACATCGTCCCGTACGACCTGAATGTGCCGTTTTGGTCGGATAACGCTATCAAGACCCGTTGGTTCTCTATCCCCAACTTCGCTGCGACCATCGGTTTCAGCCGCGACGGCAACTGGTCTTTTCCTGTTGGCACAGTCTGGGTAAAGCACTTCGAACTCGAGCTGACCAACGGGGCCCCCGAGTCAGCCAAACGGCTGGAAACCCGGCTCCTGGTGCGCAACACCACAGGAGTTTACGGGGTCACTTACCGTTGGGGGGATTCAACTACCAATGCGGTACTGGTTCCCGCCGAAGGGCTGGATGAAACCTTGGCCATCCACGACGGCCTAAACATACGAACGCAAGTGTGGCACTACCCGAGCCAGAGCGAGTGTTTGGCTTGCCACACCCCACTCGCCGGCTTTGCGCTGGGTTTCAACACCGCCCAACTCAATCGTGATTTTGACTACGCGGGCGGTACTGAGAATCAGTTGCGCGCGCTGAACGACGCCCATTACTTCAGCACCAATCTCACCGGCTTTCATACCATGCCGGCACTGGCCCCGCCGACCAACGCCACTATCAGCCTTGACTTCCGCGTCCGCTCTTTCCTGGCGGCCAATTGCGTCCAATGCCATCAGCCCGGCGGCGCGGCTTTGGGCAACTTTGACACCCGGTTGACCACGCCGCTTTCAGCCTCAGGTTTGATCAAGGGAATGCTGGTGAATGATCTAGGAGATCCTGACAACCGGGTCATTACACCCGCCTCGCCGGAACACTCCGTTTTGCTGACCCGCCTCGCCAACCTTGGCCCCAATCACATGCCTCCGCTGGCTACGTCCGTGGTGAATCGGCAGGCCGTCGACTTGATCAAGGCCTGGATTACTGGCAGTGCGACGAATTTCCAATCCTACGCGGATTGGCAGCAGTCGTATTTCGGCTCGACGAATGCCCCCGGCTCAGCCCCCTGGGAAGATCCCGATGGAGATGGAGCAAGCAACGAATTGGAGTACCTGACCGGGAGCAACCCACTGCAAGCCGGCGATGGCTGGGCCGTGCACCTCGCCGCGACCAATCAGAATGCTGAAATCGATTATACCCGCATTGCGAATCGCAGGTTCGAAACGCTGTGGACGACCGATATCTCGTCCCCAGGTTCATGGCAGTCACTGGATGTGCCAGGCAATGAACCGACCGTTGGGGTCACAGACTCTAGCGTGCGGCTGCAAGACTCCCTCACCAACGCGGCAGGCAAATTCTATCGAGTGAGGGTCTTTGAGCCGTAGAGCGGTCGACAAACGCCCTAGAATAGCTCTGGCAGCTGCTAATCGTGAGCCGCCCATGCGCTCATGGGCGTCGCTGTCCCTTAGCGTTGGCCGTGTGCGCTGAGCATCGGCGGTTACCTCGCCTCGCTGGAAGAGGGCGTCGGCGAACTTCTGAAAAAGAGGGACGAACGTGAGGCCAAAACCAAAACACCCCTGGATCTGACGGCGCAGATCGCGGAGCGAGCCTACGAATGATATGAGCAGCAAGGCCACCAGAGTGATTCGGCAGCTCAGAATTGGAGTCAGGTGGTGCGGGAGATTGAGGAAGGTGAAGCCAAAGCCGAGCCTAAGCCGGACCAGCGTGGAGAACCTAAGCCCGAAACGAAGATCCAATGAACACCGCGCCGGAAGCCCTGCAGGGCGTCTTTGACCGCGCGTTCGCTGGAATTAGCCAGGTGCGGGAAGCATTAACGCAGCAACTGACGCCGCGCGAGGTGGGCACGATCACGAACATTTCCACTGCCATCGCCAGGGTCTTCGGCCTCCTCGGGGTGGGTCTTGAGGAGCTTCTCGAGTTTCCCGGCGGCGTGTTTGGCATCGCGTTCATTGCGATGGACACCATCTTGAACCAGTGCGGGAAAGATGTGGTCTGTGTGTATTGTGCCATTGGCCAGCGGGCTTCCGCCATGGCGAAGGCTGTCGCCAACCTCCGCGAAAGCGGCTCGATGGATTTACACCGTCGTCCTCGTATCCGAGGGCAACGACCCGCCAGGTCTCGCCTATATCGCACCTTACCCCGCGACCAGCATCACGGAGCATTTTATGGAGCGGGGCCGTGACGTGCTGATCGTTTACGACGACCTCACCCCCCCCGCCCGCGCCTATCGCGAACTTTCGCTCCTGGTTCGCCGGCCCCCTGGGCGCGGAGCCTCCCCCGGCGACATCTTCTACATCCATTCGCGGAGGCTGGAACGCGCCACGCATCTGTGCCATGAACGCGGGGGCGGCTCGCTCACACCCCTGCCCATCGTCGAAGCCGAGGCGCAGAACATCTCCGCCTATATCCCGACCACTCTCATTTCCATCACAGACGGGCCCCTGCCCCAGGAAAAAAGCGTATGATATTCTGTATGATATCCCGTCCAGAAGGCCAAAAGAGGGCATTCTTGGCACTCTTCGAGATCATTGTAAGTAATTGATTCTGAATCCTTTAAAAATGGTCGGGACGGTGAGATTTGAACTCACGACCTTCTGAACCCCATTCAGACGCGCTACCAAGCTACGCTACGTCCCGGCCATAATGCTCCGCCCAGACGAGCGAAGACTCTGAGGAGCATAGGAGGTTCGGCGCGGTTTTCAACAACTTTTCCCACAAGTTTTTATGGGCCGTCTTCGAAGCCCGGCGCGAGGCACTCAACCCGAAGGGCGGCCCTCCTAAACGCCCCGTCACATCTTCTCTGCGCTAACTGGCCACCTTCACTACCACCACGGTCAGGTCGTCCTGTTGCGTGGCTCCGCGCGCAAATTCCTGAACGGAGGAACGAAGCGCTTCAACGATCTCCACCGCCGGTCGGTGCCTGTTGGCACTGACCACCTCCAGGACGCGTTCGACTCCAAACAGGGAATTATCGGGGTCTACGGCTTCTTCGAACCCGTCCGTGAGAAACAGCGCCAGATCCCCAGGCTCCAATGCGACTCTTGGGGCGTCGACGTAGACAGTGTCGGGGCGCAGGCCGAGCGGGATGTTGGTTCGCCGGAGCTTCGTCTTCACCTCGCCCTGGGGTCCCATGACATATCCTGGCGGATGCCCGGCGTTGACGAAAGTAAGGGTCCGTTGCGCCGCGTCCAACCGCGCCAGCAACACGGTGACGAACAGCTCCTGGCCAACGTCATCCGACAGAGCCCGGTTCGCCCGCGTGAGCACCTCGCCCACACTCTCACGGTGCATGCCCACAACGCGGAGATAGGCTCGCGTCTCCGCCATCAACAACGCTGGGCCTATCCCGTGCCCGGTCACGTCCCCCACGACGATCCCTACCCCATCGTTCAACATCGGCATGTAGTCGAAGTAGTCCCCCCCAGTGGCCTCAGCAGGATAGGAGGCTCCGGCGATATCAAAGCCGGCAAGAGCGGGAGGCGCCTTGGGGAAGAGTCGTTGCTGAATTTCCCGCGCGACCCTGAACTGTTCCGCAGTTGCCTGCAGTACCCTCTCAGCCTGCTTGCGCTCGGTGATATCGCGGATGAAGGCGATAAACCAGCGCTTCCCATCCATTTCCATGTCGCTGAAGCCAATTTCGACCGGCACCTCCCGTCCGTCTTTGTGGCGTCCCAGGGTTTCCAGCATGTGGCGCTGGGAATGGCCGCCCCCCGCGTCGCAGGGACAGCAGAGCCCCACGGGCTTTCCAGACGACATCTGATCGGGAAGCAAGTCGAGGAAACTCATCCCAACGATCTCCACCCGGCCATATCCGAAAACCCCCTCCACGGCCTGGTTTGCAAAGCGAATCTCGGTCTCCTCGTTCATGAGCACCACCGCGTCCGGAGAGTTCTCCCAGAGCAACCGGTAGCGCAGCTCACTCTCTCTCATGTTGCGCTCCGCCAGTCGGCGGCCCTCTCGATTCGCGGCTTCCCGAAGTTCCCGCTCAACTGCGGGTACCAACCGGCCCAACTGCCCCTTCATCAGGTAATCATGCGCTCCGGCTTTCATCGCAGCAACGGCGGTGGCCTCCCCGATCCCGCCTGAGACGATGATAAAGGGCAAGTCATGCCCGGTCTCCTGGAGTATCCTCAGAGCCGCGGGCGCATTGAACTCGGGCATCTCGTGGTCGGAGAAGACCAGATCCCAGCCTTGAGCCGCCAGCGCCCCACGCATGCCCTCCGCAGTTTGAACGCGTTTCCACATGACATCATAACCTCCCTGGCGCAGGAGATTCACCAGTAACAGGGCGTCAAACTCTGAGTCTTCGATCACCAAGGCACGAAGCGGCTTTTTCATGACATCATCAAGCTCCCGAGAGCAGTCTCAGCGCCCGGACCCTCAGGCCAGGCGTGATAACGGGCCGCATGCGGGCCGCCCGTTCATCAACAGCGATCATTTTAGGGGTCTCGAGCGCACAAACGCCAGCCCATTCGTTTGGACATCGAACGTTCATTTTGCGGTCGTGTTTGCGGATCTCACCGCACGCGCCCGAGGAGTCGCTGGTGCTCCAGCATGGCGTAGCGGTCCGTCATCCCCGCCAGATAGTCACAAACCGCCCGGTGCAGCCCGGTCGTTCGCGCCCGTTCGCGAGAACTCTCGCCCATCTCGTCAGGATGCGTAAGGAGGTGCTCGAAGAGCTCCTCCAACATCCCCACCGCTCGGGTGTTAAGCCCCTGGACAACCGGACTGTAGTAGAGATTCCGGTAAAGATAGTCCCGCAGTTCTTGGTTGAATTCGGCTCGATTCGGACTGTACTGGACGAGAGGTTCGGCCAGCCGCCGCGCGTCGTCCACGCAAGACACCCCCGAGCTCTGTAGGCGCACCTCCGTGGTCTCCACCACATCGCGCACCTGGCGGTCAATGATGCAGCGAATAGTAAAGTAGCGTCGGCATTCGTCAGGAAGGGCACCATGCCTGGCCCGTACCTCGGACGCGGCCTGGCGCCAAACTCGAACGTCGTCTCCCAACCGGCTCTCCGAGAGCAAACCGGCCTCCAAGCCGTCATCCAAGTCGTGGCTGTAGTAGGCGATCTCGTCCGCCAGGTTGGCGACCTGCGCCTCCAGCGATGCGGACCGAGCCTGGAATGCCGCTTGGTTGTCAGGATGATCGTAGCTGGTCTGATGTTTCGCTAGACCCTCCCGCACTTCCCAGGTGAGATTCAGCCCGGAGAAACCGGGATACTTCTGTTCGAGTTCCTCCACCACCCGCAGGCTCTGGCAGTTGTGTTCAAACCCACCGTGAGCTTCCATTCGCCTGTTGAGCGCCTCCTCGCCTTTGTGGCCAAACGGCGGATGACCCAGATCGTGCGCCAGGGCGATCGCCTCCGCCAAGTCCTCGTTTAGGCGCAGCGCGCGCGCGATGTTGCGCGCGATGGCGGCCACCTCCATGGTGTGCGCCAACCGGGGCC
>ORMF010113470.1_pt1 | contig 11303 bp, 10 predicted proteins | sample 1779871 | NCBI WGS metagenome assembly ORMF01 (sample SAMEA104232316, study PRJEB22302) | groundwater metagenome | biome: forest; feature: aquifer; material: groundwater | place: USA | collected 2011-08-07 | depth 5.4 m
AGCGTGGGGGGCGGGGGGTGGGCTTATAATATGTTGGCCCTCGATTATTTACGGCTCGATCCTGAAAGAGACAATATTCAATTTGTGGTCCTGGGGGATCAAGCCTCCCGAGCACAAGCCTTGGAATCGGGGCGGGTGCAGGCTTCTTGGATCGGGTATACCTTCAGCGAGCCGTTGAGGAAAAAAGGATATGCGGCCATGGTCGACTTGGGCCGCGCGCCCATACCCTATATGGGATCTTCTCTGGTGACGCGGCGCCAGTTCGTGCGCCAAGATCCAAAGGCCATCGAAGGTATCATTAAAGGCACTCTCGACGCGGTTCGCTACGTTAAAAAGCCCGAGAACAAATCGGTAGTGACCCAGACAATTATGCGGCGTCTCCGCTTGAGCCGACCTGAAGAAGCGGAGGTTAGTTACCACGCGATTCAGAACTTGTACAGCAATGATCTGGTGCCTAAGGCGGCGGGAGTCAAAAAAATTCATCAGATTCTTTCAAAGGCAAATCCGAATCTCCGGAAGATGAACCCGGAGGATATCGTTGAGGATTCGTTGATACTAAAAATTCACGCGAACGGTTATTGAAAGAGGAGTGGAGAGCCTCGGGGAATGTCGTTGACTACGCGCCCGGCTCGGCCGAATCAACAAGGATAGTTCCGCCGCGGTCCTCTGACCCTGTCATCGGGTGCGAAGGAATGTCATAATTGTTCAAAGAGAGGAACTCATCTAATGGCAGGCTTTCTTGTTAAATTTTTCACTCTAAGAGCGGGTATCGTGGCGTCGGCATTGGTGGCATTGCTGTACGGCGGGGCGACCAGTGCTGAGTTGCCCCGGCTCTCGGTGGCGCACAAATTCGCTCAAAACCATCCGGTGCATCAAGCGCTGGAGCGGTTTCGTGAAAATTTGGCGGGCGTGGTTAGCGTCGAAGTGAACGCCCCGCGCAACGAACGCGAAACCGTCCAAGGCATGATCTCTGGGGCAAGCGACGCGACCGTTATATCGTCGGCGGTTTTCCAGCAGACCGTCAGCGAGCTGGGCATGCTCGATTTGATCGGACTCTGGCGCGATCGAGCCCACTGGGCGCGCGCGCTTGACGGGGAAGCCGGTCGTGAATTTTCCGCTCTCGTGGGGCGAGCAAAATCGGGGGCCGGATTTCAAGTTTTAGGATACTGGGGTGGAACTCAGCGGCACATTTTGACCCGCCGCGACGGCGTACCGAAGATAGAAGACCTGAACGGGCTGCGCTTGCAGATCCTGTTCAATCCGGTACGAAGCAAAATGTGGAAGGCGCTGGGAGTTCAGCCGGTACTGCCGACCCAGCCCGACCTCTCTGCCATGCTTCGCGCCGGGACCGTTGACGGCATTGAGGAAGAGGCCGAGGTAATTGTTCAAACACGGTTATTCGAGGTCGCCTCCCATCTTACCGAGACCGGCCATGCCATAGCCACGCGGCTCTTCATCATTGCCAAGCCCGCGTGGCAAAAGCTCACCCCACCACAGCAAGCAGCCTTGACCGCCGCTGCCCAGAAAGCCGCGGCTGTCGCGCGCGCCGGCGAGCTGGAACGTGAGACCACAGCGTTAACCTCACTCAAAGAGCGCTTCGGAGTTCGTCTTCATAGCTTCACCGGCCAAGAAGCTCTTGTGTCGCGCACCCGCCCTTTTCGAGCCCGGTACGCCGAGGAGTTGAGCATGAGCCGTCTGTTTACTCTGATCGAGAAAACAGCCAAGCAGTAGTCCTAGACAACCCTACACTGTAAATGGAGGAGTGAGCCGGCAGGCTCGGTTCGCCGCTCACATTTTACCAGCCGTTCGCAGATTGCAGGCCGCTCAGAGGCACCGCCCTATTGCCTTCACTAGTGAATTGATCGGACATTACGATTCAGATTGCTTAAAAACAGAAAAAATTTTGCAACAATGCGGACTGCGGAAACCTCTATTCCTCACTTCATTGGCTTCCACCTGTCCAGCCGCCGTTCGAAAGCTTTGAGGAGTTCGGTCAGCCCTGCTCCGAGGCAGGCGATGATGACAATCGGCACAAACATGGTCGCGATCTGAAATCGCTGGGCGGCGACCGAGCTCAGGTATCCCAGTCCCATCGCCGCGCCGTATTGCTCCGCCACAACAATGTAAACCAGGGCCCGTCCCAAGGCGACCCGCATCCCGGCCACGATGTATGGAAGCGAGCCGGGAACGGACACCTTGAAAAAGATGGGGCTGTCGCTAGCGCCAAAGGAGCGCGACATCTTGATCAAGTTGGTGTCGGTGTTGTCGATTCCTATCATGGTGTTGATCAGAATCGGGAACACGGCCGCGAGAAAAGTCATGATGATTTTGGACAGCGCGCCGAGTCCGAAGAGCATAATGATGAGGGGAAGCAGAGCAATAAGAGGGGTAGCGTAAATTCCTGACAGGAGCGGGTCGAATGTCTTGCTGATCCATTTGTACCAACCCAGAGGGATGCCAGCCAGAACACCCACAAGCGTGGCGACCGCGAAGCCAACGGCAAAATTTGTCAGGCTGAAGACCATATGTTCCCAGATCGTCCCGCGCGCAAAGAGTTCGAATCCTTTAGCAACGATCTGGCTGATGGGCGGGAAATAAAAAGGGTTAAGAATGCCGGTCCGGCTGGCAATCTCCCATGCGAGGAAGAAAGCGATAATCCCAAAAATCCCCGAGCCTCGACCAGCGACATCGAGGAGCCACTGTAAACGACGCGGGCGGAGCTGCACATCATCCGGCAACCCAGCCTCCAGCGAGAGCATGGTATTTTCCTGCTTCGAGGCACTGCCCTTCGGATCTGAAAGGGGTTGCATTGCGTTCTTTCCTTACATCGTCTGTGAGAGTGGCACTGGGACAATCGCAAGCTTTATATTGCCTCTGCCTTACTGTCAAGGAATTTGGGTGACCAGAATTTCGGTTGACAGCCCCACTGATCTAACCTATATGGTGTGCGAATATGTAATATGTTTGGTTGAGAACGGAGGCAACATGTTGTTCAAGCTAACTTCGCGCTTCTTGGTGGCGTCGAGCCTATTGTTCTGCATTGTTATAATTTTGCCCGTATTCCTCCCTTTCCACGTTGCTGCCCAGAGCATAAAGATGACTGTCGGCCGGGCGGGAGTTAACCCCGGGCTTGGTCCTTCTTTCATTGCGCAAAAAGAAAATCTGTATGCGAAGCATGGCCTCGAGGCAAATATTATTGAGACGAACACAGCGGGTGCTGTGCAAGCGATGCTCGGCGGCAGCATGCAAATTGCAACCGGAGCAGCGGGGGGAGCGTTTGTCACCGCGACTTTGGAGGGAACTCCCCCTTTTGTGCTGGTTTCCTCCTGGGTAAACGTGCTCCCCTATGTACTGTTCGCGCGCCCGGAGATCCAGGACGCCAAAGATTTGAAGGGCAAAACAGGCCAGATCGGAAGTCCTTTTGGAACGGCTCCGGAGGTGGCCTTGCATCTTGGGTTGGCCAAATTGGGACTTAATCCAGAGAAGGACGTTAAGCTCATCCAAATGCCTCGATCCGATTGGGGCAACGTATTGGCCCAGTTAGAAAGGGGAGATGTCCAGTTTACTCTCCTTCCGCCTCCCTACGATCGCATTGCCGAGAAGCGTGGGTTCCGGGCCCTGCTTTCCCTGCCGGAAATGGGCATTTCCTGGCAGCAGAATGGGGAGTGGATGCAGAGATCGTACCTGACAAAAAACCGGGAGGCCGTTGTCCGCTTCCTGAGGGTAATGGCTGAGGCGACGAAGATCTACTTCGGCCAGAAAGACAAAACGGTCGGCTATCTTACAGAGTTTCTCGGAAGCAATCGTGAAGATACTGAGTACGGCTACCAGGTATATGCGAAGTGGGCGGACCGAATCCCCAGACCCAGGGTCGAAGCGCTGAAAACCAACCTGGAAGCCATTAAAAGAACGACCCCCAAAGCCGCCACCGCAGATGCTGCGTCGTTTATTGACGCGAGCTTAGTCGATCAATTGCTCAAAGAGGGATATTATAAATAGCTCAGCAACTGAAAGACTGTCGCCGGCAAGGCGAGGGATTTGGGCTTCCGTTGTCTCCAATATCCCCTATCAACCACATCCTCGTGGGGCAGGTTGATGGGGCGTGGAGTCGGGAAAGCGGCAATCAGTCCGCTGGACTTGCCCTTCAGTCGAAAAGTGCGACCCAGGTTGCCGGTTATACGATCACGCTTTGCGCTGTTTCAGACACCAGCGGGCAATTTCAATTCTGGTCGGGAACCACACCTTGGGAAAGCTCTTGGCATAGCGCAAAAACTCTTCCAGTGGCTTAGTGCGGAAGCCATGGCATAAGAAAGGATGGAAAGCATAGCCCATCATCTTCGGTCTCCCGGCCACTCCTTCGGCATAGAGAACATCGAACTCATCGGTAAGCATTTGCAATACGTCCCGCGGGGTACGACCATCCAGCGGATAGGTTATATAATCGCTCATATGCGCATAGGGCATAGCAACCATCTGCTTGCCTGCTACCTCGATTACGCTTGCGGTATCACACTCCTGGAAATCCGCGTCCCAGATATAGCCTGCCTCCGCGAGGATTTTTAGTGTCTTGTCCGTCGGCCGGTGCCCAGGGGAAATGTACCCCAAAGGCGGCTGCTTCAATACCCGTTCGAACGCTGCGACAGTCTGCTGGATAGATTCCCGCTCCTGCGCTTCATTGAACATCACCGGGTATTCGTGGATGTAGTTCTCTGAGGCCATCTCGTGACCACGTTGGAGAACTTCTAGGGCGATCTCCGGAAACCGCTCCACCGTCCTACCACTGGTCACAAACGTGGCCTTGACGCCGACGCGGTCGAAGACATCCAGCAGGCGCCAGATACCTTCAGTCTCCGCATACTCGTGGTCGTGGACAACCCACATATCGCGTTTGTAGACTGCATTCGGGGGCAGCAACGGCCGATTGCTTATTTGGTTAGACTCGCGCGTTCCAAGATCATCGGGCCACGTCTCCCATGCGACGATAGGACAAACCGCCAGCACATTTCCCTCAGGCCACTGATTAGAAGATTTTTGTTGCATTGAAGCACTCCTTTACTGGTAGGTAATAATTTTCGCTGAATCCAAATAACTGCCTTAACAAACCGCAAACACGCATGGGCGCCCGGACTGTGGTTTTGAGCGAGACAATAGCCGATAAAGTTCTCTTGTGTCAACCTCACCGAAGCTCTACATCTCTTCGTGAACATCTCCTCGTGAGTTTGACAGGACGAGTCCTTCTTCGATAGTCTCTGCCTCGAACGAAGGCCCCCGGTCAGTCCTATTTTTCGGGGGGTCGCGTTCGGCTCTAGAAAGTAAGCCCGCTCATGAGTGCCAGACTTGTTCTCAATGGCAGGTGTCCAGCCCCGAAGCAAATTCCTATTCATTGTTTTCTTACGGCCTTTTCGATTATCGGTTTGTTTGAGGATGGAGCTGACTGAATACGCGTCAAGACAATGGGATTTTAGAATGGAGGAGGTTATTTATGGGTAGGAAAGTTAGGAACCTCTGGCGGACAATTTCACACAGGTCAAGCGTGGAACGAGGCAAGCTTTTTGCCGGTTTATTTCTTTATGCACTAATTTCTTTGTCGGTTAGCCTACCTGCTTCTGGGCAGGAGCCGTTTTATAAAGGCAAGACTATCCGGATCATTGTTGGACTTTCACCCGGTGGGGGATACGATTTGTGGGCGAGGATGATCGCCCGGCACATAGGAAAACATATTCCAGGCCAACCCACAGTGATCGTTGATAACATGCCTGGAGCGGGAAGCATCATCGCGGCGAACCACGTTTATAAAGTGGCCAAACCCGATGGCCTCACCATCGGCCATGTTAGCGGCAATATATTTTTGAACCAGCTCTTCAAGCAGCCGGGAATCGAATTTGACGCTCGGAGATACGAATTTATCGGCGCTCCCTATGCGGATGAAATGGTGGTCTTCGTATCTAAAGCAAGCGGTATTACAAGCATGGATAAGTGGTTCAATGCCAAGAATCCGGTTAGCTTCGGTGGACAAGCACCGGGCGCCACTTTCAGTGATACAGTGCCCCGGATCTTAAGAGCAGCGCTTGGTCTCCCTGTGAAGCCGGTCTCAGGCTACAAGGGAACCACCGAGGTGCGCCTCGCCATTGAAAGCGGGGAGCTGGATGGAAACTGTTTGTCGTGGGAATCGGGTAAAGCAACGTGGGCAAAGGCTATGGAGGCGGGCGACATCATCCCGCTTCTTCAGGTCGTGCCAAAGCCGATTCGAGAAATCCCTCAGGTCCCTCTAGCAATCAACTACGCCAAGACAGACGACGCCCAACGATTAATCGACTTGGGTGTGCACCAGCCGCCTGTCTTCGCTCGTCCCTTCATGCTTCCTCCGGGGACTCCTAAAGAGAGAGTGCAATGGCTGCGAAAGGCCTTTGAGGCAACCATGAAGGATAAAGAATTCCTGGCAGACACGGAGAAGGCCAGAATGACTACGGCGCCCGTGGCGAGTGGCGAGTTGGAGAAGGTCGTTCAGGGAATTTTTGACCTCGACCCTGCGATGGTGGACAAACTGAAAGAGATACTTTTCAAGTAAAACATGCGCGTGACGATAGATCGGCGGGGTGGTATCTCACCAATCTCGCGGCGCGCTGAGTGATTTCGAAGGAGTTGGAAAAGCGCTTCGGCCGCCGCACGCGCTGGAGAAGATTCGGTTTGGTCAAGAGAGGAGTTTCGCTTATGTCGAAACCGGTAGTGATAATGGCTCTCGTTCTTTGGACCTGCGCCGTTCGTCCGGGTTGGACCGCCGACCGTCTTCTAGGTATACAGTCGGCGCGTGTCATGTCGCAGTCGATGCCGTGGATTGCAACCGAGATCGGCATCTTTCGCAAATATAATTTGGAGTTCCCGCTGGTTTATATCGGCACGTCACCGCTGGCGACAGCGGCGATGCTTGGCGGCGACGCGCAATTGCTGATTGACGGCGGCGTCGGGTTGGTGCGCACGGCGGTGAGTGGCAATAGCGAATTGGTATACATCGCAGGCATCAAGAATTATCTCACGCAGAGCATTCTCGCTAAGCCGGAAATCAAACGGCTGGAGGATTTGCGCGGTAAGAAAGTCGGGGTTACCCGCGTCGGCGCCACGACCCACTACTTTGCAGTACAGGCCTTCAAGCGGCGCAACATGGAGGCCGGCCGGGACTACCTGATGATCCAGACCGGCGGCGCGCCGGAGATGCTCGCCGCGCTGCTCTCCGGCGCCATCGATGCCGGCACCATGTCGGCGCCCTGGGACGCGCGCGCTGTCTCTCAGGGTTACACCTATGTCGTCTATGGGCCGGACCTCAAAATCCCGCACGTTGCCGTGTCATTCATCACGCGGCGTTCTTTCATCGCGAAAAATTCTCCGCTGGTGGGCCGCTTCATGCGTGCGATGGCCGAGGCCGCGAAGATTCTACATACCGACAAGGAGATCGTATTTAAAGTCTTGAGCAAGTACCTGCGCATCGAAGACCGTAAGGTTTTGGACCAAGCTTACAACGCGGAAATCAAAGCGCTCGAACCACGCATGGAACTCCGGTTGGAAGCGGTCCAGGCGGTTCTTGACGATATCGCTCCATCCGATGCGCGCGCGAGAAAGTTCAAACCGCAGGAATTCTACGACCGCCGTTACCTGGAAGAGATGGAGAAGAGCGGGTTTTTCGACAAGCTGTGGGGGCCGGGCTAATCGAAAACAAATCTCGATCCGCTGTCGCTGACGCGCAAGCTGATTTCCTTTAACACGGCAATTCGCTTTGCCGTAAGATCAAGAATAGCGTTATTTGCATACGGAATCGATATATCCCGTCTCCTCCAACTCTCTTAGGAAGCGCGAATCAATAAAGGTATGTGGATCGGCGCTTCTCGCCTTCGGGCTTTTCAGCGCCAACTCCCGTAGCAGCTCCGCCACCCCCTCGGGATCGACGTACGGTTTGCAGCCTGTGGTCCTGACGAAGGCGTCGTAAGTCTCCTCCATTTCTTCTAGCTTGCTGGGGAGGGGGATTCGCATGTATTTGGCCATGATCTTGATGCTCTCCGGCTTGTGGGTCTTATAAAACTGCATAGCCTCGATGTACGCTTTTAGGAGATTGCGGATGATCTCTGGATTCTGTTGGATGTAAGTGTCTTTGGCCGAGATCGTTCCGTAAACGATTTTTGGGCTGGATTCCAAAAAGTCAAACATGAAACTGAGCCCCATCTTCTTTGCGTCCAGTGTATAGGGCGGGTCGATGACAATGGCCGTAATTGCCCCCTGGGTCAATGCGGCAAAGCGCGTGGCCTTTCCGCCGGCTACAATAATGGTTACATCCTTGTTCGGATCCAGGCCCAGTTGCCTGAGCGCAAAACGCATCGCCGTATCGTCCAAGCCGCCGAATGCGCCAACGCCCACCGTCTTTCCGATTAATTGGGAAGGCTTTCGGACGCCGGCCGGCACGACCAGCTTGTAAGGCTGTCGATTGTTTGTCGCGGCGAGCATGCGTAGGCCGGACCCCTCAACGGCGCTGGCGATAATCCGTGACCCGCCTACCCCGGCCACCTGCAGGTCGCCCGCGATCAACGCGTGCACGGTCGGCCCGGTGTCAATGAGAATCAGCTCGACATCGAGACCGTTCTTTTTAAACAATCCCGTATCCTTGGCAATGTAAGCCGTGGTATATGATGCGCTCAGCGCGGAGATCCCCATTCTCACTTTCTTTAGCTGCGCCGGAGCGTTCGAAACGGCAATCATGACCGCGAAACACGCTGCCGCTATCAGAAGGATTAGCTTTGTACATAGGATATGCATGTCTCCTCCTCTCGGATGGACAAACTGGATACCAGCAGACTCTTCTCGGACACGGAAACGCAGCCTGTCAAGTCTTACAACCACCTTCCTCATCGAGGCGCGACTAAGATTTCATCTCGGGGAAAATGGTCGATAATCTCGGCGCCATCCTTGGTTACAATCACCATGTTTTCGAGCCTTACGCCTCCCACCCGATGTTCACCTTCCCGGCACTCGATCGCTATCGCCATTCCTTCCTCGAAGGGTTGCGGGAATTCCAACGACCACTGCCGGTTGATAATCGGAATGTCATAATTGCCACCCGGCCCGCTCATTCCGATGCCGTGTCCAATTTCGCTGCACAAAACTTCACACTCATCTTTGTAACCCCAGGTAGAAGCAGGAGGAAAATGCTTGGCCGCATCCGCAGTCGTCTTTCCCGGCTTAATCTCATCAATAATCGCCGTGACGCGATCGAGAACCTTCTTGTACCAATCTTTCTCCCTCTGGTTGGGTTCTCGACCCACGATGAATGTGCGATAGTTGCAAGTGCGATAGCCCATGTACGTGAGCCCACATAGCGAACCGTATACAAGGTCGCCCGTTTGGACGAGTCGAGTAGTCTGGTGAAAACCTCGGTCAAATGTACTCGGACCTGTCCGCCAACCTCCAGTAATCGCGAGTTCGGCGCCCAATTCATATCCTGCAGTCACAGCTTCGGTCCCTATCTCGACGTCCTTTACGCCAGGCCGCAGAAACTCCCAGACACGATACCAAACGCCCTCGACGATAGCTGCAGCTATTTTCAAACAATTGATCTCGTCTTGATTCTTAATGCAGCGCGCTTCAAGCATAGCCGGCCTGCAGTCCACAATGTTCTTGATGCCGGCATTTATCAGAGCCTCACGGGCAATGCCGTCAAAACCTCCTAAGCCGATTTTCTCTCCGAGAAGACCGCGGCGATCGAGTTCCGTTCGGATATCCGCGGCGAATAGCCTGGCCTCGTACCGGCAGGCATCGGGTCCCGGCGCCCCAGTCAACCAGGCCCGGGCCGGGCGCCACTCCTTGATCCAGGGAGCCTGGTCCGGCATCTGGTGATACCAACCATCGTGCTCAAACATGACCGGGTCTCCCTCGGCAAGGAACAAAACATACCGAACCATGGGGAAATCATATCCTCGAAGTCCAGTGAGGTAACGGATATGGGCGCTCGTAGCCTCTAGCATCGCTGCGATGCCGTGCTTGCGCATGATCTTTTGCGCACGTTCCGCACGGTACTGGCGCATGCGCTCAGTGTTAACTCTCTCCTGCCAATCGGCGCTCTCAGCCCCGAACGTCACCTTGGAAGCAAACCTGACCATGTCATTCTCCTTTTTACAGAACTGAAAAACGACCCGATGCTATTGAAGCGACAAAGAGATGTCAACAAAAAAAACAACCCTGTCACCGAATAATTAAAAGTGCACTATTTGTCTTCTTTGGATTTCCAAAATCAATGCTCGAACCAAAGAGAACAAATGGGTAAACATCTGCGCAAACTGTTTTCGGCAAGCCAAGCAAAAAAACTGTTTGAGAGATACTTATCACAGGAAATCACAGTTGAGCACGCCTTGGCGATGCTTAAGATCCGAAGCCGTTAGTTTTTCAAATTGTTGATGGCCGGGGTTTTTACCTTTGGCATTTGTCCGCTTGGTGCGGAAATCAGTGCAGGCTGGGGAAAAAAACTCATAGGCCAATAGCCTGCCTAGCAGACGTGTAAAATAGCTGCGCGCAATCGCCTCGCTCCAACGTACCGGCTAAGTCCGCCTTCACTCTCGTAGCGCTCACTTCCGAGTCACCTCCTTGAGCAGTTTGTGCCATCCTTCCAACGCCTCTTCGTATTGAGCGAGGGTCCCGCTTTTTTCGGGATACCAGCGCTTGAAACCGTAATCCTTCTTGGCGCTGCCGAAGTACAAGTCTTCGAGCAACTTCTGCGCCTCCGGACTCAAGAGAAAATCGGCGAAGAGCAGCGCCGCGTGCGGCCGCTGGGTGTTGCTGTAGACCGCCGCGCCGCCGGCGTTGGCGACCACCAGGTCCATGGGTATCCAGGCCACCGGCGCGCCGCGCTTGGCGGCGACGTTGGTGGCGCTGTAGAACTGGCTTGGGGAGGCGAAGATTTCTCCCGCCGCCACGAGCTGGGTCAAGGCGCTGCCCGCCATCATGTGCATTCTGATGTTCTGTTCTTTTAGTCTTTTTACAAAACCCTCGCCTTTGGTCTTTACCATGGCGCCAATGATTCGAGCGCCCGTGTCATCTCCCGACAGACCCATGTTATCGCGCAGCGCCGGTCTCATCAGGCCATCGAAGTTCTTCGGCAGGTCGGCGGCGTTGACGAAATTCTTGTTGTACATGACTATCGGCTAACTGGAAAACTGTTGCAATTAATGGATACTTAGCGGTATCCTGAGATCACCTGCGAAGTATATGCCAGCTTCTCAACGGTGAGCGAGGGATTCCGTGGAGCCAAGCGAGATACTTTCGATCCT
>ORMF010012889.1_pt1 | contig 11302 bp, 14 predicted proteins | sample 1779871 | NCBI WGS metagenome assembly ORMF01 (sample SAMEA104232316, study PRJEB22302) | groundwater metagenome | biome: forest; feature: aquifer; material: groundwater | place: USA | collected 2011-08-07 | depth 5.4 m
CCTCACACCAATTACGTACACCAGCCACAACAATTTTGTGGTCTCTTGAAGAACTACATCAAGTCATAGAAAGTAAACTTAACTTAGAACAAAAAGATTTGGCCAGCTCGGCCCAAGCAGCTGCTCAAACCCTAGTAGCAATTGTAAATAACCTGTTAATAGTTACTGAGATTAAAGCTGATTATTTCAGTTATGAACCGCAAAGTTATGCTCTAAAAGATTTTATCAGCAAGGTTCTTGATAAAAATAAAGAAAACCTCGGGCGCAAAAAACAGAAAACTGTTTTTCAAGCCGGACCTGAGGAAATAAAGATTAGTATAAAGCGTGACAAATTATCGCTGGCAATTGAGGCAATTTATAAAAATGCAATCGATTACTCCCCGTCTGAGAGTACAATTACAGTAACGCTTGTTTTAAATCCTAATGCTGCACAAATCGAGATTACAGATAGCGGAATTGGTATTCCTTTGCCGGAACGTAACAAAGTTTTTGGACAGTTTTTCCGGGCAAGTAATGCAATAGAACAAAAAAATGTCGGTAGCGGGCTGAGCTTATATATTGCCAATAAAATAGTAACCGGATATGGTGGCACCTTGCAATATAAAGCTCTTGAGAAGGGTAGTAAGTTTATATTATCTATTCCTCTGGCACACAATTGACAGACTATGAATCTTGTGTAAAAATAAATTTGTGACCCCAATTCTTTTAAAAATCGTTACTTTTCTCGGTATTGCTGCAATACTTATAGGAGTTGTTTACTTTATTTCACGCCCACCCACAAGCACTACAACCCCTCAGGGGTCATACCAACAGTCTCAAGACAACAAGGTTGTAGTTAATTTAGCCCAACTGAATAACTCCGGCGAATCCGGAACTGCTACTTTAGAAGAAAAAGGCGGTTATGTAGTTGTTACCCTAAACGTAAAGGGCGGGAAAAACTCAGTAGCACAACCTGCTCACTTTCATAGTGGCACTTGTCCCGGATTAGGGCCGATAAAATATTCACTTAAAAACATTGTTGATGGTACTTCTGTAACTTCATTCAATTTAACTTTGGCCCAACTGAAAAAAGAATTGCCGCTTGCTGTTAATGTACATGAGTCCACTGATAATTTCAAAAATTACGTTGCTTGCGGAGAAATTTCCCTTCCATAGTCTTTTGCTTCCTCAAACCATAATGGCCTACTCTTACTATTTCCTTGAATGTAATTAACAGTAATTTCCTGATCTTTTTTAATTTCCTTTATAGAAATAAATTCAATTAACTTCTGCTTGGGTTTTATTTTATAGGTAGCGTTAGGAATATAATTATGGTTGTATATTGATCCAAATCCTAAAGCAATAAGTAATCTTTCCTTCTTTTTACCAAAAAAGTAAAAATAATTTATAAGGATACTTTCTCCCATGCTCTCAAGCTCATGTTTAGGGATTTCAATAATTGGGCATCTTTCAATAGTCTCCCCTATTTTTATTTTCGTATTTGCAAAAACACCCCTATTTGCCTTAAGTATTTTTGATTGTGAGATATATAATCTATTTGTAGATAAAATTTTCTTCATTGCCCATCCCATTATTTACTTAGCATTGCTTGCACTGAGGGGCTTATTGGCTTATCTGTGCGGTGAATACAACCCAACCAGCAACATGGCCGGCGCATTCCTTCCTTAAGTTCACTGATAGTCCTTCTTACATGTTCCTTCCTGGTCTCGTCTTTCTTGACAAAAGTAATCCAGCAGATCCATTCGTTACGCGCAAGCGGCGTAAGATCCTGCCATGCTATAAGCGCTTTCGAATCAGAGGCTAAGGCTTTTTGTAAATCCGTTGGCACTTTATGTACTACACCATCAGGAATTTGTTTCATATAAAAAAGCTAAATCAGGCCTGAAAAAAGAAGAGTCCAAACTATTACTGTAATAACTCCAAAAACACCCACAGTTTGAACAAATAAATTTACTGCTTCTTTTTTCTTCCCTGCAATGAAAAGCTGAAAAGGCTGGTAGAAAAATAGGAAAGCCATTACTGTGGCAGAAAAAGTAAGTAAAGTTAAAAATGCCACTGGAGCAAAAAAAGTGTCAGGTTTGTTCTTATGGGTTTGAGATACAAAACGAATAATACTTGCAACAAGAAATATATAAGCTGAGGCGCTAAAAGCATTAATAATAGGATTTTTTGACATAGTATAATTATACTCTATACCTATTTTACTAAAACGAGACGGTTTTAACTTTGCCAGCTGGTTCATAAGTGGCAATAATAACACCTGTGGTTGAGATTTTTGAGTCCACAAGTTTGAATGCGGCTGCTTTGGTTTCGTCTTCAAACAATCTCTTACCTTTGCCTACAGTGATCGGATAAGTCCAAATTATCATACGGTCAATCAGGTCATTTGCCAGCAAAGTTTGAATCAGATTTCCGCTGCCCCACACCCACAAATCTGGGCTGTCTTGGTTTTTCAGTTTTTTAAGCTGTGTCACAACATCACCTGTAATACACACTGAGTTGTGCCATAAGGGCTCAAAGGATTCATGTGACACAACGTATTTTTTTGTCTTATTAAACGGAACCGCTACTTCATTGTCAGTTTTTGCGTTGGGCCAGTATGAAGCGAAGATATCATAGGTGGTCTTGCCAAGAAGAAGCTCAAACGGAATATTCATAAATTCGGACAACTCAGAATCCATCATTTGATCAGAGGGAAAGGATAATTGCCAGCCGCCATAGGCAAAACCACCAGAGGTATCTTCCTTGGGCCCACCCGGCGCTTGCATCACTCCATCAAGCGTCACAAAGGTGGTGGTAATAATTTTTCTCACACAATTATTATACTAAATGATTTTGAACCAATATTTATTTAATTCCAATCTTCCAAATCCTTTTTTCCCTAAAAGCTGGGATTGTTTGATATGAATTTGATAGTTTTCTAAGCAAAAATTCACGTTATTTGCGCCCTTTGTAGTAGTTACTTTTTATTTCTTCCGTAAAGATAATAACCTATGAGAATTAGAGTTGTACTAGAAAATCCAAGAATATTTGCCAGCACAATCGGAAAGTTTTTTAATTCTAGTCCATATAGAATCCAAATAATTGATCCTGATTCAACGATTAAATATGTAAGAGGAGCAATATCCTTGGCACTTTTTGTTTTAAAAATTTTTACTACCTGAGGCACTCCAGAAAGTCCTAAAACAACCCCAGAGATTGAAGCTAGAAAAGACAAGATAGTCATTCAATAATGATATCATACCTGAAACTTTGGCCCCCCCCACAGCTTCTTAACTCGTACTTAAAACAATTCCTATTTAACAAAGCTGTGTCTAACAACTGGGATCAAGCAATTTTACATCAAGGGAGTTAAAGGAGTACTATCTGTTTGTAATGCTAGATATTATTAACAAAGCTATCATCGGAATATTTATGATTGTTCAGACTGTAGGCTCCACAGTGGGTATAAATCAACTTTCTAAGCCAACACCTACACCTTTACCAAACCCAGATTTAAAGCTTATTATTTCCTCCCCCGAACCAAGTTCTATTCCTATGCCAACCTCTAAACCACTACCCATAACTACTAACGAACAAAGGGTAAATAATAATCCGGCATCTAGTGATGGTTCAAGAACAGGAAGAATCATTTCCTACCATGAATATTGCTCAAATAAAGATATTAGCGTTTATCAAAACGAATTGCTCGCTAAAGTTTCTCCTCACGATGGAAAAACTTATACGATGACTCAGGGCGATTGGGATTGTTACGATAAAAATAGTGTGGCTGCGAAAACATCCCCCAATAATACTAACAACAATTCTAATCTAGTTACTTGTATCGGAGCTGGCGGAAAAGTTTATACATTGCCTCCTGAATACTGTGAAGAGGTTACTCAAAGAAGGTTGATGCTAGAACAGGTACAGAAATCTACTCAACAAACAATTGATAACATGAACAAAATAGTTGAAGATGCTAAAACATCTAATCAATTACTAACAAAAGAACCCTATAAGCCTAGTCAAGAATTTCTAGATGCTCTAGAAAAATCTGAAGAATACAATTCTAAACCACTACCAACACCATATGTTCTTCCAACCCCCGAACCACAAGTATATGGAGGATGTTTTGGTAACTGTGTTGACACATTTACTCTTGAATATAAACTAAATCATTAAGTGCATAACTTGTAATATACTTCTATCTTGCTCCCCGAGCCTTGAATTATCATACAAAAATATTTTGGATACAATCTGGAACAGAGTTTATTTTAGTCAATTTGAGCAAAGGCGGTTGGAACTTAAGAAACTTAGGTTAATAACTTAACATTTAGATGCTTTTTCCTCATAATATCTGGATCATTATTCCATTTACCATCATATTCAACGAGTATTTTTTTATACAAAGGCTTTGAGTTATTTGAATAAATACCCAATGTGAATTCATAACCCCCCTTTTCGTAAATATCAGAAAGTGAGTTCGGGGGGACAGTGCATACACGAAATCCAGTTGTTAAAGCACCATAGCGCTCGTAATCTATATTTCCACTTGTCAATTTAGAGGAATAAACACTAACTGCTTGAGGATTCATAAGCTCGAAAAAATCGATAATTCTATAAGAACTATTGGGAGGGATATTTATTTTTCTCCTCTCTTTATCTTCAGCAAAAGACCAATGTAAATTGAGGGGCAGAAAAGGCCTTAATAGTTTTGTTTTTTTAAGTGGTTTTACTTCTTCAATAATAACTTCTGCATTTTCCAAATTTGCACTTCCTTTGTTTAACACTTTAAGACGAGCGTAATAGGCTGGAACAAAATCAATTAAAGGAATTACTGAATTTCCTCCTATAGCAAGAATTTCAGTGTTAATTCTGATTATCGTTCTGTGGAAATATTCTGATTTAGTATCATCGAATAAAATCTCGATAATTGGCCTCTCCATATAGCTTCGGAAAACTTTTGAAGCAAATCCTTGATACATTAATGCTGCTGCTGTAATAGAGAAAATTAAGATTTGTACCGTATTTTGAGGATCTTTGTACCAAAAAGTTTGAATAATCCAAACAGAAATTAAGATAACAAAAAGAAAATATATTAAATCAAGATAATTTCTTTTTAATAAATCTATTGAGAAGAAGTCCTTTTTCGAACAGATAATCCCAAGAGAATAAGAAAATAACGAAAATGCTAAAAAAAGTAGTAAGAATCTGTCCATGTTATCGGGCAGATTTTGTTTCACGGTTAATAACTTAATTTGCTCGCCAGATGGGACGATTTTAGACAAGTTGATTGGGTTAGTGAGATAGAATATCCTGAGCTCACACTACAACAAACTCAAGAGTTATTGGCAATTACCTAGTCCCCTGACATATCGGGTAAACCGCATTTTAACAGTCAATCAGTTCATCTATTGATACTTTCAAAGCTTTCGCTATTTTCCATATTACAAAAACCGTGGGGTGGTATTTACCTAATTCTAACTGACCTACATAGGTCAGATGCAGACCAGCCCTCTCAGACAATTCTTGTTGGGTTAATCTCTCATTTCTCCTTACCTCTTTTAACCTTTTACTTAAATGCTTGCTGAATTTATCTTTTAGCTTTTGATTATCAGCACTATCAAGCGGAGTTTTGAAACTTGGCGTATTCATATATTAAATTTTCTAGCGTACTCATATATTTTTCTATAGAGTACTCATCTAATTTGTGCTAATATTCCTATATGTCAGACGTGGGAATAGCAATTCTAGATGGGGGTAAAGAAGGATACATAAAAGATTTTGTCTCTGGTTTATTAGTAAGAGATACACCCGAAGAACGTGAGGCTGTCCAACCTTTTTCTAAAGCTCTTATAGAAGACTACGGTTATCCAAAGGAGTTAATTCAAACACGCCCACAGTTTAGGGTAAAAATTAGACCTTCAGACAGAGTAAAAGAATATCCTGTCGATATTGCAGTATTCAATAATGAGAATAAGAACGACAATTCAATATATTTTGTAGTCGAATGTAAAAAGAAAAATCGTAAAGATGGTGTCGGTCAATTAGAAGATTACCTACGCTTCTCTAAAGCATCGCTTGGGGTTTGGTTTAATGGTGTTGATCGTGTATTTCTTAAAAAGCATGAGCAAGACGGGCAAATCTTATTTGAAGAAATACCTAATATTCCTAAGCATGGTCAACGGGTTGAAGATATAGGATTGTTTAAAAGAAATGAGCTTAGAAAATCTAAAGATCTTAAAACAGTCTTCAAAGCTATCCGTGGACACCTTGCAGGAAATACCGTTGGAACCACTAGAGATGAGGTTTTGGCTCAACAGTTAATTAACATCATCTTCTGTAAAATCTATGATGAGAGATTTACAAAACCAGAAGATGTAGTTTCATTTAGAGCAGGCTTGGGTGAAGCAGATAACCTTATTAAAGAAAGGATTTTGGAGATCTTCGAAAAGGTAAAGTCAAAGTATAAAGAAGTCATTGATTTTAGCGATAAGATCAACCTAGATGCAAAATCAATTAGATATATCGTTGGAGAATTGCAAAATTATGCAATCATAGAAGCTGATAGGGATGCTGTAGCGGATGCTTTTGAAACATTTATCTCGGGTGCATTAAAGGGTGGGCAAGGACAGTTTTTTACGCCACGGAATGTAGTAAAAGCTGTTATTGAAATTATTGATCCTAAACCAGATGAATTAATAATAGACCCTGCTTGTGGTTCTGGTGGTTTTCTTGTTGAAGCTCTGAGGCATATTTGGAATAAACTTGAGTCAGAAGGAAAAGCTTATGGGTGGTCAGAACTTGCTCTGAATGAGGAAAAAATGGCTGCTGCAATTCATAATATCCGAGGAATTGAAAAAGATGAATTCTTGAGTAAGGTTACCAAAGCTTATATGGCAATCATTGGGGATGGTAAAGGTGGGATTTTCTGTGAAGATAGTTTGGATGAACCTGAAAATTGGGATATAAAAACAAGACAAAGTATTGAGCTAAATAAATTTGATGTTTTAGTGACTAATCCCCCATTTGGTAAGGATATTAAGATTGTTGGAGAGAAAAAGTTAATGCAGTACGACTTGGCGTATAAGTGGAAACTTAACGATAATAATTTCCAAAAAACAAATATACTAAACGAAGATAAAAACCCTCAAATTCTTTTTATAGAAAGATCTCTTCAATTATTAAAAGATGGCGGCAGATTAGGCATTGTACTCCCAGAAACCTTTTTTCATGCTCCCAACATGAGCTATGTTATGTCTTACTTAGCTAGAAGTAATAATATTACATGGCTAATAGATCTCCCTCATAATACATTCAGGCCACATAATAACGCTAAGTGTATTGTCGTAATTCTTGAGAAGAACAAACCCCAGCAGGCATCTATAAATATGGCTGTTGCTGAAGAAATGGGGCACGACCATCAGGGTAAAGAGATATATAGGTGGGACTATCTCACAAACTCAGTAGATAAAAACCAAGTTTGGGACGATATTATAGTAATTTTAGATGAAATAAAGGGTAAGAGGGAGAAAAAATACACCTTTACTGTTCCTGCAAAAACAGTGTTGGAGAAGGGTGTTTATGTTCCTAGATATTACTGGAATACAAGAATAGAAGAAGTCAAAACCTTGGCAGAAAAACAAAATTTAGAACTAATTCCAATCAGCAAACTACTGGATGAGAGTGTCTTAACTAACTTTGATGGGCACGGATCACCAGCTTCTGAAAATAAAGGCATGGGTATTGTCCCATATATCAGGGTCAAAGATATAGTAAATTGGGAAATATATAAAGATCCAACAGCCAAAATTCCCGAAGAAGTTTATCTTAAAATGCGTAGAGCAAGCAAAGATCTGATTGAAGGTGACGTCGTTTATGTAAGGAGAGGAAGCTACAGAATTGGTAGTGTTGCATTAGTATCCCCATTAGACAGAAAGATCATCCTTACCAGAGAAATATTGGTTCTAAGGGTAGCAAAAAGCGAAAACAAGTATGGACTAAATCCCTACTATCTGCTTTATCTTTTATCACACAAACTAACTCAAATGCAGACTTTTAATAAAGTACTAATTGAAACTACCTTACCTAACATTGCAGATAGATGGAAGGAACTAATGCTGCCTATTCATAAAAACCTAGAGGATCGTGGGAATATCAGTAAGAGAGTTGAAGCTGTCTTTAAAAGTAAGTGGGAGGCAATTGAAAATATCGAAAAATTGAAGCAAGAATTTGGTGACATTACAACTTAATGGATAAATTATATAAATTGAGTCCGTCTGATTTTAAATATCTTTGGGAAGACTGTAAACATTGCTATTACCGAAAGATAAAACTTGGTGTTTCACCTCCAACTGGAGCCTTTCCTGCAATTTTTGGACGTATGAACTCACTGTTGCAGAACTCAGTAATGGGACTAAATTTAAAAGATATACATCCAGATCTTCCTTCAGGAACAGTAGAGATTCAGGAAGGGTATTTGAAATCTGTACCTGTACCAGGAGCAGTGGATTGTTTTATTAGTGGACGCTTTGACATTTTAACTAAACTTGATGATGGAACTTATTCTGTAATTGATTTTAAGATAACAAGTCCGAATGAAGATCAGATACGTAAATTTGCAAGTCAGCTCCATGCTTATAAATTTGCCCTGGAAAATCCTGCAGATGGGAAAGAACCAATTAAAGTTTCAAAAATGGGGTTAATTAGTGTTTCCCCAGATGATATAGCACACGTTAACGGCAATTTAGTTTTTACCGCTTCTCCAAAATGGCACCCAGTCGAAGAGGATATGGAAGGATTTTTTGCACTTATAAAAGAAATTTCAACTGTATTAAATGGTGATATACCTGATTCTTCTGAAGAATGTAATTATTGTTTATATGTTCGTAATACGGTATAGGATGAAAATTTATCCTGTCTTGTTAATTAACTTCAGTATCTCCTCTTTTCTATAACGCCTATCTCTCCTTTGCCCTATACGAACAGCTTTTAATATGCCTTTCTTATCCCATTGTCTAAGTGTTTGTGGGTGAACCTTTAGAAGTTCACAGGCTTCTTTAAGTGTATATAATCCTAATTCTTTATCTTTTTTTGCAGCCATAAGTACTTGATATTTATTGATATTAGCATACAATAAATCCAAACAGATTCAATCCCCTGACATATCGGGTAAGGTTGAGTAAAAATTAAAATGACTATGACACCAGAAGAAATATTAAATGAGCAAATTTGGGAGATACTTCAAAACATTAAGGAAGAAAATCTTGTCACTGAAAAGTTGGACTACATTAAGTTTAGAATACCCAAGATTGTTGGTGCCGGAATTATCCCGCCAAACAGGAAAGTAGCTATCCTGCGAAAGCTCCAAGAGCTGGGAGCTATAAATATAAAAGGTCAAGATGCATATGGGTATCTTTTATCAATTAACGATCAAAAATTTGACGAGCTATATGATAAGTATAGAGAAATAAATAGCTCCCAAGAAGATATAGCCCAAGCTGTTCCATCTCATGAGTATTTTTTAACTAATTCTGACCTCGTTGAAAGCTTACAACGAAAACTTAATAGTTTTGCAAGTCTTCCTGAAAAAGGATTCTTTTTAGGTATTGCAGATTATATCAAGTTCATTGATGAAAATTCTGGTTTTGAGGAAATCATCTCAACAATTGACGGTTTTAGAGCAAGGGACAAAACAAAGTTTTTGGAGTTAGAAGAGAAACTTTTGAAAGATATCGAAAAGGTTGAAGCAGTTATCATGAAAAGGATAAAGGGCGTGCAGATTAAATCAGAAATTGTAGAAAAAAGTATCAAAGAATTTGAAATGAGAAAAGATGGGAGGATACAGTCCAGTGCTTCAAGAGCAGAAGAACTATATAGTGGGCTTGGTTATATTATTACAACATTGCATGAAAATGGGTACGAAAATCTTGTTGTCGACTTTATAAAATTTGTTCCCGATACTAAATCCATTGCTGACTATAAAATTTCGGAGTTTTACTATCCCTACAGGGAAGAGCTGGGCGAGTATAGATCCAAAGTTCAAAGGACTATTTGGGGTTCTTGGAATGAGCTTGTCGTGGTTTATCTAGTTATCCATAGGTATAGAGAGAGAATTAAGGAACTGGAAGATACCAATGATGTCATGGGGCAGATGAATTTCTATGGACTACATAAGGAAATGGAAAATGTATTAGGGAATACTCATGATGAACCACGAAGATTGCAATTTATTAAAGATGATTACATCATTCACATAAATCGGGTTCATGATTTTGTTATTAACAAACTTAACAGCAACCCAAATAAGAACGCAGAGGAAACAGGAGAAAAGGGAAAAAGTTTACAAGAGAGATATAAAAGTCTTTTGGAGGAAATAAGAGGGGCTGATAGAACATCTGATTTGGATGATAAGTACCAAAAGCTTCTTAAAGAGATAAGATCTCAGGGATTGGGCAAGACATCGTTAGCGGAGGTATCAAAACCAAAACTTGGAGATTCAAAATTAGAATTTAATCCCGACGACGGAGTTACAATTTACAGAGGAGCAGAATATGTATTTACAGGGAAAGGAAGGGCATTATTAACATTCTTGTATAACAGCAAAAACACCACATTTCCACTTGAGGATATTAAGGAAAAATGTAACCCCAGTATTAACAATAAACATTTTTATTTTAAGGCTCAAAAGGATGTTTGGGATACTGTTGAATACATTAGGAAAAACCTTAAAGTGAAAAGGAGTGAATTTTTTCCTATTAAAAAGAGTGATGAAAACTGGATTTGGATTGAAAAATAACGCCTCATAATTTTCATTTTTTTCACTTTTTTCACTGCTATTTTTACTTTTTAGAACTCTAGTTATAGTTATGTTCACAGGATATTTCCTGAATGAACATGAATATTAAACGTCTATCTACAAATGAATATTACGAGAGCTCTGACCTTGCTCTAGTAACAACACTATCGTTGTTTTATCCCATTGAGACAATTGATCGTCAAAACCCTCACAAAGCTCTATTCCTGTTTAAAAGAAATGCAGAGTTAGACCAACTTATTGAAACCTACTGGAAAGGCGAACTCAAAGTAAATCCGGCTACTTACTTCCAACAGTTAAAAATCATCAAGGCACGACTTTATGAGGAAAGGCAAACATGGTAAGTACCGAGCTTGTAGAGGAATTGAGGATAATTATTAGGGAAGAGTACCGAGTCGAATTGCAATCGGATGAAGCATCAGAAATTGCCAATACCCTAGTTAATTTTTTCAACCTACTCACAAGAATTGAATGGGAAAGCGATAGCAACCAAGCAGAGGAAGGAGA
>ORMF011002831.1_pt1 | contig 11298 bp, 11 predicted proteins | sample 1779871 | NCBI WGS metagenome assembly ORMF01 (sample SAMEA104232316, study PRJEB22302) | groundwater metagenome | biome: forest; feature: aquifer; material: groundwater | place: USA | collected 2011-08-07 | depth 5.4 m
GCGCGGGTCTTCGGAGATCAGTCTCTTCTTCGACTGGAACGTGGATATTATTCAGTCGCTCCAGTTTGTGCAGGCGCGCCTGTCGCAGATGGCTTCGACGCTGCCGCCCACCGCAAAAATTCAGCACGTCGAGCGGCTGACTTTCGCCGTCTTTCCCGTGACTGGCTACAGTCTCACCTCGGACACGCGGGATCAGGCCAGTCTGCGGGACATCGCCAACTACACTATTCGTCCACAGCTGGCTCGCTTGCCCGGTGTTGCCACTGTGGGCGTAGCCGGCGGCAAGAATCGCGAGTTCCACGTCCGCATAGATCCGGATCGCCTGGTGGCCCACAACGTTTCGGTCCAGCAGGTCGTCGATGCGGTCCACAACTCGAACATTATCGTCTCGCCAGGTTTAATTGAGGAGAACCACCAGCTCGAACTTGCACTTATCAGCGGCCAGGCCATGAAGCCCGAAGAGTTGGAAGGCATTGTGGTGGCAACCGTCAACAACGCGCCTGTCACTCTTGCCGACGTTGCCACCGTGGGAGCCGGAGTTGAACCGCAATACACTCTGGTCAGCGCCTACCCCGGCAAGCCCGCGGTGCTGCTGAATATCAATCGTCAACCCGATGCGAACACTGTCGCCGTAGTGGATGAGGTGAAGGCGGAATTGGCGGCGATGCGTTCGCAGATTCCGAAAGACATAACCATCGCTCCTTACTACGATCAGTCGTTGCTGGTGCGCGACTCAATGAACTCAGTGCGCGACTCGATCGTGATCGGTTTGCTCCTTTCGGTAGTGATCCTCTTTGCGTTTCTGCGGAACTGGGGCACAACCTTCGTCGCGGTTCTCGTGATTCCGGTGACGGTCCTGGCAACGTTTCTGGCCATGTATCTCGCCGGTCTGAGCTTTGATCTAATGACTTTGGGTGGCGTCGCGGCGGCCATCGGCCTGGTGATTGATGATGCAATCGTAGTCGTCGAGAATATTTACACGCATATGGCGCGCGGGCAATCGCGACGCCAGGCGGTGCAGGCGGCAATCTCAGAGATCACCATACCGATTATCGGGTCGACGATTACCCCGGTCGTAGTCTTTCTGCCGCTGACCTTGCTTACCGGCGTCACTGGCAGCTTTTTTCGCTCGCTCGCGGTGACCATGGCGGTGGCATTGCTCACCTCATTGGTGTTGGCGCTGTCGTTTACGCCCGTGCTTGCGGAACGATTCGTGAGAGCTAAACGGCGAGAAGGTTGGAAAGAAGCTACCGAGCAAAGGACGGATTATGAGGCGCTGGCCAACGAGCGCGAAGAGCAGGAAGAAGCAGCACAGGGCCGGATTCTGGGCGCGATTGTCCGGCGCTATGATTGGGTGCTGGGCCACGCGCTCGATCATCGCTGGGTCATTCTCGTCGTGGTTGCCGTCGTCCTCGCCGGCTCATACCTGCTTTACCGATCATTGGGTTCTGAGTTTCTGCCGGCCTTCGATGAAAGCGCATTCGTGCTCGACTATTGGGCGCCACCGGGCTCGTCCCTCACGGAAACCGATCGCATGCTTCATCATGTCGAAGAACTGTTGGTGAAAACGCCCGAGGTTGAAAGTTATTCACGCCGAACTGGGCTGGAAATGGGTCTCTTCATTACTGAAGCAAACAGGGGGGACTATGCCGTAAAACTGAAGCCGGGACACAAGCGCTCGACCGACGAGGTAATAGCCGAATTGCGGCAGAAGGTTGCGGAGTCAGAGCCTGCCTTGGAAATCGAATTCGTCGGCATTCTTTCTGACGTGATTGGTGACTTGACGAGTTCACCGGAGCCAATCGAGATCAAACTCTTCAGTGAAGACACTGCGGCGTTGCAAACCAAAGCTGATGAAGTTGAAGCGTCAATCAAAAAGATCCAGGGAGTAGTCGATACCAAGAATGGCGTGGTCGTGAGTGGGCCGGCCATCACTTTCAACGTCGATCCGCAACGCGCCTCGCGTTTCGGGGTGACGGCCACCGACATCGCAAACACGGTCACGACCGCCATGTCGGGCGACGCGGCCTCATCAATCCTGCAGCAGGGCCGGCTGATCGCAGTGCGCGTCATATTTCCTCCTGAGGTGCGGAGCTCGCTCGATCAAGTGCGCGCTTTGCAGGTTCGTTCCGCGTCCGGCAACCTGTTCCGTCTCGATCAAGTAGCCGATGTCGTATACGACAAAGGACAGACCGAGATTGGACGTGAGAATTTGCGCCAACTGGTGGCAGTGACCGGAAGGCTGGAAGGCAAAGATCTGGGGACGGCAATTAATGAAATCAAGACTCAATTGTCTAAAGATGTGAAGCTGCCTCCGGGGATGACGATCGAATACGGCGGCCTCTATCAGGAACAGCAATCGAGCTTTCGCGAACTGGTGATTTCGCTCGTCCTGGCTATTGTGCTCGTCTTTCTGACTCTACTTATCGAGTTTCGCTCTTTCGCGCATCCAATCGCAATTGTTACCGGCGCGGTGCTGGCACTCGGTGGCGTGCTGCTGGGGCTTTTCATCACCCAGACAACGCTCAATGTGGTTTCATTGATGGGGATGATCATGATCGTCGGCATTGTCGCAAAGAACGGCATCCTGATGCTCGATGCCGTTGAGGACCACCTGGCCGCGGGAGACACGGTGCGCGAGGCTTTGCTGCGATCAGGTCGCCGTCGCTTTCGCCCGGTGCTGATGACCTCGCTCGCGGCCATGCTTGGAATGCTGCCGCTGGCGTTGGCCCTCGGTGCCGGCTCAGAACTTTTGCAGCCTTTGGCTATTGCCGTCATTAGTGGATTGGCGGTGGCCCTGGCGCTTTCGCTGGTGGTGACCCCGGCTGTCTTTACTCTGTTCAGACACAAGCCATCGTTACCGCAAACTAACCGAGGAGTACAAACATGAGAAGTAACAGAACATCGCCTTGCCTCTTCGCCATGATTCTTTCGGCAATCTTTTTTTTCGTTCCGTTCAGCATTCAAGCCCAACCGCCTCAGCCGAGTCCTTCACCGGCGCCGCCAGCGTCAGCGACACCCACGCTGGAGAAGGAGTTCTTCAAGAACGTCTTACGTGATCAGAAAGCGATCTGGACTTCGCCGTTTCATCTGCACGGTCGCGACGCGCGCTGGCTGGTGCCGCTTGGTTTGGTGACCGCTGGCTTAATCGCCACTGATCAAAGCACTGGGGATGAGATCGCTGAGTCTACCAGGCAATTGAACGCCAGCCGGATTGTGAGTTATGCCGGCTCGGGCTACGGAGTTGGAGGTGTCGCCCTGACCTTCTATCTTGTCGGCCGGGCGAAGCATAACGACCGCGCGCGCGAGACCGGGCTGCTCGGCGCTGAGGCGCTGGTTGACAGCGCCATTGTCGTGACTGCGCTCAAGGAAATCACCCAGCGTAGTCGCCCACTGTCGGGTAAAAGCCGGAGCGATTTTTTTGACGGCGGATCTTCCTTTCCGTCCGGCCACAGTATCGAGGCCTGGTCGCTCGCTACGGTGATAGCCAACGAATACCACGGTCATCGTCTGGTGCAGATTGCCGCTTATGGAATTGCCGGCGCTGTCAGCGTCTCGCGCTTCACCGGTCAGAAGCATTACCTTTCTGACGTGCTGGTTGGCAGCGCAATGGGGTACGGCATTGGGCGCTACGTGTACCACGCGCATCATCGCAGGACTTCTTCGAACTCTGGCGATGAAGAAGAGTCGCGTGCCAGATCGCGCGCCTGGCCGCTAATCGTTCCGCAATACGACCGGCACGCACGCGCGTATGGCGCTACTCTCGCCTGGAGCTTCTAAGCAGAGCAAATTGCGTTCAGAGTTCAACCTTTAGGTCGTTTGTTCTCAACTACAAGCTAAAGCTTGAACTCTGAACCTGCTAAACGACAATGTTCGATTCGGTTCGCACACGATTGACACTTTGGTACGCCACCGTGCTGGCCTTATCGTTGATTGCCTTCGCAGTGCTCGTCTATTACGCCGCGGCCAGTATTTTCCATGCGCGCCAGGACGAGTTGTTGCGTTCCACCGCGGAAACCGTGGCGAGCGCCTACGTCCAGGAGTTGGAGGAAGAGCAATCCGTGGCGAAAGCCAACGAGGTCGTGTTGGCCCAAATGGTTTTTCCGAATCGCTATGTTGAAGTAGTTGATGCTGATGGTCGCATGGTCGCCTGGTCAGGTAATCTCACCGGCCATCAATTCACTATTCCAGCTGCGACCCTTAACGAAGCGCGGCAGCGCGGCAGCTTTGTAGTGTTAAATGATTTGCGAGTAGCCGTCGTGCCTTTGTCGCCGGGCAAGCACCTCGGCTTCGCCATTGTGGCCGAGCCATTGAGCGTGGTAGACGAAGGCCTGCGTCGTCTGCGACGCGATTTTCTTTTCGGAGTTCCTTTGATCCTGCTCTTAGCTTCCGGGGGCGGATATTTTCTCGCGCGCAAGAGCCTTTCACCGATCGCTTTGATGAATCAGCAGACCCAGCGAATCACGGCAGAAAATCTTTCGGCCCAGCTTGATGTGGCCAACCCGAGGGATGAAGTGGGAGGCCTGGCCGTGACCATTAATGCGCTATTGGCGCGACTTGATGCGGCTTTCTCTGAGCAGAGACGGTTCATCGCGGACGCTTCTCATGAGCTGCGGACGCCGCTCGCCGTCCTGCGTGGCGAAACGGAAGTGGCGCTCCAACAGGAACGCAACACCGGCGAATACAAGGAGTCTTTGGCTTTGATTAAGGACGAGGCTGAGCGCCTGTCGCGAATAGTCGAGAATCTTTTCCTGCTCGCCCGCCAACCGGTCGATGTCCGCTCGATGATCAAAGAGCCAGTGCGGTTGGATGGATTGGTCGCTGACTGCGTCCGGGCCGCACAGGTTTTGGCGATGCAGAAAGGATTGCGTTTAAGGACCGATGGCGCCCTGCAGGGGATGACGGTAAATGGCGACGACGAGATGTTAAAGCGGATGCTGCTAAACCTGCTCGACAACGCGGTCAAATACACGCCTCCCGGCGGCGATATCAGGGTGGGACTACGATCGCAAAATGACCATGGCCAGATCGTCGTGACCGACACGGGCATCGGCATACCGGCAGCGGATCAGCCGCGCATCTTCGATCGGTTTTATCGAGTGGACAAGGCGCGTTCACGCGCACTGGGCGGCGCCGGCCTCGGTCTCTCGATCGCGCGTTGGATCGTCGAGGGCCACGGCGGATCGCTTTCGGTCCAGAGCGCTCCAGGTCGCGGTAGCACGTTTACTGTGGAGCTGCCGTTGAGGATTCCTGAGGTCGCAACTTAAAGGGTTACCGCGAAGGACATTTGAACTAAATGAGTCGGTTCTATTTTTTTATTAGTCATAGTTTTAATTGGCTTGCTCTCAGTGGGATCCCTGCGTTGCTCGGAGCTGCTCGATAAACTTCTGGTCACTGAATTTCGCTGCGCCCACCCTGGTAAGCTGGGCCAGCTCCTTGAACAATTTCTCATCGACTTCCTTGAAGTTAAAGCATGACTTGCCTTGCATCCGCTCCTTCAATTCGGGCGACATGCTCTTTAACAAAGCGGGGCAGGCGTAAACCGACATCAGATAGAAGCTGACATACGACTTGCACTGTCGCACGCCGGCAAAGCAAAGCGGCTGTTTATTCCTCATGATGTGCCGCGTGTTCAGCAGAAAGTAAGTCTGGCTGTCGTGGGCGATGTCCATCTTTTTTATGTAGGGCTGAAGGATGGATTTCAGCCTGACAAAGACTTTATGAAAATCGTTATTGTTCGCCATGGTGGGCGCGATACTAACAGAATCCATCACCACGACTAAAACTTTTCTGAAAAGGTCCCAGGTTGATTTCTTTGCGCCTCTACGCCCTCAGCGCCTGCGGTGAATGTCTTTAAGGGCTGTTCACCGCAAAGACGCTGAGGAGTAGGAGAGAGCGAAATCAAGCCCTGTGGGCCCCTGCTCAATCGATCCAGAGCTCTGGCTGCGAAAGCGGGAGGAGAGCCGGGAGAAGGCGAATCCTGCCGTTGAGCTATTTACCATTTGCGATTTTCGATTTACGATTCACGGGAAATGAACGCCAACAACAGAAAAACAATTAAGGCCGTCTTTCTTTGGTTCACGATAATCTGGTTCGCGGTTATCCTCCTCTTCGAATCGCGCTACCTTGTCAGTGTGTTTCGTCAGCAACACGCCTTCCGCGATACCCTGGGGACGATCTACGAAGAGCAGATCGAAGGCATCAACTTTATTATCTTGTTTGTATACCTCGCCCCCGGACTCTTTACTTGGTTAATGTACCGGCGCTTCAGAAGAGATTATTGAGGCCACAATCAGGCGCAGCCAGGTTGAACGCGCCCAGGGCGAATCAAGTAGTTGGTGGCCGGTATCAAGCCCACGAGTTCATTGGCAAGGCCATGTCATCTCCGCTCAATCTCCAGGAATGTTTTGGTGGCATCGACATTTATTTGTTCGATCAGCTCTTGAAGGGGCGAATTGTTCCGGGGATGCGCGTGCTCGATGCCGGTTGTGGAACGGGAAGGAACCTTGTCTATCTGCTGCAGAGCGGCTTTGAAGTGTTCGGCACAGACGAATCGAGTGAGGCGGTGGCGCAGACACGGCTGCTGGCGAGTAGGTTGGCTCCGAGTTTGCCGTTAGACAATTTTCGCGTGGAGCCAGTTGAGCAGATGTCCTATCCCAATGCCGGCTTTGATGTTGTACTAAGCAGTGCCGTGCTCCACTTTGCTCGCGATGAAGGACAATGGCAATCGATGGTCAGGGAAATGTGGCGCGTGCTGAAGCCCGGCGGGGTATTCTTTGCTCGGCTGGCCTCAAGCATCGGGATTGAGGATAAGATCAGGTTGATCGACGGGCGGCAGTATCAACTTCCTGATGGCAGCGAACGCTTTCTGGTGGATGAGGCGATGTTGCTCAGCGTCAGCGCCACGTTGGAAGGTGTATTTCTTGAGCCGATCAAAACTACGGTCGTGCAAAATATGCGGTCGATGACCACCTGGTGTTTGAGTAGGCACAGGCGCCAGGGCGGAAGTGGTGAATGAGCAAACCCATCAGCACGATAATCGGAATTGTCCTGGCCCTCCTAAGCTTGTTCTTTATTTTCTACACAGCTCGGCTGCTGTATGTAACGCACGGACTAACGGCAATTCGGTCGGGTGGTCAGGGCGCATATTTGGGCGCGTTGATTTTTCCGCTGCTCGCGATACTGTTTGGCTTGGGCGCCCGGAGACTCCTGCATTCGAAGAACTGACCACAGGACTGCTCGCCTCGCTAGACGTTTCCAACGGTTTTTCCTCTAAGCCGTTCGGCGGGTAAATCGGGCGCTCCCGCGCGTGGATTACTGCGCGGCAGCTGGTTTGATAACTTGCATTCCGTCCATGTAAGGCCGCAAGGCTTCAGGAATGATCACTGAGCCGTCTACCTGCTGATAGTTTTCCAGGACCGAAATCCAGGTGCGGCCGACGGCGAGACCAGAACCATTCAGGGTGTGCACAAATTCCGGCCTGGCTCCGCCGGCGCGACGAAAGCGAATGTTGGCACGGCGCGCCTGGAAGGCTTCATAATTCGAGCAGGAGGAGATTTCACGGAAAGTATTCTGTGAAGGCAACCATACCTCGATGTCGTAAGTTTTCGCGTTACTGAAACCAAGATCTCCGGTCGAGAGCGCAACGACGCGATAGTGAATCCCAAGCCGCTGCAGAATCGTTTCGGCATCGCGGGTCAGCGCTTCGAGCTCCTCGTAAGAATTCTCCGGCAGCGAGTATTTCACCAACTCGACTTTTTCAAATTGATGCTGCCGGATCACGCCGCGGGTGTCTTTACCGTAGCTACCCGCTTCGGAACGAAAGCAAGGCGTATAAGCGGCCCACTTCATCGGCAATTGCGACGCGTCGAGAATCTCTTCACGATAGTAATTGGTAACCGGCACTTCGGCGGTAGGGATAAGATAGAATCCGCGCTCATCTTCAAGCTTAAAGAGGTCCTCTTCGAACTTGGGGAGCTGGCCGGTGCCGAAGAGCGAATCGCGATTTACAATGAACGGCGGCAAAGTCTCCTGATAGCCATGTTCGCGCGTATGCAGGTCGAGCATGAAATCAATCAGAGCGCGGCTGAGCCGGGCGCCGGCGCCATTGAGGATCGCGAAGCGCGCGCCCGTAATTTTGGTGGCCCGCTCGAGATCGAGAATGCCGAGCGCGTTTCCCAGATCGACGTGATCCTTCGGTTCGAAATCAAAATCAGGTTTGGATCCCCAGCGGCGAACTTCGACGTTCGCAGATTCGTCCGATCCGACGGGAACGCTCTCGTGAGGAATGTTCGGCAGCGTCGACAGTAGCTCGCGCATGCGAGTTTCCGATTGGTCGCGTTGCTGATCGAGTTCAGCTGTACGCGCTTTTAAGTCATTTACCGCCTGACGGCGGGCGTCAGCTTCGGCGCGCTTACCGTCCTTCATCAACGCGCCAATCTCGCGGCTGGCCGTGTTGTGTTCAGCGTTGAGCTGATCGGATTCCGCGATCACACGCCGCCGCTCGGCGTCGGCCCGGGCGAAATCATCGAGCGCTGCGCCGGACATACCGCGTTTTTCGAGCGCCGCGCGCACCTCTTCGAGATTTTCCCGCACGTAGTTGAGATCGAGCATTTCGGCTTTCAGTGTTTCGGAGTGTTCAGGTGATCGCAAGTGTCAATAAAATCGCGGTTCATGGTTCGAGAGTGTACCTGAGTGTGCGCCGGGATGCACCCTTTATGCACCCTGAAATGAGATTTCAAGACGCAAATTTGCGCTTTGAAAGTTCCCCTATGGGGGACAAAAGTTTCCCCTATAGGGGAAAGAATAAATCCGCCAGATGGCGGACTTAAATTGAATGCTAAGAATTGAAGCACGCGAAGATTGCATAGTGTTCTTATGCGAGTGCGGCGGCTGTGAATCGCCGGTTGCTACTCTGCGCCGCGATCGAAACGCCGGATTAAGGATCGAATCTCAGCATCATGGAAAGAAGCATACGAACGTCCTGGCGGCAGAAGATTTGAGTTGGATCAAGGCGTATCTCTGCGGGCCGGAAGGTGGTATTATTCGCGAAGGGTTGCCGCCGATGAGTGCAGCCCGAATCATCGAGACGCTGAAGTGTTAGCGCTCCCGAACTTTTGGCCTTGTGCCTTCCGTTTGGGGGCGCGTTTCTTTTTTACGTTGTGACAGTGAGCGAGAATGGAAAACCGAATTCCACCAATGATGATTTTAAGTGAGCGGATTAGTCGCCGCCAGCATAGCCGCATCTCGATTTTCTACGATCCAAACGCCCATGCTATCAGCGTGGAGTGGGGTGATCGCAGGCCCGGGCATGGACATAAGAACTTGCGGATATTTCTCGGGCAGGACGGCCAAGGCATCGATCTTCCGGTGGATGAAAGCGGGGCTGTTTATGTTCCTGACGTGCTCGATCCAGAACTTAGAAAGCTAGTGCCCGAACGGGTTGCTAGTGATTGGACTAACTAACAAAGGGAGACTAAACAAGTGCAGCCGTCACCATTTCTAATGATGTTGCTGAACCGCAAGCGCAACGATCCGTCAATTTACAATCCTAAAACTATCGATCCAAATATTCCTTACGATGATCCGAACGATCCAATTGAACCATCTCCAGACGAGATGGGGCCGACGATCGCATTGCGAACTCAGAGGCAGCCAATGGATGAGCGAATGCCTAACGGGGTCTCGTCTATAGCTCCACCATCGATCTCGCTAGGCCAACGTCCGGCGCCTGCTCAGCAGCCGGCACAGCAACCCACAGTCCCAGTTACAACTCAACCCAATGCTCCGGTAGTTCCAGCGGCTACCATTCGGGTGAATCCGCGTGGGCCTGGTTCTGTTATTGAGCCTCGTGATGATGTGATTGCTCGTGATCGGCAGGCTATTATTGACGCCCAGGCAAAGCATCACAGCAGGGCCCGAGACATTCTTGAGGGGTTAGGGCAATGGGCTGGCGCCGGACTTGGGCTGAATGTTCATCGGCTAATCTATCCTCACGGTACGGCAGAAGAACAAGCCCAAGGGCAATTAGCTACTGACGTAGAGCTACAGAAGGCGCAAACAGAAAATCAGGACAGACAATCAACTATCGCGCTCAGAAGCGCTCAAGCGAGAAAGATTGAGGACGATCTTAAGAACCCTGACACTTCCGAGGCAGACAGACGAAAGCTTATTCTGGCTCAGGAGATTCTAAGGTCGCATCCCCAACCTTTCGATCCGAACGATCCTGCTGATGTCATTGCGAAGAAGAAGCTTGAGGATGCTGGTATACCCGTGCCGGCGTCTTACGGTAAACAGCCGAAAGTCGCGGGACCGCATAACCCGTTATTGAGAGACCGAAAGAATCCGGACGGGACAACGAGCACGATGCAGTCTGATGATTTCGGTAAGACGTGGAAAGAAGCACCTGACCTGACGTCAAACCCGCCGCCAACTGAGAGAGGCGCTGAAACCCCTGAGCAACTTGCTACTCGTCGTCGCAACTTCACTGCATCTCAGTCTGAGTACAACGCGATTGTTCAGCAAGGCGAGCTTGCTACTAAGAAGAAGGAATCCGCTTGGGCAGAAGAGGCGAAAGTTAAGTCGGCATACGACGCTGGGACAGCCACGAAACAAGAGCTTGCTGAGGCAACAAAGAATAGGGAGAAAGCCCAGGCGTACTACGAGAGTTTTGGGGCGAAGAAAGACACGGCGAGAGCTAAGATAATCCAATATGCCGATGGGCTGGACGCGAACGGTGAACCAATAGCACCGAAGGGGCAGGCTCCGACATTAAAGACGCGAGGTGCGCCAGGGCCAACGACTTACAACTTCTCTATTAGTAACTACATTCAGCGAAACAAGGGCGCAACTGAAGCTGATGCTCGTGCTTATGCTCAAAAGAACTACAAAGGTTACTCAGTGGTTCCCTAATGCCCGACACTCCAGATGATCCTTATCTCGTTCCCAAGCCTGACCCTAATCAAGAGGCGTTAGGCGATCCTCGCGTTCAAGACTTTCTCGGAAAAATAGGGCAAGCAGAGGGCGCGGACTACAACACACTGGTTGGCGGTACGAAGATCAATGACCTCTCAAAGCATCCCAATGTTGTTGGATTAACAACCTCTGCCGGACCGAGTACGGCGTTTGGGAAGTATCAGATAACCGGGACGACAGACAAAACCTGAACTGCACCCTTGACTGACACAAAAAGTTAAGCACATATCCCTACGGGGGAGGAGGCTTAACGATGACCAAAAGGGGCGCAGTGGCCGCCAAGACGGCGGTGCTCAAGCGACGCACATTCACGCGCGAGTTCAA
>ORMF010513719.1_pt1 | contig 11297 bp, 8 predicted proteins | sample 1779871 | NCBI WGS metagenome assembly ORMF01 (sample SAMEA104232316, study PRJEB22302) | groundwater metagenome | biome: forest; feature: aquifer; material: groundwater | place: USA | collected 2011-08-07 | depth 5.4 m
CTGTCCTGAGTACAGTCGAAGGGTGTGCTTCGTGGTGAGAAAATGTTTTGTCGAATGGTTCATGCACGGCGAACGGCCGTCAGGAAATTTCTCGATCGGATGTTTTTCCGACAATCCAAAATCCAAAATCGAAAATCTAAAATCAAAACTGGTGGGTGATACCATGAGTCAAACCGCATATGTCGAGCCGCCAATCGCGCAGCCCGACGAGGATATCTGGATTCCCAGCGTGTGCCGCGTCTGCTCCAACTGTTGCGGCATTGCCGTCCACCGCAAGGATGGTGTGGTGGTAAAGATCGCAGGACTCGCCGGCAGCCCGCACAACGACGGTAAGCTCTGCGCCAAAGGGCAGGCGGCGATCATGAGCCTTTACGATCCGGCCCGCCCGCAAAGGCCGCTGATCCGGACCAATCCGCAAAAGGGCATCGGCGTCGATCCCCAGTGGCGGGAAGCGAGTTGGGAAGAGGCCCTGGAGCGTGTGAGCGGGCGACTGGCGACGGTGATGGCCGAAGACCCGCGCAAACTCGTCATTCTGCGCGGCGTGGGCGAGCCGGACTGGGTTGGCACCTGCGTCGATGCCTTCGCCAAAAGCGTAGGCACGCCGAACTTCGCCGGCGGGCCGTTTTTCGCCACCCACGTCGACGCCTGTTATCTGATCAACGGCACGATGCACGTGGAGATCGACGTGCCGCGCTGCCGTTATCTGCTGCTCTTCGGCGCGCAGCGCGGCGGCGCCGTCAACCACGACGCCATGCGCGCGGCAAAAGATATCGCCGAGGCGCGCAGCCGGGGTATGAAATTGGTCGTGATCGATCCGATTTGCAGTCCCATGGCCTCCAAGGCGGACGAATGGGTGCCGATTCGGCCCGGCACGGATGGCGCGCTGGCGCTGTCGATGATTCACGTGCTCATTAACGAGCTGGGCGTCTACGACCGGAAGTTTCTCCAAAGCCAAACCAACGCGGCCTATCTGGTCGGCGCCGACGGGCACTATGCGCGCGACCTGGAGTCCGGCAAGCCGTTGGTATGGGATGAGATTTCCGGTCGCCCCCGTCCGTTCGATGAATCGGAGGCTACGGCGCTTGAAGGAGTGTTCGAGGTCGGCGGTAGATCCTGCGAGCCGGCGTTCGCCAAGCTAAAAAAACATTTGCAAAATTTCGCGCCCGAATCTGCGGCCAAGATTACCACGGTGCCGCCGGAAACGATTCGCCACTTGGCGCGCGAGTTCGGCGCCGCGGCAAACATCGGCGGCACGGTGATGATGGAAGGCAAGTCGCTGCCTTACCGTCCGGTCTGCTCGTTCTGCGACAGCCGCGGGCTGTCCTCCCATCAGTTCGGCATGTGGGCCTGCATGAGCGTCCATATGCTCAATTTGATCGTCGGCGCCCTGGACGTGCCGGGCGGCTGCCTGAGCACCAACATCCTCGGCCCCGGCGAAAAACTGCGCGTCGGCGAGAGCGCCGATGGTTTGGTGGTCGGGCCGGGCGATGTTCGTTCCTATCCGCCGCGCCACCCGAGCCGTCCGGAGACGGTGAACCTGCGCGAGCTGTTGCCCACCGGGCGCGCCATGGGCACGATCATGATCGGGCTCAGCATGGTGCAGCGGCCCGATCTGCTCGATTACAAGCCGGAAGTGTTGATGCTCAACAACTTCAACATGATGATGTCCGGCGTGGAGCCGGCGCTGCTCGCCCAAGCGGTGAGCAAGTTCGGTCTGGTGGTATTTCTCGGCGACAAGCTGACCGAGACTGCCGAGCTGGCCGATATCGTCCTGCCTTTGCGCCAGCACGCCCAGCGATTGGATTTTCCGATGAACTCCATGCGCGGCTGGATCAACGGCGATCACTGGTACTACACGCTGCGCCAGCCGGTGGTCGAGCTCGAAACCGAAGCCAGGCATCCCGTCGAAATTTACATGGAGCTGGCCAAGCGAGTGGGCAAGCTGGCGCCGTTCATGGAGCGCTTCAACGCCGGCCTCGGCTTGAAAGGACCGCTGCTCCTCGATGGCGAGCGAACCCATTCCGTCGAAGATATCCTCGACCGCCATATCAAGTCGACGCTGGGTGGCGAGAGCGGGCTTAAGCAGTTGCGCGAAACGGGATTCGTCTCGTTCCCGCGTACCCTGACGGAAAAATTTCCTCGCGCCGTGAGCAAACTGCCGCGCGCCCATCTCTACTTCGAGTTTCTGCTCGACACCGGCGTCGAGTTCGACAAAACCGCGGCGGAGCTGAAGCTCGCTCTCGACGGCCGGTCATTCCGCGCCTTGCCCGTCTGGCATGCTTGCGCCGCGCAGGAGCAGGCGCCCGCGGACTTCGATCTCATCGCGGTCAATTACAAGCTGCCGTTTCACAGCTACAACATGACCCAGGACAACCCCTGGCTCGCCGAGATCGCCGAGCGCCATCCCCTCGCCTACAATGTGATGATCAACACCCGCACCGCCGCCGCCAAGGGGATCGCCGACGGCGATCTGATTCTGCTGGAAACTCCGCGCGGCGCCCGCGCCCAAGGCATCGCCAAGATTTCGCAGTGCATCCATCCCGAAGCCGCCGGCATCGCCTCCGCTTTCGGCCACTGGGCGAAAGCGCGGGTCACGGCCCGCGGCCGAGGCATCCACTTCAACTCGCTTGTGCCCTACAACCTGAGCCAGATCGATCCGATGGCCGGCCTGATGGACGCCTGTGTGAAGGTGAAGGTGAGTAAGCTCGCCGGCACAGAAACGAGACACTGGTTCTCCGAGAAGGAGTCGCGGTTATAGAATCTAATAGTCCTGAGTAACGAGTCCTGAGTCCTGAGTAACAAGAATAGGACCGCGTCACGAGCACCGAGCTGTGAGGGCCGAAGTGGAGCGGTGGAGAAACTCAGCACTCAGGACTCATCACTCAGCACTTTGTTAGGAGGAACGATGAAAAAACTATTTCGGCTCTTACTAATCGTCGCGTTCTTGGGTGCGGGCGCAATCTCCGACGCGCAGCAGCCACCGAGAATCCCGCGGATAGGATATGTGTCGGGGTCTAGCGATCCCAACAATCCCAGCCCTTCGGACGAGGCATTTCAGCAAGGGCTGCGAGATCTCGGTTATATTGCGGGTAAGAACATCCTGGTTGAATACCGGTACGCGGAGGGAAACCTCGACCGTCTCCCAGGCCTCGTGGCCGAACTCGTTCAACTCAAGGTCGATTTGCTTTTTGTTTCAAATCTCCCAGCGATCCGCGCAGCCAAGGAGGCGACCAAGACGATCCCCATCGTCATGGTGACCCCTCTCGATCCAGTCGCGACCGGGCTAGTCGATAGCCTGGCGCGCCCAGGTGGAAATCTCACGGGGCTCACCACACTCGGCCGAGAGTTAAGCGGCAAACGGCTGCAATTGCTTAAGGAGGCGGTTCCGGGAGCATCACGCGTCGGAGTTCTTTGGGATTCCAACGCACCAGGGCCGGTACTTGGTTTTAAGGAGTATGAGGCTGCGGCGCGTGCTCTAAAGATACCGCTTCAATCCCTCGAAGTGCGAGGTCCGAAGCCTGATTTGGAGGGTGCATTTCAAGCTGCGGCCAAGAGCCGGACGACTGCTATCATTACGATTACCAATCCCGTGCTCGGACGTTACAAAAAGCAGATTGCGGACCTTGCCATAACCAACCGAAAGCCATCCATGTGCGAGAATAGTGAATACGTAGAGGTTGGTTGCCTCATGTCCTATGCAACCAACAATGCTGAGAGCTACCGCCGCGCCGCCGTTTTTGTGGACAAGATTCTGAAGGGAACCAAGCCGCAGGACCTGCCCGTGGAGCAGCCGATGAAATTCGAATTCATCGTCAATCTGAAGACGGCGAAGCAAATCGGCGTGACCATTGAGCCGAATGTGTTGGTGAGAGCGAATAGGGTTATTCGGTGAACAATGAGGCCAGCGGCGCGATGTTCTCAGCCGTTCAGAAAGTCGGAAAGTACCAGCACTTCAACCGCGTCGACTTTCTTTGTGCGCTTATCGTTGGTCAAGAACAGAGTGGCTTCGCCTTGAATGGCTGCGGCGACTTGCAGGGCGTCAGGCAGCCGGATCGCGTAGCGTGCCCGGATAAGCGCCGCGGCTTCGGCGAGCTTCTCGTCCACCGGCAGGACAGAAAGCGCCGAGAAAGACTTGAGGGTGAATTTGATTTCGTCGGCCAGGGAGAAGTTCTTATCGGCAAACGGCTTTGTGAGGATCTCGGCGATCGTGACGGTCGAGGTGACGGCGCGCAGAGAATGATTTTCCAAAAGACCGAAGACTGGCTCAACGAGATCCGCGTAGGGGGCAACGTCTTCGATATATATAGATGAGCGGCGCGGTATCGAGACTGATGACTTTATGCTTTTCGACGGCTCGTCGAAGCTTAAGCGCGCTGCCATTCATCGCGCAGCTTCTCGATATAGGCGTCGATCTTGGCCCGACTGCCCCAGGTTCCTTTGCCGAGACCGCGCAGGCGCGCCGTGGGGCTCTTGGGTTTTGGCCGGAGGATGATTTTGTCGCCGTCGACGACGGCAGCGAGCTGGTCGCCTGGCTTTAACCCCAGGCTCTTGCGAATTTGTTTGGAGATGACGATTTGTGACTTTTGATTAAGCGTTATTACGTTTTCCATGTTCGTAACCAGAAAACTGAATGTAGGATAAGGGTAGCAATAGTGGGTGATAACGTCAATCTCGAACCCGCTAATCAGATCGGCGTGACGATTGAGCCTAATGTGTTGGTGAGAGCGAATAGGGTTATTCGGTGAGGGGTAAGGAGTAAGGAGTGAGGCGACAGGAGCGGAAAAACTCAGGACTCATTACTCAGGACTCAGCACTCAGCACTTTCCCGAGGAGGAACAATGAAAAAACTATTTCGGCTCTTACTAATCGTCGCGTTCTTGGGGGCGGGGCCAGTCGCCGACGCGCAGCAGCGAGCGAAAATATATAGGCTTGGTTATTTAGGGGGTAGCGTGGGTATCGAAGAGCGCGAGGAGACATTCCGACAAGGGCTACGGGAACTGGGATACCTTGAAGGACAGAACCTCGTCATTGAGTGGCGGTTTGCGAAAGGGGACGAAAATCGACTTCCCGAACTCGCAGCGGAGCTGGTTCGGCTAAAGCCAGATGTCCTTGTAACCGCGGGAACACAACCCGCCCGCACGCTTAAGGACGCGACCACTACGATTCCTATCGTCGTGCTCAGCGCGGGAGATCTGGTCGGGCGAGGCCTCGTCGCGAGCCTCGCCCGTCCAGGTGGAAACATCACGGGGCTGACAAGCATTTCTCTGGACCTGAATGGTAAGCGGTTGGAAATCCTCAAGGAGATTGTTCCCCGGGCCCTACGAGTAGCCTTCCTTCACAACCCGCATGAGACGGATGAAGTAAGGGAACTGGAGTTCGCTGCCCGCGCGTTGAAATTGCAGCTTCAACCGCATGAGGTTCGAGAGGCGGGTCAGTCCCCGAGTGCCTACGCCGCGATGAGCAAGGAGCGCGCCGACGCGCTTCTTGTATCCCGCAATCCCTTCACCAACTCTCACCGGAAAGAGCTCATCGATCTTGCCGCAAAGCACCGGCTACCGGCAATGTGCGATGGGACAGATTGGATCAACACCGGTTGTCTCATATCCTATGCGCAGAACCGCACCGAAGGGTCCCGTCGCGCGGCCGTGTTCGTAGACAAAATTCTCAAAGGCACTAAGCCCGCCGACATTCCCGTCGAGCAACCAATGAAAATCGAGCTCGTGATCAATCTCAAGACGGCGAAGCAGATCGGCTTGACGATTCCGCAGTGGACGTTGATGAAGGCGGATAGGGTGATCAGGTAATTTTGGATTTTCGATTTTAGATTTTGGATTGTGGGAAAAAAATAAAGAAATCAGCTTGGACCGGCGCGTCGTCTTGAGCGAAACCGAAGAATCTAAATTAGTCAGGTAGGTGGTCAAGCTGATCGGGTGAAGCTTGGGGCGGTACTAAACGCAAGTACTATTGCGTATAGTGCGACCCTTGGCTGGAGTGCCGTCCGATGGTCAAAAAGCATTATTGGATCGACCGGAAGGAGGGAGCTTTATGACGGAGCCGAAAGAGGTAGGGAAAGGGACTTTTAGCGATCTGACCACGTATGAGAAGTGGGTTCGAGGGGAAGGGATCCCCATCTACACGGGGTTCTTTGTGAAGGATTTGAAAACTCTTGCCGTGGAGCCTTGGGAGCGCAAAGGGGGACTTGGCGCCTTTATCACTTTAGAGGGGACCGGTCAGACCAACGACGCCTATGTATGCGAGATCCCGCCGGGCGGCAGCTTGAAGCCGCAGCGCCAACTGTTCGAGGAACTCATCTACGTCCTCAGCGGTCGGGGAGCTACCACGGTGTGGCACGAAGGGGGAAAGAAGCTGACCCTCGAATGGCAGGCCGGGAGCCTTTTCTCGCCGCCGTTGAACACCTGGCATCAGCATTTTAACGGTCAGGGGGATCAGTCCGCCCGCTACGTGGCCGTAACCACCGCTCCCACTATGATCAACCTCATCCACAACCTGGATTTCATCTTTGCCAACCCCTTCCAGTTCACGGACCGGTTCAGCGGCGACAAGGACTTCTTTAGCGGCGACGGTGTGTCCTACGCGGGCCGGGTGTGGGACACGAACTTCGTCGCCGACGTCACTAATTTCAAACTCTCGACGTGGGAAGCCAGAGGCGCGGGAGGCTCCAACGTGATGTTCGAACTGGCCAACAACACCATGGCGGCCCACATCTCCGAGTTTCCGGTGGGGACTTACAAGAAAGCGCACCGGCACGGGCCTGGCGCCCACGTTTTCATCATCAGTGGCAACGGCTACTCCCTGTTGTGGCCGGAAGGGAAGGAGATGATCCACGTCGACTGGCATGTGGGCAGTGTGTTCGTGCCCCCCGAGCGCTGGTTTCATCAGCACTTTAATTCGGGGGCGGAGCCCGCTCGCTACCTTGCCCTGCGCTGGGGCAGCCGGAAATTCCGGCGCGGGGAAGAGCTTGCCCGCGGACGGGACGTAACCACGGCGGGCATGAGCGAGACCAGCGTCAAGCTTGGAGGAGATCAGCTCGAGTACGAAGACGAAGACCCTCGGATTCTGCAAATGTTCAAAGACGCCTGCGCCAAGTCCGGGGCCGAGGTGCGAATGGACCGGTTTTTCCAGAAAAAGTAGCGGGCGAGTCGAAGGGATCTAACGGGTCATAGACTTCGGTGTCAGGCGTGACAATGGGAAATTCGGGTGATCATCAATCATAATTCGGAGAAGCAGATCGGTGTGGCGATTCCGCAATGGACGCTGATGAAGGCGGATAGCGTGATTCGGGAGGCGATAGGTTAGAGAGATTGAGTAACGATTATCAATCATCACGGGCCGGGAGGCGACGTGAGTTTAGTTTCGATTGTGGTGACTTCTTGTACTGCGAGCCATTCTTCCGGGTTAAGCACGGAGATCGTAGAGGCATCGAAGTCTTTTTTGTTTCGGGTGATGAGATGATTGGCGGAGATCGATACAGCGCTGACAAGTTGAATGTTGTCCTCGAAGTCGGGGCTTGCGGAGATGATTGCCCGGTCGAGGACCGCCTGGCTCAACGCGACGAGATGAAGCCCCTTCAAGATCGCTTGAGCATCCGCACGGGCGGTGGTCTCGTCCACGACACGCCGCCGGAAGAAGTAAATCAATGGCAAAGTGAGCGCGGAGGTCCAGCTCTCGACTTCTTGCGACCGCCGCGCCAGGTTAAGCACGCGGAGGCTTTCTGTCCAACCGCGTCGTTTCGTCATCACGTCAATGAAGATATTGACGTCGATGAAAATCTTCAATCAGTTATTCTCCGCGCGATGATCTCTCGAATCAGAGTCTTATCGTCTTCGACGGGATTTGCCGGATGGATACCAACCAGGGCGAGAAGATCAGGATCGATCGGGACGTTGGGACACGGCTTTGATGACTCGTCGAGGTCGGTGCCGCCGTGTCGCGATAGCGCTTCATCCCGCTCTTTCTGTTCAAGGAGGGAGCGTAGCCGGCGTTCGAGGGCGCGTAAGGTCGATATATCTTCGTCTCGCACAAGCTTGAGCAACTCATCCGCTTGTTCTGGTGTTTTCCCCATGATGGAACTGATTATAGACGCCAAAACGACAAAGGCGCAAGCTCGAACGGCGCATCGGATTGAACGCCGCCAAGCAGGTCGACCTGACGATGCCGCAGTGGACGTTGATGAAGGCGGATAGGGTCATTAAATAGCATGGAGCAAGGAGCAAAGGGCAAAGAGCAACAAAACCGGTAAAGAACCAGGAGGGAAACCTATGAAGACGAAAATCAATACGATTGTGCTCGGCGATTTGCTCTTAGCGCTTTGCTTATCCGTCATAGTCCTTCTACGCCCGTGTCTCGTCACCGCCGCCGAGCTGCCGCTGGTGCGTATCGCGCATGGCGCATTTAATGAGAAAGTCGTGGCGTTGTGGGTTGCCGCCGAGCAGGGTTTTTACCGCAAGCACGGCGTCAACGTGGAGGTGATCAATATCCGCACGGGGCCGCAGACGATGGCGGCGATCGTTTCCGGCGATATCCAAGTCGCCTATACCATTCCCGGCTCGGTGTTGAGCGCTGCGGCGGCGGGGATGGACGCGGTCTTTTTCGGCGGCATCGTTAACCGCGCCGACGGTGATTTCGTCGTCCCGGCGAGCATTGTTCGAGCGGAAGATCTCAAGGGCAAAAGGCTCGGCGTGCAAAGCATCGGCGGCGGGATCTGGTCACTGGCGATGCTCGCCCTCGAACACCTGGGCCTGGAGCCCACCAGGGACAAGATCGCGGTGATGGTGCTGGGCGACCAACCGGTGCTCACTCAAGCGATGGCGTCGGGAAAAATCGACGCCGCCTACCTGGGTTACACCTTTAGCACCTTGCTTAAGGAAAAAGGTTTTCGCGTCATGCTCGACATCGGCAAGGCGCCGATCCCGTATCAGGGGTTGGCGCTGGCCGCGCGCCGCTCTTATATCCAGCAAAACGGCCCGATCATCGACGCGGTTTTGCGCGGCACGCTAGAAGGCGTCGCGTTCATGCAAAAGCCGGGCAACCGGGAGGCCGCGGTTAGATCGCTGATGCGTCACTTGCGGCTCTCCAGCGCGAAGGAAGCGGAAAGCGGCTACGAGGTGCTCCAGTGGCTGTACAACGTGGATATTCGCCCCAACTTGAAGGGCATCCAAAACATGCAAAGGCTGTTGGCCGTGACCAACCCGAACGTCATGAAAGTCAAAGCCGAAGACGTGGTCGACGAGGAGCCGCTGCGCCGGTTGGAGAAGAGCAGCTTTTACGCTGATATCGTGTCGCAACTGAAAAGATAGGTCGCGGGCGAACTCTGTACTATCTCAAGAGGTTTCGCAGCTTGCGCGAATTGTCTGACGTATGATTCCTACTAGCCGAATCGAAAATACTATCTCACCACGAAGCACACGAAGGCCACGAAGGTTTCAGAGATTGATATTTCTAAACTTCTTAACTTCGTGTTCTTCGTGCCTTCGTGGTGAAATCAGTTTTTACCTTTCGGTTGCGGCTCTGCCGCTTTAGGTCTATGTGGTGAATACTCCGTGACGGTGATGCCGGACGAGCGAGAAGAGTAAAGGAGGGTCCATGCCGCAGCAGTCGGAAATTCCTTCGGGCCAACAAGGCGAAGAAAATTTTGTCTGTCTCCTGGAGGATAACGCGCGGCGCTTGGGCGCGAAGCCGGCCCTCCTCTGGGACGGCGGGGCGCTTTCCTGGGCCGAGCTCGACCAAAGGGCTTCCGGCTTTGCCCATTTTCTTGCGGCCAAGGGAGCGGGGCCAGGCGATCGGATCGCCACGTTGATCCCGAACCATTGGAGCTTCGCGGTTGCGCTGCTTGGAATCCTCAAACTCGGCGCCACCGCGGCGACGTTGCATCCCACGCTCAAGCCGGAAGAGCTTGCCGAGGTGATGGCCGACCTTCAGCCGCGTTTGCTCGTCGAGGACGCTACGGCTGAAAAGGGGAATTGGAAAACGACGCGGTTCACCTCTGCTGCCGCGGTGATCGTTTACACCTCGGGCAGCACCGCGCGGCCAAAAGGCGCGGTATTCGGTCACGATGCGTTTACCTTCGCCAACCGATCCTGGGGCGGACCCGTCATGGGCATCACGCCGGATGATATCGTGTTGGGCGTGCTGCCCTTTGCACACAACTATGGCATGAACTCGTCACTCCTGGCGCCGCTGCTCTACGGTGCGACGGTGGTCATCGTTGAGCATTATTCGCCCGAAGCGGTTTTGGAAATCATCGGCAAGCGGCGCGTCACCGTCTTTCCCGGCGTGGCGACGATGTTTCGCCGCGTTCTCAATTCGCCGACCTTTGCGGGCACCGACCTTTCCAGCCTGCGGCTGGCGGTTTCGGGAGCCGCGCCTTGTCCCTGGGAGCTGTGCGAAGAATGGCGAGCGAAAACCGGAACGAGAATTCTGCGCGGCTACGGTATGACCGAAGTGCCGCGGCCGATTTCCTATTCCTCCGACGATCCCAAAGAGGTTGCCGACGCCATCGGCCGGGCGATCCCGGACGCGCGCTTGCAGGTGGTGAACGACGAGGGCCGGCCGCTCGGCAGTGGAGAAGTGGGCGAGCTCTGGATCAACTGTCCCTCCGCCACTTCGGGCTATCTCAACGCTGCGGAAGAGACTCGGGCCGTCTTGACGGACGGGTGGTTCAAAACCGGCGATCTTGCAACCGTTTCTCCCGAGGGGTTTGTCCAGATCATGGGCAGGAAACGGGAACGCATTCTTAGAGGGGGTTATTCCGTTTTCCCGCAGGAGGTCGAAAGGGTCCTGCTCTCCCATCCGGCGATCGCCGAGGCCGCGGTGGTGGGGGTTCCGAATCCGGACCTCAACGAGGAAGTGGCGGCCTTCGTAACGCTCAAGCCCGGCGCGGCGGCCGGCGCCGAAGAGTTGAGCCGTTATTGCCAAGAGCATTTGGCGCATTTCAAGTTCCCGCGCCATATCGTCATTGTCGACGAGCTTCCCAAGGGTGCCGCGGGAAAAGTTATCAAAGCAGAGTTGCTCACGGAACGATATTGGCGCCAGCCGCACCGCAAGCCTGAGCATGTGGCATAGCCAAAAAAGACGGTTCACCACGAAGGACACGAAGAGCACGAAGTTTAAGAGTATACGTATCCGAACCCTTCGTGGCCTTCGTACGCAGCCTATACGGTTGCTTGTCTCGCCGGTGAAAGTCCGGCCACGGGAATTGGTTGTTTGCCCGTGTAGTCATATTCGACACCCCCCAGGGGTGACCCAGGAGGTGAAAGCTCGAAAGTAAACGCCCAAGC
>ORMF011182322.1_pt1 | contig 11296 bp, 12 predicted proteins | sample 1779871 | NCBI WGS metagenome assembly ORMF01 (sample SAMEA104232316, study PRJEB22302) | groundwater metagenome | biome: forest; feature: aquifer; material: groundwater | place: USA | collected 2011-08-07 | depth 5.4 m
GCGCACACGAGTAACTTAAAAGAATTGATTGATCGTTGCGAAGGTAAAAATACAGTTGAAATTATTCAAGGTATTCACGTGCTGATTGATTCTGGCAGCATTGGTCAATCGGGTGGCAGTGGGCGATTGCGTGCGGCACTGCAATTGCTGGTCGATAATGTTGAAAAAAATCAACCGATTGATATGACCCGTATCGAGCAATGTGTTTCAGATAAAACCGCTCGATGGTTTCGTACATTGAGCAGTCAATGATATTCTAGGGCTTAGATTTAACTAAACGGATTTGCCATGTTAATCACCATCCTCATTTTTTTAGTGTTGGTATCTGCCTTATTCTCCGCCGCTGAAACCGCCATGATGGCCGTCAATCGCTATCGCTTAAAACATTTGGCTAGAAAGGGCAGTGCGTCTGCTGCTCGCGTGTTGAAATTATTAGAGCGCCCCGATCGTTTGCTGGGGGTCATTTTAACGGGTGATACGTTCTCAGATATTTTGGCTTCCTCTATTGCAACGATGCTCGCGATGCATTGGTATGGCGATATCGGTGCCTTGTTTGCTTCTATTGTTTTGACGGTCGTGGTGTTAATTTTTGGAGAAACAGCACCGAAAACGTGGGCAGCATTGCATTCACAGCGCGTTGCGTTGTGGGTATCGGGTTCGTTGACGATATTGCTGAAAATATTGTATCCCATCGTGTGGTTGGTCAATGGCATGTCAAATTCATTTTTAAAATTATTTGGTGTTTCCGTTAAAAAAATGGATGCGGAATTGTTATCAGTTGATGAATTACGATCCATCGTGCATGAATCCTCCGGCAGAATGTCTTCTCATTATCAAGAAATTTTATTGCGTGTATTGGATTTACAGCAAATCACCGTTGAAGAAGTGATGGTGCAAAAGCAGGATATTTACGGTATTGATTTGGATGACGAGTGGTCTATCATTGTTTCGCGTTTGATGCATAGTCCGCATGCATGGTTACCGCTTTACTACGAGCATATCGACAAAATACAAGGCGTGGTGCGGTTGCGTGAAGTGTTGGTGATGTTACGTGATCCTGCGTTTGATAAAGTGGCGTTGATTGCAATGTCGCAAGAGCCGTATTTTATTCCAGAGGCGGCATTACTCCATCAGCAATTATTAAATTTTCAGCGTGAGAAAAAACAAGCGGGTTTGGTTGTCGATGAATATGGTGCGATTCGTGGTTTGTTGACATTGCGTGATGTGCTGGAAGAAATTGCAGGTGATTTTTCGATGACTTCACCGGAGGCGGAAAGCGCGATTTTGCAGCAAGGTGATGGCAGCATTTTGGTGGAAGGCAGTATCAGTATTCGCGAATTAAATCGCGAGATGCATTGGCATTTACCAGTCGATGGTCCGCGCACATTGAGTGGATTGATCATCGAGCATTTGGAAAGTATTCCGAAAGCAGATGTATCGGTGCGTGTGAGTGGTTATCCGATGGAGGTGGTTTCTGTTTCACGTAATACCATCAGACAAGTGCGCATCTGGCCGAAATTGTTTTCGCCGCCACGGGCTGAATAATGGGTTATCGTTATTGGAATTCATTATTGTTATTTCATTGATGGCGATGATGTTGTTATCCAGTGTTGTTGCCTATCGTACTTTTATCGAAAAAAATCAATTAACCAGTATGGTAAATAATATCGTCAGCGCATTGCAGTTCGCGCGTTTCACCGCGATGACCTCGCAACGCACGATTACATTGTGCGCGCGTGGGGCAGATAATCAGTGTGGTTCGGATTGGCAGCAGGGATTATTTATCTTAGATGAAAAAAACAAAACTGTTTTCCGTCATGTTGATGCGCTACCAAGTGGTTATCAATTGCAGTGGAAAAGTACGTTGGGTGAAACTGATGCCCTGCGATTTCGCGCCAATGGATTGACGCGCGGACAGCAGGGGAGTTTTTTGATATGCAATAAAACAAAGCCATCTGCGCCATCCGCCCGTATTGTTATTTTAAGAACGGGTAGATTGAGGAGTGAGATAGGGAAGATTATGGGGTGTTAGTAACTATTCAGCGCTCAATATCTGAATTTACCGCGACCGCCCAGATTTGATGCGATTTTTTGCGAAAAAAGTGACGAGAAGGCGAAGGCATACTTTTTTGTATGTCGAACGAGCGGTGTTAGACCTGTTAAATCGATCATGGTAAAGTTAGCTCACATTGATTGAAGGTGAGGAATGACTGTGGGTATTCGTATGATCTTATTGGGACCACCAGGTGCTGGGAAAGGAACACAAGCAAAATTATTGGTGGAGCATTTTAAAATCGTTCAAATTTCTACGGGCGATATGCTGCGTGCCGAAGTGAAAGCCAATTCACCCTTGGGTCAGACGGTGAAACAAGTGATGGATTCTGGCGCGCTGGTTTCCGATGATCTTATTATTCAATTGGTGAAAGAACGGATTAAAAAACCGGATTGTTTGAATGGTTTTTTGTTCGATGGTTTTCCGCGCACACTTGCGCAAGCAGAAAGTTTAAGACACCAAGGTGTTAGATTAGATTGCGTGATCAATATCGATGTACCCGATCAAGAAATTATTTCTCGCATGAGTGGCCGCTGGGCACATGCGCCATCCGGTCGTACTTATCATGCGATTTTTAATCCGCCGAAAAAGCCAGGATTCGATGATCTGACAGGTGAGCCTTTGGTTCAACGCGAAGATGATAAAGAAGAAACCGTTCGGAAACGGTTAATGATCTATCATCAACAAACACAACCGTTATTAAAATATTATCGTGATTGGGCCAACAGTAGTGATTCGCATGCGCCGAAATATCATTCGATCAGTGGCGTTGGTGCATTGAGTGATGTGCAAGCGCGAATACGAAATCAAATCGCTTAGGAGCTGTCAAAGAATAACTTCCCTTTCTTAGCGCTCAGTGCGATGGTAGATTGAAATGTTTTGACTGAAAAAATGCGCTGGAATATAAATATATTTCAAGCGTTTTTGAAGGAAAAACATTTCAATATACCGAAGCAATGAGATGCTAAAAAGGGAAGTTATTCTTTGACAGCTCCTTAAAGGCATACGTATTTTACAAGGAGCGTTTTTATGTCAGTCACCCCGTTAACTGCAGATACTTTTGATCAAACCATTGAGTCGCATCCACTAGTCCTCATCGATTTTTGGGCGCAATGGTGTGGACCGTGTAAAGCATTCGGTAAGACATTATTAGACATCACCAAAGATTACCCCGATATTTATTTTGCCAGCGTGAATGTAGAAGAAGAAAAGGCATTGGCAGAAGAGTTCGCCGTGCGCTCCATCCCATTCGTGATGATCATTAAAAATCGTACGGTGATTTATGCGGAGTCGGGTGCATTGCCAGCTCAAGCACTGCGGGAATTATTAGATCAAGCAAAAGTGGTGAAATAATCAATTTAAGTTTGAGGTAGAGATGGCGCGCTGAACTTTCAGAAGCGCGCGCGACAGCAAGTGCGAAAAGCGATCGAGCGATGTTTTTTTTGGCACGCAGTATATCAAAAATATGATTGGATACGAGCTTTCTCTTAACTATCAGTGAGCAATGCTTCAGTTATTGAAAGTGATGTGGTGACTTGTGTTTGAAATGGAGTGCAAGCCAAAAATAGTTTATTGCATCGGCCTTGCGCACTTGCTGTCGCGCGCGCTTCTGAAGGTTCAGCGTGCAGTTAATGCACCGTCTCTGATAAAAGTGAATTGGCGCATACGGTTTGTCGTATGGCATTAGAGCGAAGCGAATAAATCTATTCTCGCGAAGCGCAGCGAGCAAATTCCCAGTGAGTTCAAGTAAGAGCGCTGAGAGTGATAACAGAAGCCCGCGTGTAGCGAATGCGAAGCAGAGCAAACAAGGGCGCCTTCCAGAGATTTTCAGAATGATCGATATAAGAGTTACACCAAACGCCAGAAACAAAAAAGCCGCCAGTCGAAACACGCCCTGACGGCTTTATTTGCTAAGAAAGCTTACGCTTTTTTCTTAGCTGGACGACCACGTTTTTTCGTGCCCGTTTTTTTAGCTTTAGTAGCTTTTTTAGCTTTAGGCTTAGTAGCTTTTTTTGCTACCTTGCGTTTAGCTGGTTTCTTTTTAGCAACTGCTTTTTTTGCAGTTGTTTTTTTAGCTACTTTTTTAACTACTTTCTTTTTGCGAGTTGTGCTCGCTTTTTTAGTAGTTGCTTTGCGTTTTTTTGCTGGCATTCTAAATTCTCCCTATTGAGTTTAAAAAAACGACAATTTCATTTTACAATGAAAATCAACAAGATCAAACTTTTTGATCGTTTTTTTATCGATTTTTGCATTTTTTGATGTTTTTTGATCGCTTTCGAAAGAAATAATGCTAAAATTTTTGAAATTTTACGCGATTTTCATTTTTTTTGGATTTAATTTCGTCTGAAATTATGTGTAACGGCATTATTTTGGAGAGAGCGATGGAAGCGCGCGTGCAAACAAGCGCGATAGAAATGAAAATCGCGTCAATTTTTGAAATTTTGCATTTTATTTTCAATTTTGGAGTCAAAAATGTTTTTAAAAATTAAAAAATTGTCTCAAATTGTGATTTTAGGATTAATTACATTCTTATTTTCGTCATTTGCATTGGCTGCAACATCAAATGTAGTTGGGAATTGGGAAACAATAGATGCCAAAACACAAAAACCATCCTCTATTATTGCAATTCAATCTAGCGGATCGGTTGTTGTGGGTAAAATTATAAAAACATTTGATGAAACCAGTGAGAAAAAAGTAGAACGTTGCACGTTATGTAAAGATGACAGAAAAAATCAACCAATCATTGGGTTGGAAATTATTCGAAATATGCAATGTGAGCTGAATAAATGCCATGGCGGCACGATTTTAGATCCGCGTGATGGCAAAATATATAAAGCGACGATGCGTTTGGTGAATAATGGCCAACAATTAAAGGTACGTGGTTATATTGGTGTATCATTGTTTGGTAAGACGGTTGTGTGGAATCGGTATAAGTAAGTGATCAGTGATCGGTGATCAGTGATCGGTATCCGAGGTGTAATTTAACCTAAGAATCTTTTATAGGAAGATTTGGCTTTGGTTTAAAGGTTAAGTTCACCTCTGATACTGATCACTGATCACTGATTACCGATCACTCATCAAGGAGAGTGTTATGTCATTTCTAGTTGTCGCTGCCTGTTTAGCCGTGCAGTGGTTTTTGAATTTCAGTAGTGCGCCTTATCAGCAAAATTGGGTTTTGCATTATGTGGGTTGGATGAGAAAACAATTTTCGAAACTCACTGAAGGGCATGGTCTTTTTGGTGTGGTGATATTGGTGTTGCCGATATTAATTGTCGTGAGCATCCTTTTCACTATCGTGTATCACGTGGTGGGTCATTGGGGTTATTCATTATTAAGTCTGGTGTTGCTGTGGTATTGCATTGATGTGACCGAATTGAAATCAATGCCAGCGAATGTAACAGATGTGTCGGTGATTTTTGTCTCTGCGTATCAAAAAGTATTTGCCATCTTATTTTGGTATTTTATTTTTGGACCGGTTGGTTTGACGCTTTACGTTGCGGTTCACGCACTGTGTGTTTACTTTGTGAAAGCAGGAACTGAGTCAGCTGAGCTTCAAAAATATTTTGTTTTGACGCGCGGCGTGATGGATTGGGTTCCAGTTCGTTTATTGGGATTGAGTTTTGCGTTGGCAGGTAATTTTGGCGCTGTCTTTAAAGAATGGATGGGCAAACTGTTTCAGGGCATCGTTGCTGATTTCAATTATGTCTCTGCGTGCGGTAGCGCTGCCATTTCGCCCCAGGGTCCACAGGAAGCGATCGCTTTGCTGCAACGTACCTTGTTGATCTGGCTAGTAGTTATGGCATTGGCTAGAATTGGCATTTGGATTGGTTAATCGATTAATTCGTGGTATCTTCCTGTCCATAATTAACCCCCTCGGCTGTGCCGGGGGCGGTTTCAATGTGCTATGATCAATATGTGATCAAAATATTTAGATCCTGAGGATGTCATGACCTATCCAAAGCTTCCTATTTCCCAAGACGTCGATCCCAAAGAGACGCAAGAATGGAAAGACGCGCTGGATTCTGTGCTGGAATTTGAAGGAACAGATCGTGCCCAGTTTCTGCTAAAAACGCTGATGGCCTACGCCAGCCAGCATGGCCTGCAAACCGCCGGTGTCAACACCCCCTATATAAATAGTATTCTGCCGGGTCAAGAAACCCAGATGCCCAATGACTTGGCGCTGTTCGAGCGGTTGACCAACTGCATGCGCTGGAATGCCATTGCCATGGTGATGCGTGCGGGTAAAGTGTCGACGGAGTTGGGTGGACATATCGCCAGCTTTGGCTCAATCGCAACGCTGTTTGAAATTGGGTTGCAATATTTTTTTCATGCCGAATCAAAAGATCACGGTGGCGACTTGGTTTATTTCCAAGGTCATTCATCTCCTGGTATTTATGCTCGTGCCTATTTAGAAGGTAGGTTGACCGAAGAGCAACTCAATGGCTTCCGCCAAGAAATTTCCAAAAAAGGTATTTCATCGTATCCGCATCCTTGGTTGATGCCAAACTTTTGGCAATTCCCGACTGTATCAATGGGCTTGGGTCCACTGATGGCGATTTATCAAGCGAGTTTTTTAAAGTATTTACAGAATCGTGGTTTTGCAAAAACTGAAAACCGCCGTGTGTGGATTTTCTGTGGTGATGGTGAATTGGGTGAACCGGAATCATTGGGTGCATTGAATATTGCCGCGCGCGAGAAATTAGATAATTTAATTTTTGTGATCAATTGCAATTTGCAGCGATTAGACGGTCCAGTGTGGGGTAACGGTCAAATCATTCAAGAATACGAAGGCGTTTTCCGTGGTGCTGGATGGAATGTGATTAAAATCATTTGGGGCTCCGGTTGGGATGCGCTGTTTGAAAAAGATAAGAGCGGATTATTGATCAAGCGCATGGGCGAATTGATCGATGGTGAATTCCAAAAAATGTCCGCAAATGATGGCCAATATTTCCGTGAAAACTTCTTTGGAAAATATCCTGAATTATTAGAATTGGTTGCTGATCTCAGTGATGATGAAATCAAAACAACCTTATTGGTCGGCGGACACGATCCACAAAAAGTCTACGCGGCGTATGCAGCAGCCGTTGCGCACACTGGTCAACCCACGGTGATTTTAGCGCAAACCGTGAAAGGGTTTGGCATGGGTAAAAGCGGTGAAGCGATGAACGTGTCGCATCAAACTAAGAAAATGACGCTGGAAGATTTGAAATTTTTCCGTGAGCGCTTTGGTTTGGAACTATCAGATGAGCAAATTGAAAATTTAGATTATTACAAACCGAAATCTGATTCTGCAGAAATGCAATTTTTGTTAAAGCAACGCGAAAAACTCGGTGGGTTTTTGCCCTCGCGCAATCCTGATAGCGAAAAATTAAAAACGCCTGAATTAAAAGAATTTGATGCGTTATTAGCGGGCTCTGGTGATCGTGATATTTCGAGCACCATGGCATTCGTGCGTATTTTGTCAGTATTGTTGAAAGACCAAAATATTAAAGATCGCATTGTGCCCATCGTTGCAGATGAATCTCGCACATTTGGTATGGAAGGATTGTTCAGACAAATCGGCATTTATGCGCCGAGTGGTCAGCAATATCAACCTGAAGATAAGCATCAACTGATGTATTATCGCGAAGATGCTAAGGGACAATTGTTGCAAGAAGGCATTAGTGAAGCGGGGGCGATGTCTGCATGGATTGCAGCAGCAACGTCGTATTCGACCAATCACGTGCCGATGATTCCGTTCTATGTTTACTATTCGATGTTTGGTTTCCAACGTTTTGGTGATTTAGTCTGGGCATCGGGCGATATGCGCGCGCGTGGCTTTATCATGGGTGGAACGGCGGGTCGCACAACATTGGCCGGCGAAGGGTTGCAGCATCAAGATGGTCATAATTTCATGATGTTTAGCATGGTCCCGAATTGCGTTTCATATGATCCTGCATTTTCCTATGAATTAGCCGTGATTATTCAAGATGGTTTACGGCGTATGTATGCTGAACAGGAAGACGTTTTTTATTACATCAACATCATGAATGAAAATTATCATCATCCGGTTATGCCGAAAAATGCAGAAGAAGGGATTTTGAAAGGCATTTATTTATTTTCACATGTCAACGTGTGTGATGTGCAATTGCTGGGTTCCGGCGCCATTTTAAATGAAGTGATCAAAGCGTCTGACATATTAGCAAAAGAATTTAATATTCACGCGAATGTGTGGAGCGTGACAAGCTTTAATGAATTGCGCAAAGACATGGATACCGTAGCGCGTGAAAATCGCTTGAATCCCGGCGAAAAACGTCAATTGTGCTACGTTGAAAAATGTTTGGAAAATAATACGGTACCGGTGATTGCCGCAACTGATTATATGAAATTAAATGCCAATCAAATTCGCCCCGCGATTTTCGCACCCTATTATGTGTTAGGAACAGATGGTTTTGGTCGCAGCGACACACGCGCGGCATTGCGTGATTTCTTCGAAGTGGATGCGTCAATGATTGCCTACACCGCATTGTATGCATTATTTGAAGCAGGAAAACTCGATAAAAAAGCATTATTGAGTGCGCAAAAGAAATTGAATATTGATACGGATCGTGCAGAGCCGATTAAACGGTGATCAGTGACCCGTGATCGGTGATCAGTATCTGAGGTGTAAACAAAACTCAACTGTTTCTGCAAAATTTTGTAGAAGCGTTAAAATAAATTTGAGTTGTGTTATGCCTCAGATACTGATCACGGATCACTGATCACCGATCACACACTACGAGAGGTTTTCGTGACAAAAGAAATCAAAATCCCTGACATTGGCGGCGCCAAACAAGTCGACGTTATTGCGGTATTAATTAAAGCCGGCGATACCATTGCTATTGATACCCCATTAGCAACGCTAGAAGGCGACAAAGCCAGCATGGATATTCCATCCTCTGATGCAGGTGTTGTTGAATCTGTTTTAATTAAAGTCGGCGATAAAGTGTCTGAAGGATCGGTGATTTGTACTATTCAATCATCAGAAACAAAATCAGATGTAAAAACAGTGTACGCTGTGCCTCCAGCAGAGAAACACGATAAACCACGTGTTATCGAAGAAAAGCCACGGATCACTGATCACGGATCACAGATCACTCATGCCAGCCCCGCCATCCGCCGCCTCGCCCGCGAACTAGACATCAACCTATCAAGCATCAAAGGCACCGGCGAAAAAAATCGCATCACCAAAGACGACATTAAAAATCATTTATCTCGTGGTGCGTCATCAAGCGGTGCCGGATTAAATTTATTACCACAACCCGTCGTTGATTTTGCAAAATACGGCACAGTTGAATCGCAACCCTTATCTAAAATTAAAAAAATATCCGGCGCGAATTTACATCGTAATTGGGTAATGATTCCGCATGTCACACAATTTATTGAAGCGGATATCACAGAGCTCGAACAATTCCGTCAAGAAAATAAAGACAAAGCCGTTAAAAAAGGATTTAAATTAACGCCGCTTGTTTTTATTATTAAAGCGGTTGTATCAGCGTTGCGTAAATTCCCACAATTTAATGCTTCATTAGATTCATCTGGTGAACAATTAATTTTGAAAAAATATTTTCATGTTGGTGTGGCGGTCGATACACCAAACGGTTTGGTTGTGCCTGTCATTCGTGATGCAGATAAAAAAGGTATTTTTGATTTAGCAAAAGAATTAGAAGCGATCAGCGCCAAAGCCCGTGATGGCAAATTAACAATGGCCGATATGCAAGGTGGTTGTTTCTCTATTTCGAGTTTGGGTGGCATCGGCGGCACCGCATTTACGCCGATTATTAATGCACCGGAAGTGTCGATTTTAGGTGTGTCGCAATCATCGATGAAACCCGTTTATCAAAAAGACGGTACATTTTTACCGCGCTTAATGTTGCCATTATCATTGTCATACGATCACCGTGTGATTGATGGTGCGGACGGCGCACGTTTCTCAGTGTATTTATCACAATGTTTAAGTGATATTAGGACGTTATTGTTATAGGAGTGATCAGTGATCAGTGATCAGTGATCAGTAAGATATGCATCTAACGCAGGATCAAATAGATCGTATTGTTACTTTCTTGAAAAGTAAAATGAAACTCCGTTTGTTGATTTTGTATGGCAGCTACGCATCCGGTCATGCAACAGAAAAAAGTGATATTGATTTAGCGTTTTTAGCAGATGATGAAATTGATTCGTTCAAATTGTGGTATGAAATTTCTCAAGAGCTAGCTAGCTTGATGCATGTTGAGTCAGTTGATTTAATTGATATGAAAAAAATCGATACAGTTTTTCGATTTGTGATTGTCTCGACAGGAGAAGTGATTTTTCAAGACGGCAATTTTGAGGAATATTTAGATTTGGCTTTTACGCAATATTTACAACTTAATGATGATCGTCAAGAAATTATCAAGAATTTTTCTGAGTGGTTTACAAATGGCAAGGAAGCTGCGTGATGCAAGATGAAATCATTCAGAATGTGGTTAAAAAAATTGCTCAGTCTCATCTGGGTGATTTTGAATCTTTTGTAACAGAAATTTTAAGCGCAAATTAAGAGGTTAAAATTATGACAGACAAATTACACGCTGAAGTAGTCGTTTTAGGTAGCGGTCCTGGCGGCTATTCTGCTGCATTTCGTGCGGCCGATTTAGGTAAAAAAGTGATTTTAATTGAACGCTACGATTCGATCGGCGGTGTTTGTTTGAATGTGGGTTGTATTCCATCCAAAGCATTATTGCATGTGGCTAAAATCATTGACGATGCAAAAGACGCAGCAGCGCACGGTGTCGAATTTGGCGCGCCAAAATTAAATATCGATAAAATTCGTGATTACAAAAACGGCATCATCAAAAAATTAACCGGCGGGCTGAGCATGATGGCTAAGCAACGCAAGGTACAAATTGTCACGGGCGAAGGTCAATTTGCCGATTCAAAAAAAATCATTGTGACAAAAGATGGCAAACAAACAGAAGTGACATTTGATAACTGTATTATTGCGGCAGGTTCATTGCCTGTGAAATTACCGTTCGTGCCAGAAGATCCGCGCGTCATTGATTCAACCGGCGCATTGGAATTGGGAAAAACCGATGGGGAATTATTGGTTTTAGGCGGCGGTATTATCGGTTTAGAAATGGCGACCGTTTATCATTCACTCGGTGCAAAAATTTCTGTTGTCGAAATGATGGATCAATTAATTCCAGGTGCGGATCGTGATGTTGTGATGCCATTGCACAAACGCCTGGA
>ORMF011010874.1_pt1 | contig 11294 bp, 13 predicted proteins | sample 1779871 | NCBI WGS metagenome assembly ORMF01 (sample SAMEA104232316, study PRJEB22302) | groundwater metagenome | biome: forest; feature: aquifer; material: groundwater | place: USA | collected 2011-08-07 | depth 5.4 m
GAGATCGTCCTCGTGCCCTACGAGCAGGCCTACGAGGCCGGGTTCGAGGACATGCCGCGCCGGGCGCCAGATCTCTCGAAGATCGAGCGGCTGATCGGCTACCGGCCCGTTCTGGATCTGCCCGAGATGCTGGAGCGGGTCATAGCGTATGAGCGGGAGCGGGGGGATACGTAGTGCCGGGTGACCCTCTTGGTAACGGCGTGTGTGTACAGATTTCACGCGTCCGGAGCAGCTCAAGCGCCTGTCAACTCTCGGCTGCTCAGCGCCTCGGAGGTAGGTTCCCCGAGGTGCTGATGACGAATGACAACCTGCCGGCTGATTCCTGATCACCCGTGATTCGTTCCGCCCAACAATTGGCTTGCTACCTCTCCAACAATTGTCGTCCCGGGGGGGGTGACGGTGTGTAATGAGGCGTGCATCGATTTTGCAGTAGCGCAGTTACATGAGGATGATGTTAAGGGTAAGAAAGTGCTCGAGGTAGGAGCGCAGGATGTCAACGGATCTGTACGATCGCTGGTGGAAGCGTTGGGGCCTGCCTCATACTTGGGTGTCGATCTCGAGAGAGGTCCTGGAGTCGACGAGGTCTGCCGGGCGGAGGATCTCCTAGGGCGCTACGGGCCGGAGTCCTTCGATGTCGTGATTTCTACGGAGATGCTTGAACATGTGAGCAATTGGCGAACGGTGCTCAACAACCTCAAACGGGTTGTTGCGCCTGGCGGTGTTTTACTCCTAACCACCCGTTCCAAAGGCTTCGGGTTCCATGGGTATCCGTTTGATTTCTGGCGATACGAGATGACAGATATGGCGGTGCTGTTTTCCGACTTCAGTATCGAGGCTCTGATCCCGGACCGTTGTAGTCCCGGAGTGCTATTCAAAGGTCGGAAGCCGAGCAACTTCCAGGAAAGAGATCTTTCTGCGTACCCGCTATATTCGATGATGACCGGCGGACGGACGGGCGCCATCCACAATAGAGACATCGTACTATTCAGGGCGCGTTATCTTGCTTGGCGGGTGGCGTCATGTGTGCTGCCGGACTCAATAAGGCGAGGACTCAAGAGATCGCTTGGATTTTAGGGAATCGACCTACTGTCGGATAAAGTCTTGTGAGTGCAGCAAGACGGCGTCGACAGTGACTCGGAAGGTTTGTTGACTGATATGCTAACGCTGCGTATTCACCAAGGCCAGCCCTTCGTTGCCCCTGCCTTCCCCAGGAAGGCTGCCTGGTCCCCTCAGACAGGCTTGCAGCCGATCATCGCGTGTGCTTGCCCTCAGCCACGCAACGAACGTCGAGTTGAACTAGGGAAGGGCGACCCGCGTTCTCCGGGTCGTTCCCGTGCCGATGAGGAATCCAGCCGAGCCGCCCTGGCCTTCGAGCCCGCACCCGGCGGCTACGCTCTCGATTTCGTGCAGCACCGTGGACAATGACCGTTTACCGCAGATAGCGTCGTACACTTGACACTCACGGTTTGTTTCATGCTGATTGGGTAGTCGGATGATGGTCCGAGACACTGCCGATCGTGACGGAAGTCCATGTCGTTGCGGCCACGGATACAACCTGCATCAGTATTTGACTCGTTTGGCGAATGCTATCCGGGACGACAGGGGATGATCCGGCTGGGTGTGCTGCGCGCGCCTTTGAACAGACTTTTGTGTGGTCGGTACATTCGGGCTGCTGCCACGAATGTATTTCATCACATCTACTACAGTGACGTGAATACCTGGCAGAGGAACACCTGGTTCGGCTATCAGACGTTGCAAAATCCGTATGACCTCTACACTTATCAGGAGCTGATCTGCAGAGATGCGCCGCGAGCGGTCATTCAGACTGGTGTTGCCGGAGGGGGATCGGTTCTGTTTTTCTCGCACATTCTAGGACTGTTGCACGGGTCCTCGCCATGGCTGGTAGTGGGCGTGGATATAGCGCTTTCCAACGAGGCGAAACGGCTTCAGTCCGACCGCGTGGTTCTTCTGGAGGGTAGTTCGGTCGATGCTAAAGTCATCGAAACGGTTAAGTCGCTGACGAATGGCCTGAGGAAGATGATCGTGCTGGATTCCGATCATAGGGAGTCCTACGTGTTCGAGGAGCTCAAGGTATATGGACCGCTGGTCTGGCCAGGGGAGTACCTCATCGTCGAGGATTGTAACGTGAACGGACATCCTACCGGGTGGTCGCATGGGCCGGGACCCCTTGAGGCGGTGAGGCGCTATCTGGCGACGAGGCCCGGATTTGTGCAGACGAATGAAATTTGGGAGAGGAACTTACTGTCGCATCACAACTATGGCTGGTTGAAGAGAGTTAGCGATTGAGTCTTGACCTGGTCGAGCTGCGTGGGTTGTCGGACGTGGTTTGGGGAAGGATTTGATCGGTTCGAAGTGTGATGTGAAGGGGATCATGCAGCTTAATATCGCGTGACGAAAGCTCCTCGAGGTGAACGCCGTGCTCGGGAGACAGGAAGCGGCTGAACTGGTTAGTGAGTCGAATAGCGGGAGCAGCGGGTTCCGCGGAGAGGCGGTCCAGAAGCGGCGGGTCGGGACTCCGGGATCAGTTCATGTCCTACGCTTTGCTTCACGCCGCTGATGGTGCGGCGCCGTCCGCCCATGCTGTGGCCCACCAACGACCCGACGGTCGCCCGTGATCATCCTCAGCCTCAGCAAGTTCCTAGACATGGCGGAATTGTGGCGGATGCAGTCGACCTCCATCCAGAGTTTCGATCCGTCATGGTACGAGCGCTCGGGCACGGGCCGGCTGATGAGCCTGTGGCGCGTCCTGCGCTTGCTACCTGCGGACACCGTGGTGGTGTTCCATCGCAACATGACGTTGCTGGCAGCTCTGTCGGGGTCGGCACGCAGCCTCGGGGTTTTCCGCTGCCACCTGCTGCTAGAGGACTTTTTCATCGACAACACGAATTCCGGGCGAGAGGCGCTGCCGCTCCGGGTCGCGCGAAGGTGGGCAAGGTGGGCCGTCTACCGCCTGGTCGCCGCGACCGTGGACGTGATCGGCGTTCATTCTCGGTGGGAGGAGAAGGTTCTTCCCCAGCGTTTCGGACAGCCGGCGGGGAAATTCAGGTTCCACCCCGTTTGGATCGACGAGAAGCACATGGCCCGGTACGGTCCCTCCGACGTGCCAAGCCCCCCAGATCGGGACTTCATACTCGTCGCGGGAACCCTCCGGGACTATCGGTGTTTCCTCCGCGCCATCCTTGGTACGAACCTCCGCGCGACCGTGATCGTATACCCCTGGGACCGGGGGAGTATCGATGTCACCCTCTTGACCACCAACGTCCGTGTCCTCGGCGATATCTCGTGGACGGAGTACATCGGATACCTTCATGCATGTATGTTCGTCGTCGTCCCGCTCCACGTAGGGAGACCTCCACGCTCCCTCGGCCATTCCCAGGCGCTGGAGGCGATGATGTGCGGAAAGGCCGTCATCTGCGCGGACACGTTCCACGTGGCCGACTATATGAGGGAGGGCGCTGCGTTGCTGTACCGCTCTGAGGATCCGGGCGACCTGCGCGAACAGATCCTGCGTCTGTCAAGGGACGCGGCTCTCCGCGAAAGCCTCGCCGCTGAAGCGCGCCGGTTGGTCACTACCGAATACACCCTCAATCGCTATCTCCTCAGGCTGATCGAGACTTGCAGGGCGGTTGCCGCGGAGGGAGGCTGACAAGGGGAAGATCTGTGACGAGTAGAGAAGGGCCTGGCCGCGGTGTCTGGCAGCACAGCTTCGTCAGCTTCGAGCACGTTCGGCGCGAGTTGGAGTTGAGCGCGTGGATCCGGTGGTACAAGTCCGGTGGTAAAAGTAGGAGCGCTCGTCCGCGTCCCAGTAGCGCACGTAGCTCTTGCCGGCGAAGGCCGGCTGGAGAGGATCTCCTGGATGGAGGCCGTGCGCCGAGTTCCTCGCGCGCGCCTACTACAAGGAGAAGGGGCTCCCCACTGTCGTCGCGCGCCTCTTCAACACCATCGGTCCCCGCCAGACCGGCCAGTAGGGGATGGTGGTCCCGTGCTTCGTGCGACTGGCCCTGGCCGGTGAGCCCAACCCAGCGCCGGTCCTTCACCTGGGTCGGCGATGTGGTGGGCGCCATGCTCGCCCTGATCGCACACCCGAAGGCCCACGGCGAGGTCTTCAACATTCGGACATACCAAGGAGATCTCGATCTACGACCTGGCGGTGTTGGTGAAGGAGATGACCGGCAGCGCGTCGGAGATCGTGCTCGTGCCCTACGAGCAGGCCTACGAGGCCGGGTTCGAGGATATGGAGTGCCGGGCGCCGGATATCTCGAAGATCCACCGGCTCATCGGGTACCGACCGGCGCTGGACCTGCCCGAGATGCTGGAGCGGGTGATTGCGTATGAGAGAGAGCGGAGAGGCTGAGACGAAGAACATGACTCAATCCGTCGTCGTCAAGCGGGATATGCAGAAGCGGTACGATGACGTAGGCGAGGTGGTCAGGAGGAATCTCGACGTTCTCCGAGATCCGATTCACGTCTGGCGCCTGGTAGAAGGCGATCGACCAGCGCTCGCCTACTTTCGCAGACGGAAGGTCGAGACAGCTCTCGAGCTCGGCAGCTTCCCGCCGTGTAGCGCCCTGGTGGAGGTGGGGTGCGGGACTGGGGACTACAGCTTTCTTCTGGCACGCGCGGGGTACCAGATGACCGGGGTAGACCTGTCGTCAAAGTCTATCGAGGCGGCACGAGCCAAGGCCTCGATCCTCGGTGTCTCCGACAGTTCCTTTGTGGTTTCTGATGCGGAGGCGCTTAGCGAGATTCCGGCAGATAGCGCGGACGGCGTCGTGTCGTTCTCGGCGCTTCGCTATGTTCCTGACGTGAGGCAAGCCCTTCTGGCGATCCGTCGAGTGCTGAAGCCCAACGGAGTGGCTGTCCTCGATTTTCCAAACCGCTTCTGTCCCTGGTTCCGCCTGCTCAAGACTCATTTCGGCGTCGAGCGCCACATCCACGACCAACACTACTCCACGCGCGAAATCGTGACGCTGATGCGAGAGGCCGGGCTGGTGGATGTCACCGCCAGGCGAATCCTCTTCACAACGTACGTCCTGCCGACCCCGCTACTCTCCCTGTTCAGGGCCATCGACTGGGTCGGAGAGCGAACGCCCGGGATCAACCAGACTGCAGGGATCATCATGGTGAGGGGTCGGAAGGCGTGAGGACTGTGCCGGTCCTCCTGACCTACGACATCCACACCCACGCCGCGCACGCTGCGCCGGAGGTGGATCGCTACCTGCAAAACGTTCTCGAACTGCATGCCCGGATAGGCGTGAAGGCGAGCTTCTTCTTTCCCGCCGAGGCAGCGCGGGCGATGAAGCAGACGGTAGTGAGCTTAGTGCGCGAGGGACACGGGGTCGGATGCCACGGGCTGACACACAGGAACGAGTCCTTCAAGTCGATGCCGGAGGGCGAGCAGAGGGAGAAACTGTCTCGGGCAACTGCCGAACTCGAGGACATCATCCAGCAGCGTGTGACATACTTTCGGGCCCCGGTCTTCAAGATTTCGGGACTAACGATTCGCATCTTGGAGGAACTGGGTTACGAGGCGGATCTGTCGATGAACTCGCAGCGGCTAGGGCTGCTCAGTTCTGATGTGTGGAACATCAGTTGGATGGTGGCACCTCGCCGTCCATATCATCCCGACTTCCGGTACGCCTGGCGAAAAGGCGAATCAAAGCTTTGGGAGATCCCGCTCTCCTGCATCTTCCTGCCGTACATGAGCAATACGGCTCTCGTTGTTGGTTTGAGCTTCATGAAAATGTTCTTTCGTGGCCTGTGCATCGAATCTCAACAGTCAGGGAAACCAATTGTCTACATGCTTCATCCGGAAGATCTCTTCCCTTGGAGAGAGTCGCCAAAGCGGTGGCCATTTCGATGGCAAGACCTCGTCCCCACACGGGCGGAAGGATTTCGATTCAGGCGCTCGGTCGTGGAGACTGACGCGAAGAAGATTGCGCGGATGTCCCATGCGCTCTTGGAGCATATGTGCGCGGCTGAGCGAGCGCGCTTTTGCACCGTGCCCGGCTATGTGGCGGAGTTGAGGGGATGAGACAATACGGCGAAACACGCCGATCTGTCTTGAACGCAGCAGGCGGATATGGGCGCTAGCGAAAACGATGCGAAGGCAACACTGTTGCCGCTGGATCGTGTTTCGATAGTGGTAGGGCCTCGCGCACTGAGGGACTTGCCTGAGCAGCCGCTGGTCCGTATACGACCAAGCGGTAAGTTGACGTCGCTGAACGTTCGCGAACTGTGGGCTTATCGGGAGTTGCTCTTTTTCTTGACGTGGCGTGACGTTAGGGTCCGCTACAAACAGACCGTGCTTGGAGTGGCCTGGGCGATCATTCAGCCGCTTTTGACGATGGTGATCTTCACGTTGTTCTTTGGCAAGGCTATCGGCGTCGCGTCCGATGGGATTGCCTATCCGCTTTTTGTTTATGCGGGACTCCTGCCGTGGACGTTTGTGTCTAATGCTATAAGCGGCAGCGGGAACAGCCTCGTGGGGAGTTCACACTTGATAACAAAGGTGTATTTCCCGCGCATGATCATTCCCAGCGCGGCAGTCGCAGCTGGACTGGTGGATTTTGCTATTGGGTTTACTGTTCTCATTGCGCTGATGGTCTATTATGAAATCGTCCTAACGTGGACCGTTGTCTTGGTGCCACTGCTATTGCTGCTGAGTGTGCTGCTCGCGCTTGGTGTAGGGATGTCGGCGTCGGCTTTGAACGTCAGGTATCGAGATGTTCGGTACGCATTACCCTTTTGTATTCAGCTATGGTTGTTCGCTACGCCCATCATTTATCCGTCCAGCGTTGTCCCTGCCCAGTGGCGATGGGCGCTCGCACTCAATCCGTTGACAGGGATTATCGAAGGCTATCGCGCTTCGCTGTTTGGCCGGCAGGTGGATTTGGTGGCGTTGGGGCTGTCCGGAGGTTTAACGATTGCGCTACTTGTAGGTGGTGCGTACTTGTTTCGTCGAATGGAAAAGAGCTTCGCGGATATAGTCTGACGAATTGATGAAGCCGATTATTAAGGTTGAGGGCTTGGGCAAGGAGTACGTCATTGGGCGGACCCGAGAGCCGTACGGTAGCCTTCGCGAGTCGCTTGTTAGGGCAGCTAGGACGCCGTTCAGACGCTTTCTCGGCATTGGTGAAGTAAAGAGCACGATATGGGCGCTCAAGGGTATTGGCTTTGAGGTAACACCAGGCGAGGTGGTTGGCGTAATCGGGCGTAACGGAGCGGGCAAATCAACGCTGCTCAAGATACTGTCCCGCATCACAGAACCCAGCGAAGGAGCGGTGGATCTCTATGGGCGAGTCGGAAGCCTGCTGGAAGTCGGAACGGGTTTTCACCCTGAGTTGACAGGTCGGGAGAACATCTACCTGAACGGGTCGGTCCTAGGGATGAAAAGGCGGGAAATTAGGGAGAAGTTCGACCAGATCGTTTCGTTTGCTGAGATCGACGGATTTCTTGATTCGCCTGTGAAGCACTACTCAAGTGGCATGTACGTACGCCTTGCGTTTGCAGTGGCAGCCCATCTTGAGCCTGAGATTTTACTGGTGGATGAGGTGCTGGCCGTAGGCGATAGTGGTTTCCAGCACAAGTGCGTCGGACGAATGCAGGCCCTCACGCGAAGCGGATGCAGCATATTGTTTGTCTCGCATGACATGAGTGCCATTCAAAGCGTCTGCGATAGAGTCATCTTGCTGGGAAACGGCCGGATAAGAGATGCGGGCAATCCCGCGAAGGTTGTACGCGATTACTTCAACGATGTTCATGATCAGGTGGGGGGTGGGCTGCCGATCCCTGTTTCATCAGGCGATCTGCAGATAAACGGCGTGGTTCTGAGTCGAGATGGAGAAACCCCGTGCGTCGAATTTGCGATGGGCGACGCCCTCTGCATAACCATTGAATTCGACGCCAAGCGGCGAATTCCGCGGCCGCATTTCTCGATCGGGATTAGTCAGGGAGGATATAAGCCTATCGTCCTGGCGAGCATGCTGATTGACGGGGAAGTTCCGGAATACGTCGAAGGGCGGGGCCGAGTGACGTGTCGCTTTCACGATTTGCCACTCTTGCCTAGGATATTTCAGGTATGGGGATCGGTGCGCGGGGATCGGGGTTTTGGTGACATCATAGATTGGCAGCAGCTGGCCAGCTTTCGGATAAACGAGGTGGATCAGCGTGTGATGGTTGGGGAGCACGCGAGTTGGCAGCATCTGCAAGACGACGCACCGTTTTACATTGCCTACAGTTGGCGGGTCGATTGAGAATGTGTCTTGGGTTTGGCCGATGGAAGGATCAAGGTGCGAGTTTGGGGGAGCTGGTTGGTAAGTAGAACGAGCGGCGAGACTGAGGCGATCCACTGGGACCGAAGAGCTGTTCCCGTGGACCGGGACACGTTGTTGGATTTGGCTACGTTTTATGAGATGGATACAGCGCTGTGCCAGGCACGGCTTGATCAATACAGGATGTCCGAGTTGGCGGATGAGTGGCGCCGAGTAAGTCCGAAGACGTCGCGGGAAATCCGCAGGTTCTACGAGGATACAGAGCTCTACATCTGGGAATTGTGTAAGTGGCATGCAGATGAGACGTATAGTTCGTATAGAAAGCGCGTCGCGCAGGCAATACAACTGTTTCCTCCAAGTAGTCATCCAAGAGTACTGGATTTTGGCTCAGGAATTTCGACGGCGTCACTGGAATTCGCGAAAGCGGGCTATCAGATAACACTCGCTGATGTTCCGGGAAAGACACTGGCCTTTGCGCAGCATCGCTTTCGGCGTCGGGGTTTGAGTTGTTCCGTTATAGAGGTGACTGAGGATATCCCCAGATTTCCGGATGGATTTGATGTTGTGATTAGCTTCGACGTCTTCGAGCACGTACCGGACGCGGAGAGAGTGATGAAGCGTCTAGTCGGGTCGTTGCGAGTCGGCGGTGTTGCGCTGATTGTTGCCAGCTTTGTAGATCACGGAGATCATCCGCAACATCTCGCGTCAAATATTGCTCGGTTTGGAAGATTTGCGTGGGAGTGGGCGTTGGTAGGCGCTGGGCTTCGGTTTCATGCGTCTGGTTCCGGTCTGTTGACGAAGGCATCTGCCGGATATGCGGTGCCGCGGCGGATCCGGTGGTTGCTCCACTCGCGATTCCCTTCATTTCCGTGGAAGCTGCTGTACAGAGGAATCGATGCTTAGGCACTTGGGAATAGCGAACTCGTGAAGTCGTTGGATGATAGGCCGCGCGTCAGTGTGGAGGCTTAGCTAGACGAGGCCATCGAGAGCATTTTGGGGCAAAAGTCTAGGGATTGTGAACTCATCATGAGCAACGAGAGGCTCGGGGGTTGTCGAATCGCGAGTTTGCCGGTTTGTGAGCAGACCGGGGGGAGGGAAGCGACATGCCAGGCGTGAGCGTCATTATACCGACGCACAACCGCGCGGGACTGGTTGTGCGCGCGGTGGAGAGCGCCCGCCAGGCTGGTGAGGACGTTGAGATCATTGTGGTGGACGACGGCTCGATGGACGAGACAGAGACAATTTGCCGTAAGCTGGCGGACATTCGATATATTCGCTTCGCTCAGAGTCGCGGCCAATCAGAAGCGCGAAATGCCGGGATCGCGGAGAGCAGTGCTGATTATGTCGCATTCCTCGATGATGACGATGTTCTTTTGTCCGGGGCGCTGGAACTTCACCGTGAGGATCTGTCGGCGGACGCTGATGCGGCCTTCATATACGGGCATGCACTGTTGGCAACACAAGCAGGTGTACTGACAGGTTCAGTTCACCCGCGCGACTATCCCGACGGTGACATCTTTTGGGAGATTTTGGGCGGATTTTGCCCGTGCCCCCATACAGTACTCTTCCGAAAATCCTGCTTTGTCCGAGCTGGGTACTTTGACAAGGCCTACCAACCCGTCGAAGACTGGGATCTGTGGATTCGAATTTCAGAGAAGTTCAAGGCACTCGCCCGGCGGCGAGCCGTCGGCGTCTACCGGTGTGCCACCGCGAGCTCTGGTCAGAACACGTCGAGGATCTTGAACATTGCGGCGGCCAGCCTGCGGGCGCAGAGGCGTGGTTTCACCCTGCCGCGAGCACAGGCGGCTTCCCAAACGATTAGGCGCGTGGCGCAGAGGCGGTTGCGGAACTTGTACTCTGACAAATTGGTCTGGACTGCAGCCGACTCCCTCACGAGTGGCGACGGGCAACGAGCGCGGCTTGAGCTGCTTGCGGCCCTGCGCTATAGCCCTTGCCGTGCCGCCCGGCCGTGGACCTTGAAGCTGCTTCTCGCCAGCCTCCGGCCATTCTCAAGTCGAGGGCAGGCCTGATCGTTCGGATCGAACCTGCTGTCGCTTTGTTGTCGACGATGCGTTGGTACACGGTGGATGTCGGCGAGTCCAAGCTGTCCGCTCTATCGCCTGGCGACCCGCACACAACCTCGTGACCCCGATCCCGTATGCGGTGGACAGTGCTTTGCATCTAGCGGAGGCTCCACACGGAAGACGCGACTCCGAGCGATGACAGTGGACCAGGAGAATACATCTGTTGAGTGAGACACGCGCAAAGCCGGCGGTATTCCAAGATCGGGGACGAAACTGTTCGGGCATCCCGGAGTTCGCGGCTCTGCAGGCGGGCAACTGGCGATCATGGCGGTGGCGATCGCTCTCTTGCAGAGGCTGGGGCAACTCGGGCACGGTGGTGGGCGATTTTGCGGTGATGCGAACGTGATGCCGGGCGATCTCATCCTCGGGGGGGGCATGACGGGGCTCGCCATGGGGCTCGGCTCCGGGCTTCCCGTGTACGAGCGCGAGGACAGTCCCGGCGGAATCTGCAGCTCGTACTACATGCTCCCCGGCGACAAGAGACGGTTCTCGGCCGTGCCGCACGACGGCGAGGCGTATCGGTTTGAGCGAGGAGGTGGCCACTGGATCTTCGGCGGCGACCCCTTCGTCTTGAGATTCATCGGGCGGCTCGTGGAACTGCGCTCCTACGTGCGGGAGTCCGCGGTGTACTTTCCCGAGCTCCAGCTTCGTGTGCCGTATCCGATCCAAAACCACCTGAGATATCTCGGCCCGGACATCGCCTCGAAAGCCCTCGGCGAGATGGTCGAGGCCAGACAGCACACGGCGCCGGTGGAAACGATGGCCGACTGGCTGCGGACAAACTTTGGCCCCACGCTCGGGCGACTTTTCTTCGAGCCGTTTCATGAGCTGTATACGGGCGGCCTGTGGCGGCAGATACTGCCGCAAGACGCCTACAAGTCCCCCATCGACCTGGCCGTTGCCGCGCGCGGAGCGC
>ORMF011269755.1_pt1 | contig 11293 bp, 9 predicted proteins | sample 1779871 | NCBI WGS metagenome assembly ORMF01 (sample SAMEA104232316, study PRJEB22302) | groundwater metagenome | biome: forest; feature: aquifer; material: groundwater | place: USA | collected 2011-08-07 | depth 5.4 m
ACCAGTTGACGGGAGAAGCGCGGGATACCGCAAGGGTCCTGGGGAGCATAATCAGGTATCGAGCATCGGTCGGCACGCGACGTCCTCGGGTGATGGTTCTCAGCGGTGAAACCACGGTCACGGTGCGCGGGAAGGGCGCCGGTGGACGATGCCAGGAGCTGGCCGCGGCGCTGGCACCTGAGATAGCGGGCCTTGAGGGGTGCGCCATCGCCTGCCTCTCAACAGACGGGCGTGACTACGTGGAGGGGGTTGGAGGCGCGGTGGTGGACGGTGAGACACACAGGAGAGGTCTGGAACTGGGCCTGAGAATTGACGATGTGCTGGCCGATAACGATACTTTTGCGTTTCACCAGCGGCTTGGGACACTGGTGGAGATGCAGCCCACGGGCACGAACGTCTGCGACATCGTCGTTGCGGTCATTGGTCAGAGGCAACAAGGATGAGCGGGCAGCTCAGCAGCATTAGGCGCGATACTCCCCTAGTTTGAGCACACGCGCAGGGAACGATGCTTCCTTTCCCCGCAGCGTGAGGACGCGCTGCTCAAGGTTTGGGTAAAGGTCAACCACATCCTTATAAATCTCCTCACTGAGAATGATCTCGCCCGCAGATGCTTCCCCTTGCAGCCGCGCCGCGGTATTCACTGTGTCACCCAGCGCAGTAACGTCATGGACCTCACCAGTACCCACCCTCCCAACGTAAGCAAGCCCCGAGTGCACGCCAATCCCCAGCGGCAGCCAGGGCTCACCGGGCCCCCCATATCCAACTGCCCGCATGAGATCGCGCGCAGCGCGAACGGCGTTGCGGTGATATTCAGGCGAAGTATTTGGCACGTAAAGAGCCATCACTTCATCGCCCACCATTTTGTCGATAAAGCCAACAGAAGCTAAGATTGCCTTCGAGGCTGCATCGTAGAAACGGTTCAGGAGGGCTGCGAACGCGCTGGGGCCAAGGCGTTCAGCGAGGCCCGTCGACCCTCGCACGTCGGCGAAGAACACGGCAATGTCTATCTCTGCACCTCCTTTGGGCAGCACATCATCACACAAGTTGCACACATTGGGGTTCTTGCGCGAAGGGTGCAAGCCAAACAAACTCGATACCTTCCCGCCAATGCCGCCGAAGGGTACTTTGCAGGCGAGACAGCGAGGAGAACTTGGCAGAAAACCCAGCTTGTGGGAATGTCCATGCACTAGGACTTCACGCCACATCGCTTCGATTTCAGGATTCGGGTCTGTCGAGCTTGTCATGTTACCTCATTCACCTATTACTCTCGCAAGCGGTATCGCGATAAGTATACGACTTCGCCTGGGACAACAGTAGTGACCGCGCCTCATGAGCATGGTGCGTATGTCCCACGACTTTGCTGTTCCCTGCACACGTTCTTAGGCCAAGCGCAAGACGCCTGGCGATGAGCTATAATGCTCTCTGAAAAGCGATCTCGACTGCAATTTGCCAATTCATCGCAAGGAGATATCCATGGACTGGGGACTACAGAACCGTCTTGCGCAAATCATCCGTCCCAACACCGGCCGCACCGTCATGCTGGCCGCCGACCACGGCTACTTCATGGGCCCTGTACCCAAGCTGGAGGTCCCTCGCAAGACCCTTGAGCCTTTGCTCCCCTACGCCGACGCCATTGCCATTACCCGAGGCGTCGCCCGCACCGGCGTCGATCCGAAGCTCTCACCGCCTCTTGTCCTGCGCGTCTCCGGCGGCGTCAGCTTCATGGGGCAGGACCTTGCCCATGAAGGCCTCACCACCACCATTAAAGAGGCTATTCGCCTCAACGCGTCGGCAGTCGCGCTCTCGATCTTCGTGGGCACTGACTACGAGCGAGAGTCCCTGCTCAACCTCTCCACGTTGGTGAGTGAGGCGGAAGAATACGGTATTCCCGTCCTGGCCATCACCGCAGTTGGTCGGGAGCTGGAAAAACGCACCACGCGTTACCTATCCCTGTGTTGTCGCATTGCTGCGGAGCTGGGGGCGCACTTCGTCAAGACCTACTACAGCGAGCATTTTGAGAAGGTGGTGGAAAGCTGTGGCATTCCCGTGGTCATTGCCGGCGGCCCCAAAATGGATACCATGCGGGATGCCCTGGTGATGGCGAATGATGCCCTGCAGCGGGGCGCCATCGGCGTTGATATGGGCAGGAATATCTGGCAGTCCTCCGCTCCAGTGCCCATGATTAAAGCCATCCGCGCAGTCGTCCATGAAGGGGCTTCAGTGGACGAGGCCGCGCAGCTTCTACCGCGGGAGACGCCTAAAGTAAAGCCCGCCCGCCGGCGGGAACTGGCACCCCAACAGGCATAGAATCGCATAGCACTACTGAAGCCGGGTTCATTTATGCGCGTGGCAAAGTACTACAGCAACCATGATGTGCGCGTGGAGGAGCAGCCTGTCCCTGAGATCGGGCCTGGCGAGGTCCTGGTCAGCATCGAGGCCTCCGGCATTTGCGGCAGTGACGTTATGGAATGGTACCGCGCCGGACGCGGTCCCCAGGTCCTCGGCCATGAGGTGGCGGGTGTCATCGTCCAGACAGGAGACGGGGTGAGCGCGTTCAAAGCCGGAGATCGCGTCGCAGTCTCCCACCATGTTCCGTGCAACACCTGCCGCTACTGCTTGAACGGCCACCACACCGTCTGCGACACCCTCAGAGAGACGCATTTCGACCCCGGCGGTTTCGCCGAGTATGTCCGTGTCCCCGCCATCAATGTCGACCGCGGTCTCTTCCTCCTCCCAGATGCCATGTCTTTCGAAGAAGGCTCCATGCTGGAACCGCTTGGTTGCGTGGTGCGCGGCCAGCGGCTGGCGTCCATCCAGGCGGGACAATGCGTCTTGGTGGTAGGCAGCGGCCTCACCGGCCTGCTGCACATACAGGTAGCCAGAGCCCTGGGAGCCGGCCCTATCGTTGCCGTGGACATCGTCGACTTCCGATTGCAGGAAGCAAGACGCCTGGGGGCGGACGCGACGATTCTGGCGACAGATGATGTGCCTGCACGATTGCGCGAGATCACCAGCGGGAGGCTGGCGGACATGGTCGTCCTGTCCACCGGCGCGATACCGGCTATCGAATCAGCGTTGAAGTCGGTCGAGCGTGATGGGACCGTTCTTTTGTTTGCGCCCAGCAACCCGGGCGGCATACTGCCGATCCCGTTGAACGACATCTTCTGGCGCAACGAGATCAAGCTGCTCAGCACCTATGCCTCCAGCCCGCAGGACTTCATGGTAGCCCGTGAGCTCGTCCACACCGGCAGAGTGAGGGTAGGCGACATGATCAGCCACCGCCTCGGGCTGGCAGAGACGGGGTTGGGCTTCACTCTTACTGCCGAGGCCGGGGACTCCCTGAAGGTGATCGTCGAGCCGCAGCGCTGAACCGCGCCACGAGACTGTTTGGTAAGTCGTCGGTCGAGCTTGTCGAGACCACGCCCGTTTTCTCGACCAGGCTCGAAGAACGGGCTTAATAAACACTTTCCGCCACATATATTCACTGGCACGACCTGGCGTGATAAGATAGCATGGCTGCGCAGTTGGCAGCACGCCCGCACCTTTCACAGGCCGAAGTGGCGGAATAGGCAGACGCGACAGTCTCAAAAACTGTTGGGGGGCAACTCCCGTGTCGGTTCGAGTCCGACCTTCGGCACCAATTTCGTTCGTAAAACTCGGTATGTAACCTTCCTTTCGTGCCCGGCGATGCCATAAAGCTGCTCCTGGCGGCAGCCGCCTTCCCTTCAGCTTGAACGGGGTTGAGAACGAAGGCCTAGCCCACCTCACTTGGAGGCGAATATTGAAGCGAGTTTTCGCCCTACTTGTTCTATTCGCAGCCATAGCCGTCGCATTCGTCAACTTCTCTGCTTTTCTGATCCTTCTGGGAATAGCGGGCATAGCCGGCTATGGGTATGTGGTTATGAGGTTCGTTTTCCCCTTTTTTATGGGAAGAGATAAAGCCGAAGTCGAACCCAAGATTGAAGTCATTCAGTCCAGCGGGGAGCTATTGGCCGAAACCCGTTGCGGCGGCAGCATCAGTAACGTATGGGCCAGTTGGCCGCTCCTTCATGTGACTATCTATCCCGGAGGCATAGTTGTTGAGCCGTCTTTCATGCCGGCTATGGCGATGCAAAGTACTGAAATTAAGAGTTTGGAATACAAGAAATCGTTCCTTCAAGGCCCATACGTCCAGCTAAACTTCGTAAAGAGATACCAGATTCCGTGGACGCTGTTTCTGCTCCCACAGCATCCTGCTGTAAAAGTTATCGCGTCCATCACCGGGATGGAGGTGGTCGATTCGCAAGGCAGGCCAGCACCGGAGATGCCCTTGGTTCGAGACGCTCCTCGCCCTATTAGGCTGCTAATCTACGCTGGTCTCGTGGCGAACTTAATAGTTTTTCTTGCTGGAATGTATTGGGTGACACCGCACATTGGGTTGATCGGTGCTGTTTGGACCATCGCGAGTTTGTTCATTCTGGTACATAATTTGCGCAAGTATCTTATTCGGGGCGTGATCTAAGACGCTGGCCTTCAAGCATCCCGGCGAACGAGAGTCGTGAGATTCTCATCCCTCACCTCGGTACATTCCATGATGCGGAGCAGGGAGAACCACGGCAAGAACACAGTCTTCGTCCAAGATAAATCTGGGAAAGGGATGCCTTTCAGCGACCAGCCCCCAGGGGTGGTCCGGTTCCCAACCGCAGTAACCCAAGACTATAGCGTCTTGAGATAGGCTAGCAGGTCTGCCAGTTGTTGATCAGAAAAGGAAGCGCCTACAGCGGGCATGCCCCCGCTCCCCTGCCGGACCACTTGGATGGTCCGTGTGTCCGAAAGCTTGCTGGTCACCCCCGCCAGCGTTGGCCCCACACCCTGCCGGCCGCCAGGATGGCAGGCATTACAACTAGTAGTAAACACCTGCTGGCCCCGAGCTGAATCGCCTCCGCCAGCCCCGGCGGGCAGGAGCGGTCGTGGCCGCTGTCGCAGCACCCGGTGCAGGTGGAGCACACTGCGGGCACTCAGGCCACCTTCCTTACCGTCCAGCCACCCACGGTCGCTCAGCGCGCGGCCGTACAGGCTCTGGATATGGGCGGGGCGCAGGTTGGCGAGAGGAAGACTCCCGAGCATGGGGATCACATGCTGCTCCAGGCTTCGGCTGTACTCCCGGAAGGTCGCCAGCGTGACTTGGTGTTGGGCGTAATCATCGAGCCAGCGGCGTAGGAAAGCAGCCACCGCATGCGCAGACCGTGGCCGGTGTGCGCATGCAGCGTCGGTTTTTGCCCCATAGCTTGTAGCAGAGACTGAGCGGCCTTAATATCCGGGGGCAGGTTGGGCTTCTTGTGAGCGGGGTCAGCAAGGTCGATGTCAGCCCGGACGCCGACTTTGCCTGCCGCGTCATCGAGCTTACCGCGGCTGTGGGGTCCGAGATCGCGAGCAAAGAGGGAGACACCGATATAGACATCATGATGACGATGTGCACAGAATGGTACCCTTTCGATTTACTTTGACCAAGGAACTCCCTCAAGCCTGCAGGCGCCGCAATCCCAGGTCCGCCGTGACGTAGCTGGCAGTACAATTCCGCTCAATGAACTCCTCGCCACGCGCTACCAGAAGAGCCTCACACACCCACCGCGCTCTCACGCTCTTTCACCCGACGGTAGAGGTTTCTCACGTTGATGTCGTTGATGCGCGGGGAGGCGTCGACCCGACCCTGGCCGGGTGCGTACGGATCGACGTCTGCGGGAACGGGATCCTTGAGCGCTTCTTCCAGGCTCAGCCCCTGCTTCACCAGGCCCTCGACGAAGCTTATCCACGACTCGATAATCGTGATCTCTTCTTGCAGATAGCGCTTATCGAAAAAGTACTCCCCGTGCCCTGGGACGAAGACCTCAACGTCGTAACTCTCCATGCGCCGGATGCTTTCTATCTGTTGCCAAGGATCGCAGTCCTGCAGGTAGATCTTGCTCTGGTAGAAGATGTTGTCGCCGGTGAACATCACCCTTTCATCCGGCAGATATACGTGGGTCTCCTCCGGGGTATGACCAGGGAAATGCAGTATCTCGATGCGCACGTCTCCTAACACGAGGTCCAGCCGATCCCGATAGAGCCGGGTAGGCGGATTCGGCGGGGATGCCGGGTGATTGACGAGCCAAACGCTGTCAGGATCTATCTGCTTCATTCGTTCCAAGCGCGCGGGGCTGTACCAGGCATTGACAGTCACGTCGTACAACGGGAGCAGTAGTTCGTGTCCGATGACCTCGACGCCGGGGAAGTAGAAGTTGCCGGCGATGTGGTCGCCGTGGTGATGGGGGTTTACCAAGTGCCGAATGGGACCGAACCCATCGATGATCTTCTCCCGCCACTTGACCGCCTGGATGGGGCGCTCTGGGGTGTCGACCGCGAGGACTCCTTGGGGGGTTACAACAAAGCCCTGGTTGCTGCCTTGGTGATAGACTTCCCCATAAGCACTCTTGCTTAGCCGTCTCATAACACCTCGTCCTTTCAACCGCTTTGGTTCGACCGGCGAATCTCCGGCCAGCTGTCGAGCTACTCTACGAACCACGGCCGGCGGCGCTCGTACCGTCGCCCCAGGGCCGACGGGCACCGCTCTCCGATCTGACGGAACTGCCCCATCATGGGCCACTCGCTATATCCGGCCCCCTTTACCAACTGGCAATGGCGTCTGTCCTAAACAGAGACGATACCATCAACCTCATCGCGGCTCCTCTTGCGGAGCTATGGCTCTCAAACCATGTACGCTCTTGCGGACTTCTCAGGAATCCTCACCGTATTGGGCGCTGACAGTGATGGCCGCACATGCGATGAGGGTATCGCTCCCGGGTACACGCAGGCCACCGCTCACCGCCTGCACCGTTACCGTGCCATTGGGGATCGCTGCTTTGACGGCCTCCAGATCGACGGAAGAGGGGTCCGGGACAGCCACTGTAACGTCCACCAGTATGATGCCTCTGCGCTCGCGGATCTCTCGAAGGAGGGGGAGACTGGAGTGCCTGAGGGCGTCAAATACGGCCCGGCAGGCCGCCTTGGTGCAGTCACCGCCGTGCAAATCTATGCCCATCCCAAACTCAAGCACGTAGGGTATTGTGCTCATACGGGTTCGCCTCCTTATTGACTCTGGCCGACTGTTCTTGCCGCCCTCCCTATCGAGCGGTTGGCGATAGCGATACACCGGGTGTTTCCGCTGGCCTTCCACGCTGTCGATCCTAGCACACCCGCCACGCCTACGTCGCCGAGCGGCTCCGCGGACCGGAGCGCGTCCCCATTGCGTCATCGTGATGACTCTGGGGACCTAATGTTCATTTACGTCAGGCTCGATTTCGGCCACCGCCCAGTGGTCTGTAAATGAATCCGTCAGGTACCGACCTATGCACTGACTCGGCTTACAAACCAGCTAATAGCCAGCAGTGGGATTCCCAAGCTCAGTAGTTGCGGTGCGCGTTCGGGCACCTCTTGCAGCGCAGGCATAGACAAAGCGGCTGTACGAACTCGTCCTTGAATGCTATGCTCCCCGATACGGCCGTTGCTGCACGGCGCGGTCGCTTCGTCCGTGTGCTCAACACGCGCTGGGCGAGGCTGAGGATCAAGCCTGCGGCGGCAATTAGCAAAGCTGGAGCCTGTGTCAAGCCCGCTTGGTTGACAGCCTGTCTTGCTCGCAGTACCCTCCAACCGGTGGGCAGTACTTCCCATATGCTAAGGCGAACCCGATCCCATGAATTCCGTAAAGCCCTGAAGGAGAGATGGTAAATGCAAGGATCAAGGCTCTCTTACGATGTGGCCATCATAGGCGCGGGGAACGCGGCGCTCACCGCAGCCCTGGCAGCGCGGGAACATGGCGCCAGCGTGGTGGTGCTGGAAAAAGCCCCCCGAGAGCTCCGAGGCGGGAACACCCGGTTTTCAGGGGGCCTGTTCCGCTTCGCCTACCAGGGGTTCGACGATATCCTACGGCTCATGCCTTCTTTGAGCGAAGCCGGCGCCCAGAGCATTGAGGTGGGCACCTATACCGAGGAGCAGTATTTCGCGGCCGCTATGCGGGTCACTCAGGGGGAAGCAGACCCGACGCTGAGCCGCATCCTGGTGGAGAACTCTCTGGCCACCGTGGAGTGGATGACGGGCTACGGCGCCCAGTGGGAGCTGACCAGTCTGTTCAACGTCACCGTGGGCGACCGCCGTATCTTCAACCCTGGCAGCGTGCTTCAGGCCAAGGGCAAGGGCGTGGGCCTTTCCGCGATGCTCTTCAAAGCCGCCGAGGGCCGGGAGATTCCGGTGCTCTACGAGACCAAATTTTTGCGCCCCATACTGGACACCCACGGCGGCGTGCGCGGTGTCGTGGTCCGGGGGCCCCAAGGCACCTACGAGCTCAGTTGCAGGGCTGTGATCCTGGCGTGCGGCGGGTTTGAGGCCAACCCAGAGCTACGAGCCCGCTACTTGGGCGGCGGCTGGGACCGGGCCAAGGTGCGCGGCACCAAGTACAATACCGGCGAAGGGCTCTTGGCCGCCCTGGAGATCGGCGCCAAACCGGCGGGCCACTGGCGCGGCTGCCACGCGACACCTATAGACGCCACCGCGCCTGCGGTGGGAGACCTGCGGCTTACCGACCTGACCAACCGCCTTTCCTATCTCTACGGTATCATGGTGAACCGCCAAGGCAAACGCTTCGTGGATGAAGGCGAAGACCTGGGACAGTACACCTACGCCAAGACAGGCGAGGCCATCCTCAACCAGCCTGGCTCCCTGGCGTACCAGATCTTCGATCAGAAGATGGTGGGGCTCCTGGAAAAGCGCTACGAGACAGGCACTCCTCTGGTGGCCAACACGGTCGAAGAGCTGGCGGGCAAGCTGGGCCTGGAGCCAGCGGCATTGGCGCACACGGTCGGAGAGTTCAATCGGGCGGTCCAGGACGGTGATTTTAACGCTGCCGCCTGCGACGGCAAGGGCACCAGAGGCATCGAGCCTCCCAAGTCCAACTGGGCCCAACGCCTGGACAGCCCTCCTTACGTGGCCTATCCCGTGACGGGCGGCATCACCTTCACCTTCGGTGGGCTAGAGATAGACCCGCAAGCCAGGGTTATCAACACAGAGGACAACCCTATCCTGGGGCTGTATGCCACTGGGGAGATAACCGGCAAGTTCTTTTACCACAACTACCCTGGCGGGGCTGGCCTCATGCGCGGCGCCGTGTTCGGACGCATTGCCGGCGAAAACGCGGCCAGAGAAGCCCTGGGCAAGTAGCGACACCCGAACGCAGGTGGATGACCCTCATCCCGCCTCCGGAGAAGCAATGCAAGAGACTCGCCGCCTGGCCCAGTTCGTCGCCGAGACAGGCTACCAAGACCTGCCCCAGCCGGTAGTAGAAGCCGTCAAAGTGTACCTGCTGGACAACCTGGCCAGTGGCTTTGTCGGCTCCGCCACGCCTTGGGCGGACATGGTGGGAAGGGTGGCGCTGGAAAGCGCGCCTTCCGGCCCGTGCTCGGTGTTCGCGCGGGGCTGGAGCACCTCTCCGTCCTACGCCACTCTGGTGAACGGGACCATGATCGGCGGGTTTGAGTGCGACCACGCTTTCGTAGCGGGGTCATGTCATCCCAGCGGAGCCGTTTTTCCGGCAGTCCTGGCCATAGCCCAGCGTGAACACCTGGACGGCGCGTCCTTCCTTGCGGCGGTGGCACTGGGATACGAAGTGTGCTGTCGCATCGGCAGGGCGGCCACCCGAGCGGTCGAAGACGTACGGGGGTTCCACGGCCCGGGAACCAACGCGCCTTTTGGAAGCGCGGCCGGGGTAGGCAAAGCTTTGGGGTTGGATGCGGGCCTGCTGGTCAACGCCTTGGGCATCGCCGGTTCCCACGGCGCCGGCCTGCTGGAGTTCGCCCGAGAAGGCGCGATGACCAAGCGGCTGCACGTGGCCCGCGGGTCGCAGATGGGCCTGGAAAGCGCGCTCCTGGCTGCGAAGGGTTTTACCGGCCCGTCCACCGTGCTGGAGGGCGAGCGAGGGTTTCTGCGGGTCTATTCTCCCTCTCCCCGGCCCGACCTCTTGCTGGAAGGCCTGGGCGATACCTATCTGCTGCGGGAGGTGACCCTCAAAGCCTACGCCTGCCACGTCTCTTTTCACGCCGTCATCGACGGTATCTCTCGCTTCCGCCGGACTCACGCCTACGACCCAGCTCAACTCCAGCATGTGAAGGTAGTCGGCGCACCCAGGATGATGGAAGCGCGCTTTTGCGCCAGGGATCCTGCCAGCGTGCTGGGCGCCCAGTACAGCCTGCCTTTCTCCACGGCTATGGCTCTGTGCCGAGACATTGAGGACCCCTGGTCGTACAGTGAGGAGACCCTGTGGGAGCCGCAGATCCGGGGATTGGCCGAGAGGATAGAGCTGGCCGAGGATGGGGACAGGTTCGGAAAGCCAGGTGGGCCTGTAGCAGAAGTCGCGCTGACTCTAGCAGGGACTGAACACGTCTTCGAGGTTACCGACTGGAAAGGGGCCCCCAGCAACCCGTATACCTATCGCGAGATAGCCGAGAAGTTTCGCCGCTATGCAGCACCCGTGCTATCATCAGCCAGATGTGATGAGATCATCGAAAAGGTAGCGCGGCTGGAAGATGAGCAAGATATGGCGGAGCTCGCGCGGCTGCTTCGCAGCGGGTAGCCTGGCAACAGGACCAAATCCGGTCTGACAACGTGGAATGACCGCTGTGGTGCGACAGGTACGGCGGGGAGCGCGGCCATAGCCTCGAGAGCACCAAAAGAAAGGGAAACTATGAAGCACACGACCCAGCTTCGCAACCTGCTGGCGCAACCCCGCCTGCTGGTGGCGCCCTTCACCTACGACGCCTTCACCGCCAAGATAGCAGAGAGTGTTGGGTTTGAACTCCTCTACCTCTCGGGCTTCGGCACCGCCATGTCTCTGGGTTTTCCTGACGTGGGATTGGTCACCGAGAGCGAGATGGTCCAGAACGCCCGGCGGGTGGCGCAGGCGGTGACTATCCCGGTCATAGCCGATGCCGACACTGGATACGGAAACCCTCTCAACGTGCAGCGCGCGGTGCGCGACTACGAGGCCGCGGGCGTCGCCGGGCTGCACCTGGAAGACCAGGTGTTCCCCAAGCGCTGCGGCTTCTTCGAGGGGAAGGATGTGATCCCCCTGGAGGAGCACGTGCAGAAGGTACGGGCTGCGGTGGATGCCCGCACCGATCCCGACTTCTTGATCATCGCTCGCTGTGATGCCTTGGCCGTCGAGGGCTGGGAGGGCACCGTTCGCCGTTGCCACGCCTACAGAGAGGCAGGGGGCGGCCCGGGCTTCCTG
>ORMF010800857.1_pt1 | contig 11292 bp, 8 predicted proteins | sample 1779871 | NCBI WGS metagenome assembly ORMF01 (sample SAMEA104232316, study PRJEB22302) | groundwater metagenome | biome: forest; feature: aquifer; material: groundwater | place: USA | collected 2011-08-07 | depth 5.4 m
CGCGCGCGGGCGGAATTCACGCAGAAAAACATGACCGGGCCCATGGTCGTTTCGCTGGAAGACCGCGAATGGTTCCAGGCGCGGCAGGGGAAGCTGCTCTATTATCTCTGCCCGGTTTCCCACAAAGAGACGCCGCTGCAACATTGGCGGGTGTTCATTCACGAAATCAAAACCATCTCCGGGAAGCACCGGCATCAGGGTGGCCTGCTCATCTATGTGCTGGATGGCAAGGGCTATTCGATTGTGGATGGCGAGCGCAAGGATTGGCGGAAGGGCGATCTGGTGCTGCTGCCGATGAAACCGGGAGGTGTCGAGCATCAGCATTTCAACCTGCAGCCGGAAAAAGGCGCGGCAAAATGGGTGGCCTTCATCAACTTGCCGATCCACGAGCATGTTGCATCGGACCTGCGGCAGGTGGAAAACTCTCCAGATTTCAGCGCGGGCTAGTCAAATAGGAGCGCGACATGCTGATGGAATGGCTTCGGCGAGTTTTGGTCGCCAGCTTCGTGGCCGCGGTACCGCCTCTCGCCCAGGCGCAGGATTTCCCGTCGCAAACGATAAAAATCATTGTGCCCAATCCGCCCGGCGGCGCCGGCGACACCAGCGCGCGCCTGGTGGCGCAAAAGCTCAGCGACGTCTTCCACCAAGCGGTCGTCGTCGAAAACCAGCCGGGGGCGAGCGGCTCGATCGGAATGACCATGCTCAAGCGCGCGGCGCCCGACGGCCACACCATCGGCGTCGTCATCTCGCTCGCGCAGATCGTCGATCGCATCCAGAATAAGACGGCGTCGTTCGACATCGTCAAGGATTTCACCCCGATCACCTTGATCGCCAACAATCCGGTGGGCTTTTTCGTCAACTCCCAAATCGCGGCGCCGTCGATATCCGAGTTCCTCGACTATGCGCGCAAGCACCCCGGGGAGATCACCTATTCCAGTCCCGGCATCGGAACCGCGCATCATATGTACGGCGAGGTACTGAAACGGGTCGCCGACATCAAGATGGTGAATGTTCCCTACAAAGGAGTAGCGCCGGCGCTCACCGATCTTCTCGGCGGCCATGTCCAGGCTGGAATCATCAGCCTCGCGGCGGCGCTGCCGCAAGTCCAAAGCGGTCAGATCCGCGCATTGGCGCTGTTCGACAGCAAACGCTATCCCGCGCTGCCCGACGTTCCCATCATCACCGAGGTGCTGCCGCGCTTTGAGCTGGCGCGGTCGTGGGTGGGCTTCATGGGGCCGCCGCACCTGCCGCCGGCGATCACGGCGCGGCTGCACGACGAGATCGCGCGGATACTGACCTCGCCGGAGGCTTTGCATACCCTCCGCGAGAATGGCCTGGAAGTGGTCGCCAACACGCCCTCCGAATTCGCCGCGATCATCCGGCGCGACACCAAGATTTGGGAAGAGGCGGCCATGGCCGCGGGGCTTGTGCCGCCGCAATAACCGCGGGCGCATGCGGCAATCCTTCTGCTTCAGGACCCGCATCGGAGGTGGACAATACCGGCATTCGAGGTCTTAATATAAATCGTTATCTATTTCGAAAACTGAAAAGCGCCTGGCGTGAAGCTTTCCGCGCCGCGCAGCCCAAAACAACGAGGCAGGAGGCAGGATGGATAAAGTATCGTTCCCTTATAGAGCATCGAGCCATCTAATACTGCTTCATGTTATTTCGGAATCCGGCGCCTGGGAAAAACACGGGCTCGACGTCAATTACAATTTTCAGATTTCCGCGTCCGACGCGCATCGTAAGATCCCGGCGCATGAGGTCGAATTTGTCGGCGGCAATCATGTCTCGACCTATGCCGCCCGCGCGCATGGCGATAGCTGGGTCTATCTCGGGCAGACGGTAAATCACGTCCACAACGCGCTGGTGACCCGCCAGGATGCCGGCATCAATTCCGTGTCCGATATCCGCGGCCACAAGGTCGCGACAAGCGGCGCGCATCCCGGCTTGAACGACTGGCTATTCCTCAAGCAGAACGGCCTCGACGTCGATCGCGACGATTACGAACTGATCAGAACCGTTGCCTACAAGAAAGATGCGATGGATCCGGTCGAGAAGTTCGGTGGTGCGGCGAAGAAAGTTCCGCTCTGGCAATGGGTGGCCGACAAGCGGGCGGATGCCTGCTTCCTGACCCCGCCGGCCACGTTGTTCGCGAAGGAGGCCGGCCTGAAGGTGATCGATCTCGAACCGTTCCCGATGATCTGGTTCACCACCGTTTCCTCGAGCCTTACCTTCGTGGAGAAACATCCCGATATCGTCGAGCGCTTCCTCAAGGGCATCGTGGAAGGCATTCACTTCTTCAAGACGCGCCGCGAGGAATCCATCAAGATCATTGAGGATCGATACACCCGCGAGGGCAAGCTCGATCGCGCCAAGGCTACCATCGCCTATGACGCGCTGTTGCCGTTGCTGTCCGACAAGCTGTTCCCGAGCATGAAGGCTATCGCCAACGTCTATCAGGAAGCGGTCTACAAGGATAAAGACGCGCTGAAGGTCAATCCGATGGAGCTGTGGGACTTCCACCATATCCGCCGTCTCGCCGACTCCGGCTTCGTGGCTGATCTTTACAAGAACGGGAAGTAGCTTCTCCGCACAGATCGCAGGACATGACGGAGCATAACGGGGCGTAACATGGCACTAGCTTTTCTTGATCCAGAAAAACGTAAACGCGTTGGCGGTGGAGTCTTGATTTGCGGCTTGGCGTCCGTTCTCACGGCCGTCGTTTGGAATGCGGCGATGGCGCAAGCGCCCGTCTCCTTCGAAGGCAAGACCGTGACCATGCTGGTGGGGTTTCCCGCCGGTGGGGGAACGGACGCGTCGGCTCGCACGCTCGCGCCGTTTCTGACGAAGTATCTGCCGGGCAACCCCAGCGTCATCATCAGCAACCTGCCGGGCGCAGACGGTATGATCGCCATGAACTCGTTCGTTCAGCGCACAAAGCCGGATGGACTCACCATTACCATGGGATCGACCACCTTGTCCGATCCTCTGCAATATCGCCGCCCGCAGTCGCATTTCGATCCGACAAAATTCAAATTCATCGGCGGTCTTGGGCGTGGCGGCACCATCCTGGTGATCAGGGCGGACGCGGAAAAGCGTTTGTACGACAAGAGCGCACCTCCCGTGGTCATGGGCTCAATTGGTGGAATACCGCGATCCGGAATGCAGTCGACAGCTTGGGGGATTGCGTATCTCGGCTGGAACGCGAAATGGGTCGTCGGCTATCGCGGAACGAAGGAACTTTTCCTGGCGCTGGAACGCGGCGAAATCGACATGACCGCGACCGGCAACTTGGGCCAAGTCCAACAAATGCTCGATAAGGGCGTCGTGAAGATTCTGACGCAGTCCGGCACCATCAGGAACGGTGAGCGGACGACGCGCCCCGAATTCGGAAACACGCCTGTGCTGGCGAGTTTGGTGGAAGAAAAAATAAAAGACCCGCTCGAAAAGCAGAGCTTCGCCTACTGGACCAACCTGACGTCGATTGACAAGTGGCTGGCATTGCCGCCCGACACGCCGGATGCGATCGTCAAGGTATACCAGCATGCTTATGACCAAATGGCGAGCGATCCCGATTTCATCGCGCTTGGTCAAAAGATCAGCGAGGAAATCGAGCCGCAGCCCGGCGCCGACGTCGCTCGCATCGTGAACATTCTGGGGACGATACCGCCCGCGGCGATCGAACAGATCGACATCATGCTCCGCAAGCAGGGGCTCGACACGCAATAATAAATTCGATGCGTGCCGGCTTGGCGGGCCCGCACATGCGCGAAATGGGGGAGGGAGCTTTGATCAGAGCCGTCTTGATGTTTTGCGCGTTGTTGCTTTGCAGCCAGAGCGTGCGCGCGGAGGACGTCTCGTTCAAGGGCAAAACCATCAAAATGGTCGTCGGCTTCGCCGCCGGCGGCGGCACCGATGCGGCTGGACGCTTTCTCGCGGCTTTTCTCGGCAAACATCTTCCGGGCGAGCCCACGATCATCGTGCAGAACATTGCCGGCGCCGACGGCATGACGGCGATGAATTTCATGACGCAGCAGACCAACCCCGACGGTCTCACCATCACCATGGCATCCGGCTCGCAAGCCGATCCGTTGCATTACCGCAAGCCGCAATCGCATTTCGACCCGACAAAATTCGAGGTCATCGGCGGCACCGGGCTGGGCGGCACCGCGCTGATCATCAGCAAAAAGGTGGAACCGCGGCTCTACGACAAGAACGCCGAGCCCGTGGTGATGGGATCGTTGAGTGGGATGCCGCGCTCGGGCATGCAGATGACCGGCTGGGGCCGGGAATTTCTCGGTTGGAATTCAAAATGGGTGGTTGGCTATCGAGGCACCAACGACCTCTTGGTCGCGCTGGAGCGCGGCGAGATCGACATGACCGCGACCGGCAGTATTCCAATCACGCAGCGGCTGCTCAGCGGCGGAAACTTCAAGATCCTTGCCCAATCGGGAACGCTCAGGGACGGAAAAATGGGCGGCAGGCCGGAGTTCAAGGACGCACCGGTCATTACCGAGCAGATGAAGGGCAAGATTCAGAACCCTGTGGAAGCGATGAGCTTCGAATACTGGAGCACGCTCAGCGCCATGGACAAATGGCTGGCGCTGCCGCCCGGCACGCCGGAGCCGATCGTGACCACCTACCGTAAAGCCTTTAAGGCGATGACCGAAGATCCGGAATTCATTGCGCGGACCAAGGATTCGACGGAATTCACGCCGACGACCGCCAAGGACGTTGCCGATTGGCTGAAGACGTTGAACAAGATCACCCCGGAAGCTATCAGCTACATCGGCGTCATGCTTAGTCACCAAGGGATCACCGCGGAGTAGAGGCCAGATTCGCCGTTTATTGGAGCAACAAAAGTGCCACTCGAGGTGAAAGAAGACGACCGGCAGGCCGCGCTCGGCGATTTGCGCGAACTGATCCGTATTGCCAAGGAACGCGGCGAGCTTGAGGTCATACAGGGAGCCGACGCGCATTTGGAAATGGGCGCGCTGTATGAGCTCAGCATCAAGAACCGCTATCCGCCGCTGCTTCTTTTTGAGGATATTCCCGGCTATCCGGCGGATCACCGGGTTCTGATGAATGTGCGCTTCTCGCGCCTGTTCTCCGGCGACTTGACGCTAGATGCTTTGAGAAAATTTCGCGCGCGACGCAAATGGGAAGCCGACCCGATCAAGCCGGAAGAGGTGAATTGGGGGCCGGTGATGGAAAACATCATTCGCGGAGATGACGTCAACGTCCGCGCCTTCCCTGCCGGTCACTGGCATGAGCATGACGGCGGTCCCTATATCGGCACCGAGTGTCTCGTCATCAACAGGGATCCCGATAGCGACTGGGTTAATGTCGGTACCTACCGGACACAAGTCCAAGACGAGAAAACGCTGACGATCTTTATTGAGCCCGGCAAGCACGGCCATATCATCCGCGAGAAGTGGTGGGCGAAGGGCAAGGCGTGCCCCATGGTGGTCTGCGTCGGTCAGGCGCCGATTCTGGGCGTGGTGGCCTCGACGGCGTCAAAGGAAGGCGTATCGGAACTGGACTCCGCGGGCGCCCGGCTCGGCCATCCGGTCAAGATCGTGCGCGGCGAACTCACGGGCCTGCCCATTCCTGCCGACGCCGAGCTTGTGTTCGAGGGATTCATGCCGCCGCCGGGGGAGGAAATGCGCCCGGAGGGGCCGTTTGCCGAATGGCCCGGCTATTACGCGACCGACGCTGGCGAGGAGCCGGTGGTGCGGGTCGGCACGATTTATCATCGCAATGCCCCGATTCTGATCGGACAGCCGCCGGCGAAACCGACCTTCCCGGGGAGGCAACCGAGTCTCGCGGGCATGGCGGCGATCTGGGATGCGATTGAAGCCGCCGGCGTTCCCGGCGTGACCGGCGTGTGGAAGCCGCTGGGCGGCGGCGTCAGCTTCATGAACGTGATCGCCATCAAACAGATGCACGCGGGCCATGCCAAGATGGCCGGCCTGGTGGCCACCGGCGCTGGACCTAGCGCCTATATGGGCCGCATCACGGTGATCGTCGACGACGACATCGACATCACCAACACCGCCGAGGTGCTTTGGGCCTTGTCGACGCGGTGGGACCCGAAGACGCAGACAGACATTATCGACGGTTGCTACAGCGGCTATATCGATCCACTTATCAGCCCGGAGAAGCGCGACGTGAACGACATCACGACCGCGCGGATCATCATCTACGCCGTGAAGCCATGGCACTGGAAAGACAAATTCCCGGTCGTGAATACCGTGCCGGCTGACTATTCGCAGCAGATCGAAAACAAGTGGCGAGGCCAGCTCAAGTTTCTTCAGGAATAGTCATTCATTTGGTTGTTTCGGACCACACACATTCAAAACTGTTTGAAATATAGCGGAATAACTTTGCTCCTTTGGGGCCATCCTTGCGCACATCAACGACCAAGAAATCAACGTCGTAGACGAGCCGCCCATTGTGGACGGCATTGGCCACATCCTCTTCACTAAAATAGGCGCCGCAGTCGGGATGGGAATGATATATGATAATTGATGGGTCTGAGCTTGAAAAACTGTCGTTCAAGATCAATAGATCCACGGGCGATAAGGAATATGCTTGGCGTGAATTCCGAGGAAAGTTGATCGGGTCTTGGTTGTGAAGGTGATCTTGGTCGTTCACTGCCCGATGCACTCGACCGCTGGCGTAGATGAAACCACAGCATTCTTCGGGATAGCGTTGGCTAGCGTGTTCATAGACATTCGCTAGGGTAGGTCGGCTAAGAACTGTCATAACCAAGTGAATTCGCTTCTGGAAAAGTCCCTTGTTGCAGCTGCCAATCCGCCGCATCAGTCGAGCTGTGTTCCCGGCCGATCCCGGGGGCGCGCGCTGCAGCGAGGTTGATCGTCGCTACTTAATGAGTTCGCCGATCTTGTCCATGATGGGCTTGGGCGTCGCATAGATTTTCTTCATCAACGCCTCCAGATACTCGCCGGTTTCCGGCTCCAGATCCAGTTTTCTCAGTTTTACTTCGGCGATGAATTCTGGGTCTTTCATGGTGGCATTGAAGGCATCGCGCATCATTTTCAACCGCTCCGGCGGCAGATTCGGAGGGGCGACGAAGGGACGACCGATGCCTTGACCGGCATAGAGAAATTCGATGGCTTTCTTGTCCTGATCGTTCTTCGCGAGGTCGAGCACGAATGGAACGTCTTTGATGTCATGGTTTGGCTGAGCGCCGCCTTGGAAGAGGAGATAGACAGTCTTGGTCGAGATCCAGTCGGGTCGCCTGACGATCACACTATCCAGACTTTCGCAAAATCCTTCCACCTCGCCGCGCTCCATGGCGAGAAACACGTCGGAGGACGACGGGTAACCGCTGACAATCTTGAACTTCATCCCGAGCAGCTCGGTGAGCGCTTTCGGATAGGAGTAGGTGCCGGTGCCAACCCCAACGCTGCCTACGATCAGTTGCTTGGTGAGCAGATCCTGCGCCGTCTTGACCTGCGCGGTCTTGTAGGAAATGCAAACATTGGTTTCAGTGGTTGGTGTTCCAAGCCACGACAGCTTCGTCGAGTCGAACTGCGCGCCGGCGGCGGCCGTGATCGGACCCAGTGGCGCATCGCGGGCGATGATCCCCATTACCGTGCCGTCCTTTGGCGCCACATTGTAAATATAGTTGGCTGCGCGAAAGCTGCCGGCTCCCTCCAAGTTCTGCGAAACGACGTTCGGATTGCCGGGCAGATGCCTGCCGATATGACGTGCGACGATGCGCCCCCAAAGGTCGTAGCCGCCACCCGGACCGAAGCCGATGATCATTTGCACGGTCTTACCGGCGTAAAATCCGCTCGCTTCTTGGGCCGAGGCGGGCATCGGTCCGCAGACCAGCAGCGATGCTAAAAATCCAAGTGGCAGTGCGAATAGTTTTGATTCTTTGAACATATTGTCCGTCCTCATGGGCCTTGGAATAAACAACTTTACGGATTGATCGCCTGCTTGGCTCGATTAACGACTTCCTTCGGACTGGCATAAAGTTTCTGGATGGTCTCTTGCACCGCCTCTCCCGAGGCGGGGGTGACGTCGATGCGCGTCCTCTCCGCATCTGCAAGAAACTCTTTGTCCTGAATCGTCGCCATGAAAGCATCGCGCAGGATCTTCACCTGTGCCTCGGGCGTGCCCGGCGGAGCGATATAGGGGCGGCCAAAGACTTGTTGCGCCACCACGACCTCGACGGCCTTGCGAAGGTCGGGGCTGCTGACGAATTTCCAGACTTCCGGCACGCCCCGCTTTGTAAGCTCGGGTTCGGCGCGCGGCCCGACCTGCACGAGGATGTTCATCTTATTGTCGCGAATCCAATCGGGCTTCTGTGATTTGAGGCTTGCCCAGTCAAAGCCGCAGAGTCCATCAACCTCGCCGCGCTCCATTGCCAGCGTGATTTCCGCCGTGCCCTTATAACCGGAGACGACCTGAAATTGCGCGTTGGCCGCATGATTGAGGAGAAAGGCGTAATCCCGGGTGGATCCTCCGGCCTGGCTCGCGCCGATTGTCAATTTCTGCTTCTGCGCGTCCTCAAACGTCTTGATCTGTGATTCGTGAAAAGTGGCGCAGACGCGCGTGCCGCTGTCAGCGGTGCCGAGATAAAAGAATTTGGTCGGATCGTAGAGTGCCTCGGTGCGATCGTCCAACAGCGGTCCGATAATCGCGCCGGGCATCAAAGCACCAATGGTTGTGCCATCTTTGGGCGCCACCGTATAAATAAAGGCCGCCGCACGGCCGCTGCCTGCGCCGGCCATATTCTGCACAACGATCGTCGGGTTTCCGGGAATGAACCGGGAAAGATGCCGGCCGATGGTGCGGGCATAGATATCGTAGCCGCCGCCGACATCCGCGCCGACGATGAACTTGATGGTCTTGCCGGCGTAAAAATCCGTGGCCAGGGCCGCGGTGACCATCAGGCAAGAGCCGAACACGGCGGCAAGGCCCGAAAGTACTCCCACTGCCACCCTCGCGGTCGCAGTTCCGGCTTTCCTCTTATTCCATCGATTGCCCTCGCTCCCACTCATGTTGTTCTTCCTTTGCTGTTAAGACCTGGCGGCTGACCGAAATCAGAATATGGCCTTACTTGTAGATCTTGACCTGCACGCAATGATCCAAGGCAGTGGAAATCTTGTCAATGTGGTCGATGTCGGTCGGCAAAAGGGAGTTGAAGTTGACACCCTTCCCGCGAGCAATCGGCATGCTTGGCGACCAGTGGCCGAAATGACCTCCCACGCCGACCGCCTCGGGGTGAATACATTGGGTCAGCTTAACCGTGGCCCTGACCTTTTGCACGGGCGATTCCAACCACACGCTATCGCCATCGCGGATGCCCTTCGCCTTCCCCACCGATTCATTGAGCAGGATGCTGTAGGCATTGGTCCGCTCGCAGATTTCGTCGATCCAGGGATTTTCGTTCCCGTAGCTGCCGTAGACGTAAGGAAACTTGAAGTGGACGGCGATCAGGTCGTATTCCCCTTTTTGCACCGCATCATATGAATGGCACGGCATCCAGTCGGAAAGAGGCTTGTAGTCCGAATAGTCCCAGTCAACGCCCAACTGCTCCATTACTTTTTTTAGTTCCTCACCGCGGTCCAGGAAGTGTTCGAGATAGATCGGCACCCGGGCTTTGACGAAAGGCCCGATATAGGCTTCCTCGATGTCCCTCGGCAGACAGATGACCCCGTTTTTGCTGAACCAATCCAATCCACGATCTTCGCCAAACCATGAGCGCGCGGCTCTGTCGAGGACATCGGTGGCCTGATAGCGCTTACCCGTCTCTAGTTTGTCGTTTCCTTCCAGCATGTAGGTGTGGTTCAGAAGCCGGTACATGTCGCCGAGGATGCCGAGGCGATCGCCGATTTCTTGCATAACCTCTTGCGGTTGCCTGACTTCCGCCACCGGCTCGACCACCGGCTGCCGGATCTGCCAGTGAAAGTCGTGCGCGCCGCCGGGAGGGATTGTCGTGCTTCCCAGGCCGGTAACAAAATCGTATCGCTCCAGATAACTGGGAAATGGAAGGACGATATCGTCGAACAGGGTCGTCTCGTTGATCTCCACTGCGAAACCGACCATGAATTTCAGCGATTGGTAGAGCCGCTCCACTTTCTTGTGGTCGCCGAAAGAGCTCAGCAAAGAATTAGTGGCAGTGTGCATCAATACTTCGAGATCATAGGACAAACCATAGGTTGAAGGATTCTCGGAGGTGATCGGGATGAGAGGATGAAAGTGTGGGGCCAGAGGGAATAATTCGCCGATGTCCATACGCGCCGGCTTGACCGGTGGGCGGCCCGGGAATGCTTTCGGATGCCCGCCTGGCATGTGGTGCCCGCCCTTCTCCAGCATGCCATCGGTGCCGGCTTCCGGCCACCAGTGATGGGGATGCTTGCCGGCGGCGCCCGAGCTCAAGATGCCGCCCGGCACGTTCACCGATCCGACTACGATGTTCAGGAGCTTGAGCGGCCAGCATTGGTGGAAGCCGTGCTTGTGGCCTTGCGTCCCTTTCGCCCAATCGACGCAAACGGGCCGGTAGGGCAATTCGACGCCATCGATGGTGATCGTCTCACCGATGCGCGCCGCTTCGCCAAATTCCCGCGCGATGCGCCGGATGGTCGCCGCCGGAATGGTGGTGATCTTCTCGGTCTGCTCCGGTGTGTATTTGGCGACGTGCTCGCGCAGTAGTTCGAAGCTCGGGCGGCCCGGCTTGCCTTGCGCCTCGTAGGAGCCGGTGATTGCCGGATCGCTCAGGCTCGGATCGTTATGGGTCTTCGCTCGGCCGTCCGCCGCGTCATAGACGAGCGGCTCGTTGGTCGCACCATCGCGCAGGTAGCGCCCGTCCGCACCGACCAAATATGGCGCATTGGTTCTGTTCTTTAGAAATTTCTCGTCGTAGATGCCGAGCTCATTCAGCAGCACGTGCAGCATACTCAAAGCGAGCGCCGAATCGGTGCCAGGACGGATGGGGATCCACTCATTGGCTTTGGCGGCGGCGTACCCGCCGCCCGGGTCGACCACCACGAGCTTCATGCCGCGGGCGCGCGCTTCGGCCATGTCGAGTGCGTGGTGGTTGAACGAGCCGCGCGTGGCGACGCCGAATTGGGTGCCGACCAGCATGCAGAATTGGGCGTAGTGCAGGTCAGGCTGCTGATGGAAGCCACCGCCGGAGAAGAACTCCACCGGATGCACCACCTTCCCGCATGTGGGCGAGGCGGTATTGTTGATATGGGGACTGCCGAAGGCGCTGCCGAAGGCCTTGAACCAGAACATATTGCCCCCGCC
>ORMF011660327.1_pt1 | contig 11292 bp, 10 predicted proteins | sample 1779871 | NCBI WGS metagenome assembly ORMF01 (sample SAMEA104232316, study PRJEB22302) | groundwater metagenome | biome: forest; feature: aquifer; material: groundwater | place: USA | collected 2011-08-07 | depth 5.4 m
AGGCCCGACCTTCAGGTCGGGCAATGGGAAGTCAGGTGATAGGACGTAGGCCCGACCTTCAGGTCGGGCAATGGGAAGAACGATGCGTATTCTGCTCGTCGGTTACGGACGAATGGGACGAATGGTCGAAAGCCTCGCGCCCGAGTACGGCGGTGAGGTCGCCGGCATTGTCGAGATCGACAACGCCTCGGATCTCGTTGGTGGATCGTCGGACTGGGGCGCGGTCGACGTGGCGATTGATTTCTCGTATCCCGAAGCCGTGCCGGTCAACGTTCCGGCGCTTGCCAGGCTGGGCATCAACGTGGTGATTGGCACAACCGGCTGGGGCGCCCACGAGCCCGACGTGAGGAAGGTGGCCGCCGTCGCCGGGATTGGCCTCGTAGCCGCCCCGAATTTTTCCACCGGCGTTGTGCTCTTCGAGGCCCTCGTGGCCCGAGCGGCGAAGCTATTCACACCTCACGACGAATTCGGCGCCTGGTTGCACGAGGCGCATCATGTCATGAAGAAAGATGCGCCCTCCGGCACCGCGCTGTCCCTGAAACGCGCGATGGAAGACGCGGGATACACCCGTCCAATCGACGTGTCGTCGACACGGGCGGGACACATTCCCGGCACGCACACGATTGGCTTCGACGGAGCTGCGGAATCGATTACGCTGTCGCATGCGGCCCGCGATCGCAGCGCGTTCGCCCGAGGAGCCCTCGTGGCGGCGCGTTGGGTCAAGGGCAAGCACGGCTGGTTTACGATGCATGACGTTCTGGGGGTGCGGCCATGAGAACGAACTGGACGGGAGTAGGCACAGCGCTGGTGACGCCGTTCACCAGGTCTGGCGACTTGGACGAGAAGGCCGTTCGACGGCTTGGCCGCCGACAGATCGACGCCGGGATCCACTTCCTCGTTCCCTGCGGCACGACTGGCGAGAACCCGACGCTCACATTGGGGGAACGCGTCCGCATCGTGGAAATTCTGGCGGATGAAGCCCGCGGGCACGTGCCGATCCTGGCGGGTGCCGGCGGATACAACACCAGCGAAGTCATTCATCTCGCGGGAGAGATGTTGAAAGCTGGCGCGTCGGGGCTGCTCTCGGTTACGCCGTACTACAACAAACCGACACAGGAAGGCTTGTATCAGCACTTCAAGGCCGTTGCCGAGAGCACGCCCCTTCCCGTTGTGCTGTACAACGTGCCGGGTCGCACGGGCGTCAACATCGAGGTGCCGACCCTCACCCGTCTCGCGGGGATTCCGAATATCGTGGGCGTCAAGGAAGCATCGGGAAACGTCAGTCAGATGTGCGACATCCTGCAGGCCGTGCCGTCCGACTTCATCGTCCTCTCTGGCGACGATGCCCTGACGTTGCCGGTGATGGCGGTCGGGGGTCGCGGGGTCATTTCTGTGGCGTCGAACGAAATTCCATCCGAGATGGTGCGCATGGTGGAAGCAGCGGAGCGCGGCGACTTCGCGGCCGCGCGGACCGTGCACCGGCGCATCATGCCGCTGATGCAGGTCAATTTCGTCGAAGCGAATCCGGTTCCGGTGAAGGCGGCAATGGCGGCGATGGGACTGCTCGAAGGGATTTATCGTTTGCCCATCTGTTCGCCGAAGCCAGAGTCCATGGAAAGAATTCTGAAAGTGCTGAAGAGCCTCGAGCTGCTCAAGGCCGCAGTCGCCTGACGCCCGATCGCCCGACCTCAAGGTCGGGCCTACGTGCTGGGCGTAGGTCCCGACTCGGCCGTGGGTCCGACCTTGAGGTCGGGCGTGAACCGTTACCGTAGGTCCGACCTTGAGATCGGGCGTGAACCGTTACCGTAGGTCCGACCTTGAGATCGGGCGTGAACCGTTACCGTAGGTCCGACCTTGAGGTCGGGCGTGAACCGTTACCGTAGGCCCGACCTTGAGGTCGGGCGTGAACCCCATGCTGGAAACTGATATCAACGCGCTGGTTGCCGCCGGCGCATCGGCGGATCGCGGGGCTGTGCGGGACGCCTTCGCTCGGTTGCGGGAGGCGCTCTCGTCCGGTACGGTGCGCGCGGCGGAGCCAGACGCGACGAGCGCGGACGGCTGGCGCGTCAACGCGTGGGTGAAACAGGGCATCCTGCTCGGGTTCAGGTTCGGCGACATCGTCGACGCCTCGATGGATCACGGCCGCTGGCCGTTCTATGACAAGGACACGCTGCCTCTGAAGCGTCCTGGTTTGGCAGCCGGCGTGCGGATTGTCCCTGGTGGATCTGCCGTGCGGGATGGCGCGTACATCGCTCCGGGCGTGATTTGTATGCCGCCGATGTACGTGAATATTGGCGCCTGGATTGGGGAGCAGTCTCTGATTGATTCGCATGCGCTCGTCGGATCGTGCGCGCAGGTAGGGGCGCGCGTCCATGTGAGCGCCGGCGCACAGATCGGCGGCGTCATCGAACCGGTTGGAGCGATGCCGGTGATTGTGGAGGACGACGCGCTCATTGGCGGCAATACCGGGATCTACGAGGGAGCCATTATCAAGAAGCGCGCGGTGATTGCCGCGGGTACCGTGCTCACGGGATCGACACCGATCTACGACCTGGTAAAGGGAGAGGTGCTCAGGCCGACGGCCGAACGGCCGCTGGTCGTGCCGGAAGGCGCGGTCGTGGTTCCTGGCGCTCGCGCGGTCACGGTCGGGAAAGGCCCGGAGTGGGGGCTCTCGCTCGCGACACCCGTGATCGTCAAGTATCGCGATTCGCGTACCGACACGCGCACGGAGCTCGAGGCGTGGATTCGGTGATGTCAGCCGCCGCTGCCGAGATCGATCTCGTTGGTCTGACGCGGTCGCTGGTGGATATCGATTCGACGACCGGGCGGGAGAAGGACGCGGGGGTCTGGCTGTCGCGCTATCTGCGCGAACGCGGATTCGCCGTCACCGAGCAGCCAGTCGACGGCTCGCGGTTCAACGTGTTCGCGTCTCTGCCGGAAGCCGCGTCGCCCGTGGTTGTCCTATCGACGCATTTCGATTGTGTCCCACCATTCTTCCCGAGCCGTCTCGACGGCAATCGCATTGTCGGGCGTGGTTCCTGCGATGCCAAGGGCATTCTGTCAGCGCAAGTCGCGGCCGTCGATAGACTCCGTCGTGCGGGGGAATCGCGTGTCGGCCTGCTGTTCGTTGTCGGCGAAGAACGGGGCAGCGATGGCGCGCGCGTGGCCAACCTGGCGGCGACGACATGCCGGTTTCTCATCGACGGCGAGCCAACCGACAACCGCCTGGGCCTGGCGACGCGAGGGATGATCCGCTTGAAGTTTCGCGCCAGCGGACGCGCCGCGCACTCCTCGTTTCCGGAACGCGGCGAGTCGGCGATCGACAAGTTGATCGACGCGCTGATGGCGCTGCGGTCCATTGCCTTGCCGTCGGATCCCGTGCTCGGACACACGCATTACACAACTGGTCTCATTTCCGGCGGCGTGGCGCCGAACGTCGTCCCGCCATCCGCCGAAGCAGAAGTCATGTTCCGGACCGTCAGCGACGTAGCCAGTGTGCGCCGTGCCATCGCGCCGATTGAAGCACGAGTAGCCATTGAACACGTGCTCGATGTCCCCCCCGTGCAGCTGGTGACGGTCCCGGGATTCGAGACCGCCATCTTTCCCTATACGACCGATATTCCATTCCTTGGTGCGTGGGGCGAGCCGCTGCTGTACGGTCCCGGATCGATTCACGTCGCCCATACGACTGATGAGTTCGTCGCGATCGACGAGTTGACGGCTGCCGTGGACGGGTATGTCAAGATCGCCCAGGCGCTGTTGAACCAGGGATCAGGCGGGGGTCAGTCCGGGGTCTGACCCCAGCAACCGCTCGATGCCGGCAGCGATCCTCAAGAGCGCCTGCGTGTGCATCCGCTGGCCTACGAGCTGCAACCCGCATGGCAGTCCGGCAGCGGTGCGCCCGCATGGCAGCGAGATCGCGGGATGTCCGGTGAGGTTGAAGAGCTGGGTCTGCCGCAGCATGAGGGCGCGCACCGGCTCCTTCGTCTGTCCGATCTGGACGACGTTGGCACCGATCATTGGCGCTGGAATTGGCAATGTGGGCAACAGCAGGACGTCGTGCCCAGATAGCGCCGCATCGACCTCGCGCCGTAACACCTCACGCCCCGTCAGCGCGCGGACATAGTCTTCCGCGAGCACGTACCTCGCCAGCTCGAGACGCAGTCGCACGGGCGGCGTGTACAAGGCAGCCATCGTTTCGAGCGTTGTGGCGTGATAGGCAGCGGCCTCAGCGAATGAGATGTGCATGTAGATCGGCGCGATGAGGTTTGCGTGCGGGATGCGCGCCTCCTCGATGCGCGCGCCGCCCGTCCGCAGTATGTCGACAGACGCTTCAAATCTCGCACGAATCTCGTCGTCCAACACGTCGGAGAAATACCCGCGGAGCACAGCGAGGCGAAGCCCGCCGAGCGGAGCTGCCGCCAGAGGGCCCCCAGAGTCACGCCCGAGAAGGACATGAAGCAGATGCCATGCATCCGCGACGCTGCGCGTGATGGGTCCAACGTGATCGAGCGTCGGGGACAAGGGAACGACTCCGTCCGTCGGTACCTCGCCGTAGGTGGGTTTCAGGCCCACCGTTCCGCACGCGGCCGCAGGAATTCGAATCGACCCGCCGGTATCCGTGCCAATGGAGGCGATAGCCATTCCGGCGACGATGCTGGCCGCCGATCCGCCGCTCGATCCACCGGGTGAGCGCTCGACGTCGTGCGGATTGCGCGCGGCGCCGAACGCGGAATCCTCGTTGGTCGTTCCGAACGCGAACTCGTGCAGATTGGTCTTTCCGACGAGCACGGCTCCTGCGCGTCGCAGACGCGCAATGACCATCGCATCGCGATCCGCGATGTGGAATTCTCGTACGCGAGACGCCGCGGTTGTCGCGCACCCCTCTACATCGAACAGATCCTTGATGGAGATGGGCACCCCATGAAGGGCGCCTCGATCGCGCCCCGCAGCCAACTCGGCGTCGGCCTCTCGCGCCTGGCGACGCGCCTCTTCCGCCATGACGTGGATGAAAGCATTGAGCCGCTGGTTGTGGGCGTCGATCCCGCGCAGGCACGCGTCGGTCATTTCCGCGGCGCTGATCTCCCGCGCGCGGAACTTGCGACCGAATTCGTCGATGGTGAACATGAGATGAACACGCCCGACCTCAAGGTCGGGCCTACGTACTGCTATGAACACGCCCGACCTCAAGGTCGGGCCTACGTACTGCTATGAGCTCGCTAAAGTCGGGCCTACGTACTTTCGAGTACGCAGGCTGTAGGCCCGACCTTGAGGTCGGGCGGTAAACCTGCTCTACCGCGTCACACGCTCGCGTCCAAGTTGAAGTCGGACCCTCGCAACGCCCGGGTCGCTTGCGCGAGACTTTCGAGAAGTGGCTTGAGCTCTGGGAGCCCGCGTCGTTCAGCGTCCGCAATGGCAGCTTTCAACCACGTGTCGATTGTCATGTAACACCTAGAACCTCTGGAACACCAGAACCTTAGAACCACACGCCCGACCTCAAGGTCGGGCCTACATCTTCACCCAAGGTCGGGCCTACACCTTCACCCAAGGTCGGGCCTACACCTTCACCCAAGGTCGGGCCTACATCTTCACCGATTTAGATCTTCACCGATAACGCCACGCCGTCTCTGAGCGGAATGACCGAGGTCCTCAGCTGCGGATGCGCGCTGATCCGCTCGTTGTATGCAGCAATCGCCTGCGTGTCCTCTGCCTGTCGCGTCGGCCTCTCCACGAAGCCCGGCACGACCTCACCATCCCACAAGACGTTATCGGTGATCAACAGGCCGCCGGGTCGCAGCAACTCGACCAGCCGATCGAGTAGCGGCAGGTAGAGCTGCTTGCTGCCGTCCTGAAAGATCACGTCGAAGGGCCCGGAGACCTTCTGCAGCATCCGCTTGGCGTCGCCGACGATGACGCTCACGCGATCGGCGAGACCCGCACGAACGAAATTGTCTCGCGCCATCCGCGCGCGTTTGGGATCCCGCTCCATCGTCAACAGCATGCCGTCCGCTGGAAGCGCCCCGGCCAGCCAGATCCCCGAGTAGCCGATCGCGGTCCCGATTTCGAGCAGGCGACGCCCTCGAACGGCCATGACGATCACCCGCAGCAGCCCCCCGACCTCCGCGTCGATGAGCGGCAGATCCTGCTCTTCACCATACCGGGCGATGTCGAGCAACAATGGGTCAGCGAGCCGATTGAGACCCGCGAGGTATTGTTCAACGAGGTCTGGAACGATCCGGCCCATAATCGAGTGATTCTACATGCGACGTACGAAGATCATCGCGACGGTTGGTCCCGCCAGTGACGATGATGCCACCCTCGATGCGTTGATCGCCGCTGGCGTCGACGTCGTTCGCCTCAACTTCTCGCATGGCACGCAGGAGTCGCAGGCTGCCACCTTTGCGCGAGTGAGAAGCGCGGCGGCGCGCGCGGGCCGGGACGTGGCCATTCTGCAGGATCTTGGAGGGCCGAAGATTCGCACGGGTCGCTTGAAGAACGGCCAGCCGATCGATCTGAAGCCGGCCGACTCCCTCCGGATCGTCACGGGCGATTTCGAAGGCGATGCCACGCGCATCTCGACCGCGTTCGACGGTCTGGCCCGTGGCGTTCGTCCCGGCGATCGGCTTCTGCTCGCGGACGGTGTGATTGAGCTTCGCGTCGACGCGTCGAACGGCCGAGAAATCCAGACAACCGTTGTGCACGGCGGAAGGTTGGGCGAGCACAAGGGCATCAGTGCGCCGGGCGTCGACCTGCCCGGGTCCGCGGTGACGCTCAAGGACGCGGACGATCTCCGGTTCGGTCTGTCCCTCGGGGTGGATATGGTGGCCGTCAGTTTCGTTCAGACGGCCGCGGACCTTCGGCTGGCGAGGGGTCTCGTTGACGCGGACGCGGCCGGCGTTCCGCTCGTGGCGAAGCTCGAGCGGCCGCAAGCGCTCGACCACCTCGACGAGATCCTCGCCGCGTCCGATGCCGTGATGGTGGCCCGCGGCGATCTGGGTCTGGAGATGCCACTCGAAAGGGTTCCGCGGGCACAGAAGGACATTACGCGTCGCGCCCGCCTGCGCCAGGTTCCCGTCATCCTCGCAACGCAGGTCCTCGAATCGATGACCACCGAAGCGCGTCCGACTCGCGCCGAGGTCAGTGACGCCGCCAACGGTGTCGAGGATGGCGTGGACGCGATCATGCGGGCGGGGGAGCCGGCAGTCGGCGCCTTTCCGGCGCGAGCCGTGCAGACGCTGGATGCGATCATTCGCGACGCGGAGTCTGGGCCGTTCATCGATGCCGGTGTCCTCAGGCATGAGAGCGCCCACGACCACGCGCGCGCTCTGTGCGAGGCGGCGGTGACCTTGGCCGAACGAGGAGATGCGGAAGCCATTGTGGCGGTGACAAGGGGCGGAGGCACGGCGCGCCACCTCTCCGCACTGCGCCCGCACGTCCCGATCCTGGCGACCACCGATCGCGGTGAGACGGCACGCCGCCTCGCCCTCTACTGGGGTGTCACGCCAGTCTGCACCACTATCGGCGAAAATGTTGATGCCGCCGGTGCACTCATCGGGCGGCAGCTCGTCGCGCGCGGACTGGTGAAACCCGGAGCGGTTGTCGTGCTGGTCAGCATCAATCCAGACGTGACGCGCAGCAACGCCAACTACCTCAAACTTCAGCGCCTGTAATGCTGTCGTTCAACGCCACGGTGTGTGGGTTCTTCGCGAGGCCTTCGGATCACGAAGGCCTCGAAGACACGAGCGCGCGAAAATCAAAACGCGAGCGAATCGCATCCGGGCCGTGAGTTTTGGAATTGTAGTCGGGCTGAGTGCGGACACTACTTCTCCAGCAGCATCCTGAGCGATCCCAAGGCACGCTCCAGGCCGATGCCGAAGATCTCATAGTAGCGGCGCCAGCGCGGACTCTCTTCGAACCCCGTTTGCACGACGTGAAGGCGAGTGGCGGCGCGGTTCGGCTCAGGCGTGCAGGTGACGTCGAGGGCCATCGGGCCGATCGGATCGCCGTCGGGAGGAAGCCAGAAGGCATCGGCGATGAAGAAGCCATGATTCGGTTCGAATTGCACGACCGTGCCACGAAACACGCCGCCGAGCCTCCCGAGGACTTCGTCCCGGTAGTCGGTGGGTGTCCATTCGATGGCATAGGCGCCCAACGTCCGCGGGGTCGTGACCGCGCGTGCAACCTGCCACCAGGCACCGAGGGCGTCGGCGTCGAAGAACGCCTTGAGAATCCGGCCCGGCGGGGCCGCGATCACGAGGGTCACGTCGAGTCCCGGCGTCGGCTGCTTGTCGGCGACCGGACGGCCGTGATTCGGCACGGGGAACTTCACGGCCTTATGGTGTTGTTGCGCGCGACCGCGCCTGCATGACCATGTCCTTCACGTCACGCATCAGCGTCGGCACGTGGTAGGGAATGCCGTCCTTGATGGTCCACTCGATACCGCCTCCGTGTGCGGAGTGCACGCGGTCTCCGGGCTCGAGGCGCGTGTCGTTGGGGACCTGCCTCCCATTCACGGTCATGATGTCAGCCCCGTACGGATTGAGCAGTTTCAGATTTTCGAGCGGGTTGCCGTTCACGACGAGCAGATCGGCGATGAATCCTTCGCGCACTTTGCCGAGTCGATCATCCATGCCAATCATCCGTGCACCATTCCACGTCGCGTGCTCGATCACCTCGAGGGGGTGGAACCCGGCCTCCTGATGCAGCTCGAGCTCGCGCGCAATGCCGAAGCCGTACAGGGAATACAAATAGCCGGCATCGTCACCCGTCGTGATGAGTCCGCCTTTGAGGCCGAACTCGCGCACCGTGTCCATCCAGATGCGGTATTGCCGCTTCCAGGCAGCTTCCTGTGCGCTGGTCCAGCCAAAGAAGAACGACCCGTGATTGTCGAGCGAAGGCCGGAAGAAGGCTTCCATCGAGGGATGCAGGTAGTCTCTGAACCATGGCACGTTCTGCGCGCGCACGACGTCTCGAGCGGCCTCGTAGATCGAGAACGTTGGGCTCCAGCCCACGTGCCGCCGTACCATCAAATCGACGATCTCGTGCAGCTTCTTCGGATCGGCCTGCGCGTACAGGTGCCCTGCGGAAGCGAAGCGCTTGATTTCGTCGTCGTAGTTCATGTCGGCCGGGAAGTTCTGGACGCCGTCGAGGGCGGCATCCGCGACGCCATAGAAGTGCTCGATCGAGTCCACGCCCAACTCGACGTAATCCTTCGCTGTTGTTTCCTCCGCGCCGATGTGCGCCGCTGTCCGAAGTCCGAGCTTGTGCGCCTCGTCCAGAATCGCCTCAACCTGGTCGCGATCCATCGCTATGATCTTCAGGCCATCGGCGCCTTTCTTCTTCATGTCGCGGATCCAGGCTCGGATCTCGGCAGGGCTGCCGCGCTGTCCTCGACTGACGACCGGATAGACCAGGATCCTCGGCGCGACGATTGCGTGCGCGTTGCTGTCGACCTGCCACCGCTTGGATTTCTCGAAGTCGCCGCCGAGCTCGCGCGCTGTCGTGACACCGGCGGCCAGGTAGAGGTTGCGTTCGTATTGAATCGGCTGTGACGTGCCGGGCTGCCGCTCTTCGTGCCAGTGCATGTGCGTATTGACGATGCCGGGCATGACGTACTTGCCGGCCGCGTCGATCACGCCATCCGCGGCGCCGCCGCGAGAGCTCGTTGGAATGCTGGCGGAGATGGAGGAGATCAGGCCGTCCTGGAGGTCGATGTCCACGGGGCCGAAGGGCGGCCGGGCGCTCCCATAAATCACCATGGCGTTGCGGATCAGGAGCCGGCGCACGCTTCTGGCGTGGAGCTCTGGCGCCCGCGACGCCTGGGCATCGAGACGTGGAACAAGCAGTCCGACCGCGCAGGCGACAAGGGACAACCCAAGTGCCAGCGCGTGGCGGGCCTTCATGGTCATAGTGATCACTCCTCAGCGACGAGCGATCATAACATCTGAGATAAAGTAACGAGCTATGTTGCAGCAGCCGCTGGCGTATCTCCTCCCCGAGTTTCTCGAGAGCGACGATGCTCGCCCCCTCCGGATACTGGCGGAGTATCTCGAGCCACTGCGACGCTTCAAGGCCGAGAAGATTCAGGACACGGTGGTGTTCTTCGGATCGGCGCGCGTCGACAGTCGGGAGCGGGCGCTTCGTGCGCTGCGGACGCTGCGTGCGAGGGGCGTGCAGCAGGCGAATGAGGAGTACGAAGCCGAGCTCAACAGGTCGCGCAAAGCGGTCGAGTGGGCGAGGTATTACGAGAGCGCCCGTGACCTCGCGAAGCTTCTCACCACGTGGAGCATGTCGCTCGAGTCAGAGAACCATCGCTTCGTGGTGACCTCCGGCGGCGGGCCCGGCATCATGGAAGCCGCGAATCGGGGCGCCCGGGAAGCGGGCGGGAAGACCGTGGGCCTGAACATCCGTCTGCCGTTCGAGCAGGGGGCGAATCCGTACATTTCCGACGGCCTGCACTTCGAGTTCCACTATTTCTTCATGCGGAAGTTCTGGTTCGCGTACCTCGCGAAGGCGCTCGTGATTTTTCCGGGCGGCTTCGGCACGCTCGACGAACTGTTCGAGATCCTCACGCTCGTGCAGACGGACAAGCTCTCGAAGAAGATCGAAGTCATTCTCTACGGCCGCGAGTACTGGGACGATGTGCTGACGTTCAAACCGATGGCCGAGTGGGGCGCGATCGCGGAGAAGGATCTCGAGCTCTTTCATTCCGTGGACACGCCGGGCGAGGCGTTCGAGCGCCTCCGCGCGCATTTCGTGGAGCATCATCTGACGCCATCGACGGCGCAGGAATCGGCGGCGCCTGGCATCGCCAAGACACGCGGATAATCTGGCCCCGCCATCATCCGCGCGACCGGGTGGTAGGATGGCCACCTCGAGCCCGCAGAACTTGTGGAACTCGTCGAGCATTGACACGGGATGGCAATCAAGGAAGGTGGCCAATGGCACATACCCTGAGCACGAAACACGCGATTCTCGGCGCCGCTCTTGTTCTCGTTCTCGCTCCGTCCGCTCGGGCGCAGGAACGGATGCCCGCGATCTCCAAGGACAAGCTGACGCCTGAACAGCTGAAGCTGGGCAACCTGGCCGGGCCCTGGATTCCGCTGTCCCGGAGTCCGGAAGTGGCCAAGCTGATGATTGACATGCGGAGCCACGTCGCGAGCCGGACCCTTCTGCCTCTCGATCTCACCGAGATTCCCATTCTCATCGCCGCTCGGGAATGGTCGCAGCAATTCGAATGGAATGCGCACGAGGGGATCGCCACCAAGGCGGGGCTGAAGCCGGAGATCATCG
>ORMF010749210.1_pt1 | contig 11286 bp, 2 predicted proteins | sample 1779871 | NCBI WGS metagenome assembly ORMF01 (sample SAMEA104232316, study PRJEB22302) | groundwater metagenome | biome: forest; feature: aquifer; material: groundwater | place: USA | collected 2011-08-07 | depth 5.4 m
AAGTGCAAGCACCGCTTCCGCGCCGACCACTTGATCGAACAGGAACTCAAGGAAAGCGTGGACGGCATAACCGAACAAAAACTCAACGAGTTTCTCAAGGCGCACAAGCTGGTTTGTCCAGATTGCAAAGGCGCGCTTTCTGAGGCAAGAAACTTCAACTTGATGTTCAAAACGTCGGTCGGCGCGACAGAGGACAACCACGCCTATTTGCGCCCGGAAACGGCGCAAGTCATCTTCGCCAACTTCAAGTACCTCCACCAAATCGGCCGCAAACAACTCCCCTTCGGCATCGCGCAAAGCGGCCGCAGTTTCCGCAACGAGATTTCACCCCGCAACTTCGTCTTCCGCAGCCGCGAGTTCGAACAGATGGAAATCGAATTCTTCGTGCACCCTGAAAAACTGGACGACTGCCCGGAATTCGACGCCATCGCCAAACGCAAGGCCTTGTTCTGCACGGAAAAACACCAAAAAGAAGGCCACGCCGGGCAAAGCATGACCTTTGGCGACGCCATCAAGCACAAAATCATCCAGACCAAATGGCACGCCTACTGGCTGGCCGAAGCCCTGGATTGGTTCGCTTCCTTGGGCCTGTCGAAAGTCCGCCTGCGCCAACACCGCTCCGATGAATTGTCGCATTACGCGAAAGAGACGTGGGACGTCGAGTATGACTATCCGGAATGGGGTTGGAAGGAACTCATGGGCATCGCCAACCGCACGGATTTCGATTTGAAGGCGCATGCCAAAGAATCCGGAAAAGAGCACGCCGTCTTTGATGAAGCCACCAAGCAGAAAGTCGTGCCGCACGTGATTGAGCCTTCTTTTGGCCTGGACCGCTTGATTTTCACGCTGTTGTTGGATGCGTTCGAAGAGAAAAAGGACGCGCCCAAAGCCGCCACGAATGAGGGCAACGCCGCCCACGGCAAAGTTGGCGAAAAGGCCGGCAAACCCACCACGCCCGCAGTGGAAGATGTCAAGACCATCCTCCACCTGGATTCCGCCATCGCCCCCATTCCGTTGGCCGTGTTTCCGTTGATGAAAAAAGACGGTTTGGGCGAAAAAGCGTGGCAAATCTATTCCGAACTCAAGAAACACAACGCCGCGATACAATACGACGAATCCGGCTCCATCGGCAAACGCTACGCCCGCATGGACGAAATCGGCTGCCCCCGGTGCGTCACGATCGACCACCAGACGCTGGAAGACGGCACCGTGACGCTGCGCGAGAGGGATTCAGGAGAACAAACGCGCGTGAAAATCGAGAAAATCAAAGACCACGTCGCGGGCCAAAGGTAGCCATCAGCTTTTCAATAACCATAACGGGAGAATCCCCCGAACCATCTACCCTTTTTATATAACCCTAGCGGCCGTCATTGCCATTGGATTTTCAGACCGGTCTTTTTCGCGGATTGGAACGCGGAACTATCCCAATAGTCTTGGAAAATGTCCGAAAGCTTCGTGCGCTGCAGTACCGAAGGCAACAAGTCGCGGGCATAAAGAATCGCCAAAACCTGTTCAGAAGGCGCGTGATGCAAAGCGGCTTGCAATGAGTCCGAAGTTACGGGAGTTCCGGCAAGCGCCAGGGACTGGTAAGCCGAATAATACGCGTAGGAAAAACGCGTGTCGTTGGCGTAGGTGAACTTTAGCGACTTCCATGTTGAAGCAAGGTCGGCAGAGGGTACTTCGGCCAGCGCTAAGATGCCGGTCAAATGCCTCAAGTCCACCAAGTGGGAATCAGAGTCTTGGATCCAATGCGGGACAAACGCGTCGACCAACGGCATGCGGGCGGGTTTGGTCCCGACGGCAACCAGCGTTTCGAACCGACGGAAGCCCGCATCGCCTTTTCCGGCGTAATGGCGCAACCATTGCGATTTTGACAAGGCAACGCTGGATGCGGAACCGGCGCCATAGGTGGTAGCCGCTTGTTTTTCAGCTTCGCGCAGCATGTAGACGAACTCGAATTGGGTCATGAACGGTTCCGTTTTGGGTGCGTCCAAGTTCTTGTTTTTCATGATCAGGTAGGCGTTCTTGCTCAGGATTCCACCAAACCGCTGTTTTTCCGCGTCATAATCAGTGCGGGTCAAATCGACGTCGGCCGTCAGGGCGGTGATGTCGCCAACGTAGGAGACGGAGTTCGACGTCCAGTGCAAATTGACGTCGCGCTTGCGAAGACCGGGGTCCTTGGATGCGGTCTGGTTGAAGAAAAAGTGGGCCTCGTCGGACAAATAGCCGAGTTGGATGGACGTCAAAGAATTGGATAGGCCTAGTCGATCGCTGATTTTGATGGTGCTGTTCAACCATTTGACCGCGATGCTGCCTGCAGCCGGGTTGAATACGATGCAGTTCGTCTTGCGTGGACACATGGATTCCGACTCGGTCAGCACGGTGTCTTCTGTCGCGCTGAAATGGATGAAACCCGGCTGGCCGTTTACCGGACCGGAGTAAGCGTAGGACTTCTGCGACGACAGAACGGTCGAGAAGGCGGAAGCAGGGGAATCGATGGACTCAACCAAACTGAATTCGGCCGGTCCGGACGCGTCCTTGATGCGGGTGGTGTAGAAGTCATAATAATCAACGAATTGGCCGTCCGTATACTTGGAATCGGTTCTCAAAAAGAATTCCACATCATTTGGATCGGATATCACGTTAGAGGGACCCTGGTTTTCACCGCGGAAGACCGCGCCGCCCTGAAAGTCAGCATGAATGACGTTCTTGAACACGGTCTTAGTGACCCACGTCCCGGATTGGCGCAGGTATTGGCGGAAACCGTCCGGTGCGCGGGCAAGGATGCCAACGCTACCCGTGGGAGTCAGAAAGAGTTGTTGCGACGCCTCCCATTTGCCCTTCACGAAACGATCAACCAACAACGGGAACGTGATTCCGATTTGTTGGTTCAACGCCACCGCGTCCATGCCGACGATGACATCATGTTCCACCCCTCTCGCCACCAACGTCAAAGGATAACCATACTGCTTAACGTTTTTCGCGATTAACCCCTCCATTTCGCCGTCCAGGGTGGGGTTTTCACTGAACGCAATGGAGGCTTTGGACAAGTACGTCTTGAGTGCGTCACACGCGTCACACGCGGGTTTGGTGAAAACCGATACGGTGGCTGGCTTGGACTCAGCGGGTATAAACTGATAGTACAAGTTGAGGATTTGACCGGCAGCGCCATAATCGCTTTTAATATAACCCAAATGGAGGTTTCCCTTCGCGTCCACGACGGGAGTCAAGAGCGCAGTACCGTCTTCGAGCCGGGATATTTTTTTAGGCGCATCCAGCGGATGAGCGAACAAATCCGAAGCGTCGTAGGTAGGCGCATCGCCGACGCCAAAGGACGGTTCCTTGGCTCCGATATAGAGTTGATGGTAAGGAAAACCAGCATGAGTGGTAAGGGATGAGCCATCCGTTTTGACTGAAATTAAGTTGTGTTTCGTATATTGAGGATCCATATAGAAACCACCGAACCCGGGAAGACCGGGATACAGCGGATTATTTTGGGTGGCCGGTCCGTCATACAAATAGGGTTGGTCAAAATAAAGCCGATCATCCGAACGACCCAAGTAGTGCGTCCAGACCTGTTGCAATCGGGAATCCGCGGGTTGGGGAAACGCCAGGCTAGAAATGGATCCGGTTGAATCCGAATGGAAGTATTCGTTCTGCTCAACCACTTCAGGCGGACTCATCGTGCCTTTTTCCAGGCCCAAGTCCTGCTCATATTTTTCATTGCTGATTCCGCGGGCGCCGCGGCCGAAACATTTCCAAATCGGGTCCGGGTAGGACCCGAAACCGCAGTCATACATTTCGTGATTGTTGTCGTTGCGATACACCTTGGTGATGGTTTGACCAACACTTTTCACCGAAGTCTTGATTTTCCGGAAGAAAATCGTGACTCCGCCGTCATCGCTGGGCGCGGCGGCCATGAAGTCTAGCCGAGTGGTTTGGCGGGTGATGAACTCGATTTTTTCCGTGTGCCGAACGGGCACGTAGACCGTCGATCCATCCCATTTTCGATAAGTAAAATAGCCAGTGGATTTGTTCGTGGCACTTATCGAGGATTCAACCGGGGGTTTGGGAACGTCTTGGGCAATCTTGCTCAAAAACGTCCAAGTCCGGCCGCCGTCTTTGGACACAGCAACACCCAAATCAGTGAGTAAGTATTCATACGGCCACATGTCGCCGCCGAGGCGCCGGTACTCGCCCTTGCCACTGTAACTGGCAGAGTACACGACGTACAGAAAACCGTTTTTGTCACGGACCAATGACTGAACAAAAAATCCGGCTTTGGGATTGATTTTGGCGGCCAGATCTTTCACCGGAAGGGTAAATGAATAACCGCCTGGTTCAGATTCTTTTAGCACGACTTGCGTGTTCTTCTCGACACCCGGTAATGCAACCAACGATGTCTGGTAGGGGACATGGCCCGGGGACTTGACGGTGACTGAATACGTTCCAGGACGAACAACGATGCCCACAGGTGATTTACCAACAAACTCGCCATTTAGATGAACATCGGCAAGAGTGGGTGTCGAGCCGATTCCCAGCAGGGACGTGGAAGTCCGCAGCGTTTGGAACTGCGCATAGCGGGCATCCATCGTTGCCTTGAAATCTTTGTAGGCGTCAATATCGGGAAAGACCGTGAGGATTCCAGTCTGTCCTTGGTCGCCTACATAGACCGTCGACTGGGCATTGACCAACAGGGCGGCAACAAAGAATAGACCCAAAAGCACGATGGCGCGTTTCATCCGATATCCTCCAATTTCTGACCCGAAATGGCCTGGCTTTGAGCGTATTGGGCCCCGTTTCCAATCAAGTAAACCGCGTGCCCACCTTGGTATAGGCCGAGCAGTACGGACGCATCCAATCGGTCGCTGTAATCGCGCACGTAGACGGATGGATAGACGCTTAATTCATCCAGCGTGGCATCGGCGTACGAAAACAAGTCCACGCGGCGGTAGTCGTTCTTCAAATCCGTCAAGAAAGCCGTTTCCTCGGCAGTCAACGCATCGACGTCGTGAACCAACAATACGGTCACGGGCCAAGTATCCGTGATTGGATCGCCGGAAGGCGATGGACTGGGATCTGGAGAAGGATCGGGCGTCGGAGTAGGCTCTTCCGTGGGCGTCGGTTCCGCGGTGGGAGTCGGACTCGGGGCCAAGTCCGTGTATTCTTCGTTGGAGATTTTTTCGTTGTAGGATTTGACGAAGGCGGCGATGGACGAAGCGGATACGGCAAAAGCAAGGCGCTGGCTGTCCGTCCGTTTCCACGTGTTGATGCCCAAAACGTTGCCTTCGAGGTTGACCAACGGACCGCCGGAGTTGCCCGGGTTGATGGACGCGTCCGTCTGCACGCATTGGATGTTCAGGCAGCCGGTAATGCCTTCGCGCACGGCGCTGACGATGCCGCGCGTCACGGAGAAGGGGTATTGGCCTAAGGGGTTTCCAAGTGCGAGGGCGGATTCGCCGACCAGCGGCTGATACGCCAAGTCCAGGGCAGAATAAGTGGCCGGGCGGGTGACGAAATCTTTGGTTTGCGCGTCGTAAACGTAGTCCGTCACGTGCACCAAGGCGATGTCCCGATTATCCTGATCGTTTTGGTTGCCGGTGGCCAAGACGAGGCCCAACCGAAGGTCGCCATCGTAGGTGCCAACGAAGACGTAGGGTGATTCCTTGAACACGCCGTTGGGTCCGGCGGTGAGTTGGACGACGTGGTAGTTGGTCACGACGACGTTGTTTTCGATGAAGAACCCGCTTCCGATGGAGGAAAGGGGTTTCTCTGGGTCTTTGGCTTTCTCTTTGGGTTCGACGGATTGGATCCACACCACGGATGGCAGCGATTTTTGGACGATGGCCGCCACGGGGTCTTTCTGGTTTTGAAGCGCGGCAAGTTCTTGGGCGGCAGTGGTCCGTTGTTCTTGGACTTGCCGGGCAAGGTCAGCAAATCGGGCCGGGTCTTCTCGGAGTTGTTCCTCGGCGTCTACAATGGGTTGCTCGGATGCGTCGGCCGGTATTTGGACAGGATCCAACGTCAATGAAGTCTTCAAACCAGGGAGTGGTTTGCATAGCGTGCTGAAGCCTTCGAATTGGCAGGATAAGCCGGCGCAGCACGCGGTCGTGCCAGGTAAGATCCCGCAGCCGGAGCGCAAGGCGACGCATGCAACCGCGGGAACGTCAGGCGTCGGCGTGGGGGTCGAACCTTCGGGTTGAGTGGTGACTGGAGAAATGGATGGCGTTGCGGCGCGGGGAGGCAAACACTGGAACGTCAAGAGTTTGCTCAATCCCGGCGGGTTGGAACACACCAGGCCGCTGCAGCAAGGCGTGGTGCCTAAGGCAAGGGCGGAACAGCTGATGCCTTGCGACAAGCAGGCCGCAGGGCCGGCAGGAACGGGGGAGGCCGAGGGGGTAAATGTCGATGAGAGCGTTGGCGTCGGAGAAGCCGCTTCCGACGGAGCAAGAGTGGCGGAAGGGTCTAACGGGTTGGGGGCCGACACTTTTTGGTTGTAGTCCGCGATGAAAGCGTTGATTTCTGACGCGGATAAGGCGAAGTTCAGACCGGTCTCAGTAGTGGATAGAACAAAGGTGTTCATGCCCAACACGCCGCCGGCGCCATCCACCAACGGTCCTCCGGAGTTACCGGGGTTGATGGCCGCGTCCGTCTGCACGCACTCCACGTGCTCGCAGGGGAACACGTTCTTGCGTACGGCGCTGAGCACGCCGCGCGTCACGGTGGAAGCGTAGTCGCCTTGGGCCGCTCCGATGGCCACGGTCGTCTGACCGGGAACAAACGAAGTGCTCCAAGCAAGGCCCGTAAAGGATTGGGGTTGTTGGACGAATTGCTTCGCATCCAAGTCCAGATGCAAATCGCTAACGCGCAGCAATGCCAAATCGCGGTCCATGGATCCGGTGGCCAGGACGCCGGCCAACATCAAGTCGCCATCTAACGTCTGCACCAATAATTCCAAAGGTTCTTGGTAAAGCTTGCCTTCGGGAGCAATGCTGGCCACGACGTGGTAATTGGTGACCAGCGTGTTGGAGTCGATGAAGAACGCGCTGCCGATCGAAGTCGCCTCGCCAGCATCCCAATTCATCACATAAACCGTGGCGACCGACGGACGGACGCGTTGGGCAACCGATGCGATTTCAGGGTCGCTGTTTTTCAAGCGATCCAGTTCCTGGCGGAGACGTCCTTGGTCTTGTTCGATTTGCTCGGACAAGTCATCCAAACGGCCTTCTTCCTGAAGCAACGTTTGTTGCAACAACGCTTCGATTTCCTCCGCTTGTTCCAAAGTCAAGTCCACGCTGGCGTCCGGAAGCGTCAAGGGATCAATCGAAGCGGCAGCAAAGGGAACCGGCGTGGCGGATGGCTTCACGGGTTTGCATAGCGTATCAAAACCTTCCAATTGGCACGTGCTGCCGGCGCAACACGGCGTGCTTCCCGGCAGCAGTCCGCAGCGTTGGTACTCGACCAGGCAAGCGAGGGGTTTTTCCTCCTCCGAAGCGGGGGCCTGGCATTGGAACGTCAGGAACGAACCCGGTTTGCTGGAACACGTCAATCCACTGCAGCAAGGAGTGGTACCGAGGCCGAAGGCCGAACAGCGGTTTCCTTCGTCGACGCAGAGGCCGGCCGCGATGGATTGAGTCGGAGAAGCCGGGGTCGTCTTTTGTTCAAACGCCTTGACGAACGCATCGACTTCGGATGCGGACACGGCAAAGTTCAAGCCCGGAATTTCTTGACCGGATTCCGTCTCGGTCAAACCCCACGTGTTCACGCCCAATAACGCGCCTTCGACGTCAATCAAAGGACCTCCGGAATTGCCGGGGTGGATGGCCGCATCCGTCTGGACGCACGACACTTTCTCACATGGAAACTCATCCTCGCGGTATGCGCTGAGCACGCCGCGGGTGACGCTGAACTGGTAGGTGTTGGGATTACCGATGGCGATGGCCGTGGACCCGGCATCCGCACGGCCTTCCTTGAGCTTCAACGGCTCGAACTTCCTGGGCTTTTCGATGAAGACGTTGCGCTCGGAATCGATTTTGAAATCGCTCGTACGCAGCAACGCGAGGTCCAACTGGTCATTACCCGTGGACACGACGCCGGCCAAGCGCAATTCACCATCATAGGTCGAAATCAAAAGTTCGGCGGGCGTATCGAAAAATGAATCGGATTTGGCGATTTTGGCAACGACGTGATAATTGGTCACTAGCAGGTCGTCCGCTACGAAGAATCCGCTACCAACCGATTGGACCATCTGGTCGTCCCAATTCATGACGTAAACCGATACGACGGATGGCAAGGCCCGTTCCGCCACGCGGGCCACGTCTTTTTGGGATTTGCGGATGGACTCGATTTGGTCGTGCAATTGCGTGCGTTCTTGCTGGAGCACGTCGTAAAGGTCACGGAGTTCTTTTGCCTCGAGGATTTTTTCCTGCAATGCGGCGGCTTGTTCGGCCGTAATCGTGGCCGGAGGCGTCGGTGAAGGGGTCGGTGTCGCCGTGGGTTCAGGGGTCGGGGTAGGCGTCGGGGGGCAAAGCGCGCTGAAGAAAGGCACATCGGATACGCCGCAAGGCTCAGGAGACGGAATAAGTATTGGCGTCGGACTCAACGTGGGCTCAGACGTGGGAACCGAGGTGGGTTCCGGGGCCGGCGTGACGCTTGGCTCAGGAGTAGGCGTCAGCGTAGGCTCAGAGGTTACCGTCGGCGTATCCGTCGGTTCAGGCGACGGAGCCTGGGATGGCAAAGGCGTTGGGCTGGGGTCAATCGAGGGGCTTGGACTGGGCGTAACCGTGGGTTCAGGTTGAGAAGTCGGAGTGGGCGTAGGCGGTGGAAGAGGTGTAGCGGTTGGAGTTGGAATAGGAGTCGGAGTGGAAGTCACGATTGAATCCAGCGTGATTTGGATTTCGCCGGTTTGACATTCAAGGGCCTTGTACGTCAGCAATCCGCGGACGATGAAGCCCGCACCTTGGCCTTGGGTGTAATCGTTGTAACTCGCATAAAGGTCGAAACTTGTTCCGCTCAGTTGTCGGGTCTTGGATAATCCGGATACGGGGATTACGTCACACGATGCCGTCGATGCAGAACACGCGACATCCTGCAACATCATGCCGTTGAGGTCGAACCGTTTGCAATTGCCTTGGACCTGATATTTCTGGAGGGTGAATGATTCCAAAACCCATCCGGCCGGAGCGTCATAATGGGCCTTGCCTTCGCGAAGGACGTCGTCAGTAAAACACGCCGTGCTTTTGACGCCGGAGCCAAAGAAAATGGATATTGGCGTCTCACAAGACGGTTGGGGTGTTGGGGATGGATCGGCCGAAATCTCACTGGGCAAGGGAGTAGGGGAAGGCGTCGGCGTAGGACTGGTGGTCGGAGTCGCACTCGGCGTCACGCTGGGCGAAGGGCTAGGCGTGGCGCTTGGCATCGACGTCGGTTCGGGACTTGCTGAAACAACAGGACTTGGACTTGGCGTCACACCGGGGGTAGCGGAAGCGCTTGGAGAAGGGGATGCACTCGGCGTGACACTGGGGATTTCACTGGGATTTGCCGAAGGTGTTGGAGACGGCGTAGACGAAGCGGCCGCGGACGGAGAAGGAAGAACGGTAGGCGCAGGAGTTGGGGATGCGGAGGTCGTCGGAGCCGGCGGATCGGTCGGAGTGGGCGAAACCGAGGGAATGAGCGTAGGCGTTGCATCCGGCTCGGTCGGCGCAGGCGAAGCCACCGAAGGCGGCGTGACCGACGAACCGGGTAAAGGCGAAGCAATCGGATCGGGCGACGCCGTTGGAGAAGGCGTCGGCGTTGTCGTCGGAAGAGCAGTCGGGAGAGGCAAAGCGCTGGGCTTGCATTTGAGCCAAAGCAAATCACAGTTTTTGCTGCAACACGCCGGACCCAGCGGGTTGGCACAACTCTTGCCGTCGGCAATACAGGCCAAAGAAGACGGGGTTTGGCCCGGATAGACGTATTCGTCGAAACCCTCCGGCAACGCCGCCGGCTTTGCTGCCGAGATTTTAGGTATCTTGGATCGGATATCGTTGGCCGCCGTCGCGAAATCTACGGACGTCAGGTAGACCACGACGTAAAATCGCTGGTTCTTGAAGAGGTCAATGCGGTCCCAGGTCAACAACGTCAGACCCGAACCGTCGATGGATTCGCTGATTTGGCTAGGTTGGGGAAAAACGCGATCGATGCGGTCTTTGGAAAGGGGAACCACCACGGTAAAGGGTCCGGAATAGTCAGCCGCGACGCGATGTTGAAGCACGAGCCAAACTTTGTCCGCCTTGCGGCGAAGAGTAAAAACCGTGGACTTTCCACTGGCCGGGACAGGGGAAGACACGGCGTCATCGAACATAAGGACGGACGGATCCCCGAATTGGACTTCTTCATCCGCCCCGCCGGGCAACGCATCCGGATTGTAGTTGCTGCAGTCGCACCGCGTGCCTTCCGGGATTTCAAACGATGAAAACAAGTTCCCAGGTTGGAAGACGCCGGATTCAAAACACGCAGGTGATGCGCCCGCCGCAGCCTTGCATTTTTTCACGTCGGTGCCGGAAAGGCTTTGTGCCGATTGGTTGAACGTGCCTTGTAGGACGAAAATGGCTAAGACGACAATCAGAAGCACGCCGCCCAACAGCAAAACATACTCGAACGTTCCTTGCCCTCGGCGATGCATACAGGAGCGAAACGCCCGGCATTAATAATAGTTGCCGGTCGGACAAAAACCATTGATTCAGCGAGCCGAAAATAACGAGCTGACGTCATCGAGTTTCCGCGAATCCGCCGGGTACGCGTAGAATCCTTCGGAGTTCGCTTTTTGCTTGAATGCCTCGGCCAAGTCGGATTGGTCTGGCGCAAAATAATCCACGACCAACACGGTTTTTCCAGCGGCCTTGATTTTTTGCAACGGTTCCAATTCGTATTCAATGGAAGCGCTTGACGCGGCGCGGGCCTGGCTTCGCGGGCGGTCCAAGTCGTTGTAGCCGACGTACCACGTGTCCTCGCGGCCGACGCCGTCGATGGCGTCCAGATAGCCGGGATAGTCCACAAGTTGTTGGGCGTTCTGGGGAAACACCTTGAAATCAGGATTGATTCGCCGGCCTTCTTGCCGTAGGGCGGTGATGAACGCCACCATTCGTTCCGCAGCCTCGTCACGATCCAAGAAGTTGCGTTGGCCTGAAAACGACGCGTCGGAAAACGAAGTCTCGCCGTTGTCCGGATCGGACCAGTACTCGTACGCATCCACGATGTCCAGATACGCGCCGTCAAAGCCCTGCTCCGCCATGCGCTGGACATAAT
>ORMF011099627.1_pt1 | contig 11284 bp, 11 predicted proteins | sample 1779871 | NCBI WGS metagenome assembly ORMF01 (sample SAMEA104232316, study PRJEB22302) | groundwater metagenome | biome: forest; feature: aquifer; material: groundwater | place: USA | collected 2011-08-07 | depth 5.4 m
CATTTATTCTGCAATCAATTATGTATTTTCCATCAGGGTCGTGCTGCTTATCAAAATAATTAAATATACGTCTTTCTGACGGAACTTTTTCTTCAATAAAAGCTCTAAAATCTTCCATAAAAGTTGACCTTACACGCTCTCTGGAGAGATAGCTGATGTCTGTTATTTTTATCAGCCCTTGAAGATAACTATATAGCGCGTCTCCAAACTGATTATTGGGAACCTCAGATATCAGTTCTCCTTCTTGGTTTTTTATTCCATAACTTACAAGCACATTATCAATAACCTTTTTCCTTGTTCCTTTATCAATGTCAATGTCATCGTAGCTTACATGCATAAACGTATGCCCCTCATCAGTAAAAAGCCATTTTCCTTCCTTGCCCTTTAGTAAAACTACGAGATGGTCTCCGTCATCAAACATAAAAGGATTAAAGACAATAAACCTGCTTAAACCTTCCTGTGTCAAGGCTATTTCATCGCAGACCTTACTTTTAAATTCTTTTTCTATAATCTCTAAATTCATGAGATACCACCTCCTTCAAAGAGAGATACCTGTTTATCATCCTCACGCCTTACATTACATTCTACCAAGAATTGCTCAACTGCTGCATGGAAGTCTGAGTATTTTATTGTAACTTCGGCATGACCATCAATTTTGTAGCCGCCTTCCTGATATCTCTGAGTTGCCTTATGAATATGAAACGCTGGGGCAAATGTGTGGTCGGACAATCCATTTTCTTTTTCCCATTTATTAGTATGCTTTGATGGATGCTTCCCGTTATATCTGAGCAAAATATACTCCAGAGTGGAATCCTTCTCTTTTACTGTGAGAATAATTGAAAAATCTAAAATATTAAGCTTGTTCTGCCTTAGAATTATCCGAAATAGATTGCCATTGCTCCCCTCAATCTCAACTTCTTTCTCTTTGTGCTGATAGTGGGCTTTGTCTTTCGTTTCTAATCTTGCAAACCAATTATTAGGTACAACTTTTGGCTCTGAAATTAAAGCGCCTATTTCTTCATCTGTAAGGATTCTCATAGTGTTAATTCATACATTTTACGAATATTTTTTTCAAGTGCAGAAGAAATATCAAAACCATTATTAATTTTTTCGATAGCCGCAAGTGGCTTCCCTTTGTTATCAGATGCCGAACGGGAGATACCGAAAACTTTTTCAAAGTCAGGTGTTAGCATCCATGTTTTATTAGGAGAACTTACTAAGATTTCAATGTTTTTGTTTTCAGCAAAACACCTTTGTTGTGCTTCAAATTTTGACTTCTCTTTCTCATCCAATAATCCTTTCTTGTTTTTTTCTATCAGTTCATCGCTCATAGGGTCTTCATCATATGCTGTAAAATATTGGATGCCAAAAGCATTTAGTACTTCTATGTAAAGAGGAATATTGAATTTGCTGCCGCAATCGATAATGCAAACATTTTCATCATAACAGCCGAATCTTTGAGCTAAAAGAGGGAATATAATTTTTTCGGTTTCCCCTTCTACCAGCACAACTTTCCTAGCAAAAAATAATTCGCTTCTGTCTGGGTTAAACCAATAAGCCATTTTCAAACGATTTTTCTTGTCAGGCCGATCTTCTCCTTCAAAGAGTTCCTTTGTACTTTGTGCAATGAGAGTCCCCGCTTCAGAAGATGGCTTTCTTACAAGAGTAATTGATCTATACAAATCCATATCTACAAACCATGTTGAATGTGTACATAAAAAGACTTGATGATTAGGGGCATTTGACAGTTCCTCTAAAGAAACCATTATTTGTCTTTGAGCCTGAGGATGCAAAAATAATTCAGGCTCTTCGATAGCAAAAAATGTGGACTGAGATGCATACCTGCTTTTTTTTACACCTACATCAGTAGTTTGCTCTCTCGTTTTTCTTATGGTTTTTGCCCATTCCTTAAATAATGCAAAGATTAGGGACCGCTGTATACCGTGTCCTTTCATTTCAATTGGGGTTCTTATCCCGTCATTGACAAATATAGAAGTGCCAAGCTGAAAAAGTTTTTCGATATCTGGCGGTGTAATTTCTATATCTAATGAAACTTCCCATGGCTTTAATTCTTGCGCTAAAGACTTTTCTAATTCAAAAAGCTCTTTAGGTCTTTTGCCACCTTCAACATTTAAGGATGAAAGAAGCCTACTAAGTTTTTCTTTTATCTCAATAAAATCTGGGTTATTTAAGGACATCTCTTTTATCAGATTATTCAGCAGTTTCCCAAAATTGGTAGTTGCTTGCACTTTGGTTTCATCTGATATATCACGAACCGCAGGAATTAAGTAAAAATCGCCTAGAATTCCAGAGGCAAAAGTTTTTGCACCCATGAATGGACCTGTTTCTATCCTGACATCAAAAGACAAGTTATCCCTATACGCTTCGATATATTTTAGTTGTGCTTCTTCGATATGAGATTTTGTTAGTCTTCCTGCAGGGGGCAAAAGATTAATGAATTCAGATGGCAGGCTAGTTAAAGTATCTCTATTGGTATAATTACTTGCATTGTCTGGAATCAGCCATTCTTCTTGAAGAGCGTTTATATAGCCATTATAAAACGACTCAATTTTCTTATCTTCAGCAGTTTTGGCTGTCTTCAAAACTCTGATTGTCTGATCGGGAAGCAGGTATTTTTTAAAAGTAGTTTTATCTTGCTCTTCTAAATCGAAAAACTGGAGTTCGACACTTAAGGCATTAGGGATATCTGCATGTTTAAAAAAGTCATCAGCGGAAACCCTGAAAGAAGATTCAAAAAAGAACTGTAGAGCTAAGAAAATATTTGACTTACCATGATTATTTTGGCCTATAAAAATGACTAGGGATTCGCAATTTATTTCGATATGCTTAATAGATCGGAAGTTGTCAATTATTATTTTCTTAATCCGCATTTTATCTCGCTACTGGCTTTATATATGCAACAAACAGTCCGTTTGAATTTCTATTAGACTATCGTTTACACAAAAAATGCCCCTTCACACTATCCCCTTCCTCAATATGTCATGAAGATGGATTATGCCCTTTGCCTTTCCATCTGAATCAGGCACTGCAAGCGATGTTATGGACTTGCCTTCCATGATGGATAATGCCTTTGCTGCAAGCTCGTCTTCTGATATGGTCTTGGGATTTTTCGTCATTACCTCTCCTGCCTTCATATCGAATACAGCCTTGCCCCATTTTTCTATCCCGCGCCTCAGGTCGCCGTCTGTAATGACCCCAAGTATTTTTTTATCAGAATCCACAACAATTGCAACCCCAAGCCTTTTAGATGATATTTCCATAACAGCCTTAGTCATGGATTTATCGGGTGATACCAGGGGAAGCGCATCTCCTGTATGCATCAAATCCTTAACCTTTATGAATAGTTTTTTCCCGAGGCTGCCGCCTGGATGAAAAAAGGCAAAATCTTCTTCTTTATATCCCCTTTTCATTAAAAGCGCAACTGCTATTGCATCGCCCATTGCCAGAGTCGCAGTTGTTGATGCGGTCGGCACAATACCCAGAGAACATGCCTCTTCTTTTACAGACACATCAAGGGTAATATCTGCTGCCTTTGAGAGAGTAGAATTTGGGTTGCCTGTCATTGAAACCAGGCTTACGTTAAATCTTTTTAAGAATGGGATTATTCCGACAAGTTCTTCTGTCTCCCCGCTGTTTGAGATGGCGATTATCACGTCTTCTGCTGTTACCATGCCGATGTCCCCGTGGATCGCCTCCGCAGGGTGCAGAAAGAACGCCGGGGTGCCGGTAGAAGCAAGCGTGGCTGCTATTTTTTTTCCGACAAGGCCCGACTTTCCCATTCCTGTAACAACAACCCTGCCTTTGCTTCCATAGATAACCTCAACTGCTTTTTCAAAATTGCTGTTGAGCTTATCTGTAAGGGCAAGAATAGCATCAGCCTCTATCTTTAAAACTCTTTTTGCTATGTCAAGAATGTTTTCCATTTAGAACTGCTTTCTTGCAGGCCGGGATATAGTATTTGAGCGGTTTTTTGCCCGCAATTCACGCAGTAAAAATCAAAATATGGAAGCGGGCAAAACCTCGGAGGTCGAAGACCGAGAATGAGCGAAAATGCTATGTCCTGGCTTTGCGTTATTGATTTATTACTCAAACTGACACCTCAGCCATCCGGGAGGCACTTCTTTTCTGTGGGCTTCACCCTCAAATTCAGCAAGGTCTTTTTCAGCATACCTTAGCTGTTTCTTTGATTTCGTTATTTTATTTTGAATTGCCTTCTTCTTTTTATAGGAAATATGCATGCTGCTTTCTCCTGAGAGTTCCTTTTCAGCCTCTGCAATATCATCTTTTACCTTTTCTATTTTCCTTTTATAAGAGGTTGCTGTTTTGCACCAGTATTCTCTCTCGTGTTCTTCTTTTAATTCTTGTGATTTCCTGCTCTTTTCAGATGTCTTATCTGTCCTTACAGTTGCAGACTTGCTGTCAGAAGGCTTTTTGTATTTTTCAATATCCTGATTTGTGTAAAGAGGAGCTTCTTTTTTATCCTCTCCAAAAGCAAAACCGGAAAATAGCCCAATAGAAACAACCAGCAGCAAAATGAATAAAGACCCTGAGGATGTTTTCAACTATTCCCTCCTTTTTGCCCTGAGACCAGGCTATGGATACCTTTTATTATATTCAGCAGGCCCTGAACGTCATCTAACTTTATCATATTCGGCCCATCGCACAATGCCTTTGAAGGCTCCGGATGAACCTCCATGAATAAACCATCAACACCCGCAGCTACGGCTGCCCGTGCAAACGGCCCTGCAAACTCCCTCTGGCCTCCTGAAGAAGTCCCCTCTCCTCCGGGAAGCTGCAGGCTGTGTGTCACATCGAAAATCACAGGGTATCCAAAGGAGCGCATAATCGGAAACCCCCTGAAATCAACAACAAGGTTATTATATCCGAAGGATGTTCCCCGTTCCGTAATAGAAAGATTATGATTACCCGTTGATGTAAACTTATCTATAATGTTTTTAATGTCCCATGGCGCCAGGAACTGCCCCTTCTTGATATTAACAGGCTTTCCTGTTTTTGCTGCTGCAAGAATCAGGTTCGTTTGCCTGCATAAAAAGGCAGGTATCTGAATTGCATCAAGGACCTCTGAGGCAGGTTTTATCTCTTCAATAGAATGGACATCAGTAATTACAGGGATATCCAGCCTGCTTTTAATGTCTGCAAGCACCCTTAAGCCTTTTTCCATGCCAGGGCCTCTGAAAGATTTTATTGATGTCCTGTTGGCCTTATCATAAGAACTTTTGAAAACAAACGAAAGGCCGGCTGCTGAACATAACTCTTTAAGTTTTTTTGCTGTATTAAAAGATATGTCTTCGTTCTCAATAACACAGGGGCCTGCCATGATTAAAGGAGGGTTATTCCCCCCAATCTTTGCGCCTGCTATGCGTATTTCTCTGGTCATTATTATTTTATAGTCAAGAGAGCTTTTCTTTTTCGCTTTTGCCAATCTCCGGTGCAGCCTCGGTATAAGGGAACAGCGAGCGCTTTTCGCTTAAGGCAGCGCCGATAAATTCCCTGAAAAGAGGATGAGGCTCTGTTGGCCTTGATTTAAATTCAGGATGAAACTGGCATCCCAGAAACCACGGATGATTTTCCATTTCTATAATCTCAACAAGTTCGCCGTCAGGGCTTGTCCCGCTTATTTTCATCCCAAGCCTTGTAAGTATTCCTTTGTATGCATTGTTAAACTCATACCTGTGCCTGTGCCGTTCAGAAATCTCTTTTATCCTGTAAGCCTTAAATGCATTTGTGCCCTCTTCAAGTACACAGGGATATGCGCCGAGCCTCATGGTCCCGCCTTTTTCCGATGCATCTGTCCGCTCTTCAACCCTGCCTTTTCTGAAATCAAACCATCTTTCCATAAGATAAATAACCGGGTCTTTTGTATTAAGGTCAAACTCAGTGCTGTTTGCCTTAAGTCCGCATACATTCCGTGCATACTCTATGACAGCGCACTGCATCCCAAGGCATATTCCAAAATAAGGTATCTTTTTCTCGCGGGCATATTTTACAGCCTCAATCTTTCCTTCAATCCCCCTGTAGCCGAATCCTCCCGGCACAAGAATACCGTCAGCCTCCGCGAGATATTTTTCAGCGCCGTGGACTTCTATCTCCTCGGAATCAATCCATTGCAGATTAACCCTTGAATCATTTGCAATGCCGCCGTGTGTGAGCGCCTCTATAAGGCTTTTGTAAGAATCCTTAAGCCCCACATATTTACCTACGATTGCTATGTTAACCTCGTCCCTGGGCTCCTTTATCTTTCTTACTATGTCTTTCCACTGCATAAGCCTGTCTGAGGCGGATGCATCTCCGGAAGAGAGTTTCAGTTTATTTACTATCTGCTGGTCAAGCCCTTCTGAATTAAGGGCCAGCGGCACTTCATATACTGTATCCACATCCATTGCAGTGATTACGGCATCCATGTCCAGGTTGCAGTGGATTGCTATCTTTTTCTTTGCCTCAGGCGTAATAGGCCTGTCTGTCCTGCAGAGCAGAAGGTCAGCCTGTATACCAATTGCACGGAGTTCCCTGATACTGTGCTGGGAGGGTTTTGTTTTGATCTCTCCGGATGTCTTTATATAAGGGACAAGCGTGAGATGAACATACAGCACATTTTCACGCCCCACATCATATCTCATCTGCCTTATGGCCTCCAGAAACGGAAGGCTCTCTATGTCGCCGATGGTGCCGCCTATTTCGACTATTACAACATCATAGTTATTGCTTACGGATTTTATTGCGCGCTTTATCTCATCTGTGATATGAGGAATTACCTGAACCGTATCTCCCAGATAATCGCCCCGCCTTTCTTTTGTGATGACATTGTAGTAAATTTTCCCTGTGGTGTAATTATTTGCCTGAGTCGTCCTTATGTGGGTGAATCTTTCATAGTGCCCTATATCAAGGTCTGTCTCTGCGCCGTCGTCTGTCACAAAGACCTCTCCGTGCTGGAAAGGGCTTAAGGTGCCCGGGTCCACATTGATGTAGGGGTCAAGTTTTTGAAGCGTGACCTTAAGCCCCCTTGCCTCAAGAAGCGCGCCTATTGCCGAGGCAGCGATGCCTTTTCCGAGAGATGATAAAACTCCGCCTGTTACGAAGATAAATTTAGCCATTTCTTTGCCCTTTCTAAATCCTGAGGGGTATCAACCCCGACAGTTTCGAATAATGTCTCTTTTACCTTTATCCTGAACCCGTTTGCAAGCGCCCGAAGCTGTTCAAGTTTCTCTATCTGCTCCAGAGGCGCCGGGTCCATTTTTGCAAGACTTAAAAGCACATCCCGCCTGTAACTGTAAATACCGATATGCTTGTACATCAATAGCCCGGAAGTTCGGAAGTCTGAAAGTCTGAAAGTTATACCCCTCCTGTCCTCCCCTTGGCAAGGGGAGGAATAAGGTGGGGTGGCTTCTGCACTTCCGCGCTTGCTAACTTCCGCACTGAATCTGTCTCTGTCAAACGGTATCGGCGCCCTTGAAAAATACATTGCAAACCTGTCCTTATCAAATACAGCCTTAACAACATTAGGGTCAAATATCTCTTCAGGGTTTTCTATCTTTTTTACCAAAGTGCCCATTGCTGCTTTTTTATCATCGAGCAGCCCTATAACGTCGTCAATCATCTCAGGCCTGATGAGCGGCTCGTCGCCCTGGACATTGACAATTATATCATAATCCAAAGAGGCGGCGGCCTCTGCTATGCGGTCAGTTCCTGACGCATGCGAGCCTGAGGTCATAACTGCCTTTCCTCCAAAGCCGAGCACGGCCTCAAATATGGCCTTGCTGTCTGTTGCAACCATTACCTCTTTTGCAAGCTTTGATTTCTTTGAGTTTTCATAAGCGTGCTGGATGAGGGGTTTCCCATTTAGGGGTGCAAGGGGCTTACCCGGGAAACGGGTCGAATCATAACGGGCAGGAATTATAACAATCGCTGTCATGCGTTTGGATAATTATATATGATTTGGTAGAAAATTTAAATGAAAAAACCTCTGAATAGATGCATTTTATATTGTCATTCTGGCTTCCGTTCTCCGTAGCATTACTGCGAAGGATGAATGTCCGCAATCCTTCTGAAAAAGAAAGATTCCCGACCCTCCAAAAGAACGGTGGGCAAGCAAGCGGGAATGACAAAATACAAAACCGGACAATTTTCCCATAAAAAACCCGTCCGATTTTTAGCCCTTATTATCACAAAATGCCAGGCAGATTTATTTTATAGCCATTGATTTTAATGATTTTTTTCACTTTTTCTTTTTAATGAAATGTGCTATATTTCCACCGTAAAGGCAGAAACTACCTTCGAGGTAGATTATATGTTAGGAGTCAATAAACAAATGATACGAAAGACAGCCAAAGAAATCGTTGAAATGGTTGCCGGAGGCATAGGCACTGTGATTAGTGACGAAGTGTCTATCTGGCTATCAACTGCTTCAGCAAAAGAACTACAAGAATACATCCGGTTGCTTGGGATTGAACATTCTAAATGGTCGGCTTTTGGACGAGACGCTTTAAATGTTCTTCTTGCAAACGAAAATATAAAACTGCAAAAAGATATTAGAGACTTAACTGGGAGATTACACAAATTAACTATTGTTCTTGCCATTATTGGTCTCATAACGCTTTATCCTATCATTAATTCTTTTTTCAATCCTACGAAAATCGAATGCAAGTTTAATCAAAGCACCAATGCAAATCAAATGCAAGACAGCAAGAATGACACGCTCAATAAAACTAAGACTATCAATCATAAAGAAACTCCTAACAAATAAATCCACTGGATGCGGAAACCGCACCAGTGATTTTGGCGTTAGCCATGAGAATTGATAAATGATAAACGATATTTTAAGAGCAGATGTTCCAGTCTATCTGAAAAGATTATTTGATTTTGATAAAAAATCATCACTTGAAAAATACTGCAAAGATTTAGTGATTAAAAAAGGCGATTTTGCAAAATTGATTATTAATAGTTACAAGATAGGTTACTCCCACTCGATTAACTATAACGATTTTCTGCCTGAGCATCTTAATCCAACAGCTGATGACTTCAAAGCTTTCGACGGAGCCAAAGTCGGTGAAAGACTCACTGGTTCTGCCAAGAAAGCAGCAAACAAAATGACACAGATTTTTGAGCAACGGCGATATTTGGTTACTCATATTTTTTGGAATGAGGACAAATGGCACCTATTTTATTTCGATCAGAGAGATATGGAATATCGATTTGAGAATCATTGGAAAAAGGGATCACATATACATTTTATAAATTACTTATGGCCTAATTTAGATCCTTCAAATGTGTGGGCTGTATTTAACAAGGCGAATGGTAGCGTGGGCGGAAAGCTCCACATCAAATACGACCCCGAAGAAGAAGATTAACAGCGAACGTATAAGAATGAAAAATGGCTAAGGTAAATCCTCCGGGGTAAATCCTCCGGGGTAAATCCTCCGGGGTCAGGCTAAATCCTCCGCTCCTCCGGGGTCAGGCTTGAATTAATGAATATAATAAGAGAGAAAAAAGTTCAAACCTAAAAAATACACTTTACAAAATATAAAATATTTACTCCACAGAGACCATACTTAATTCTCTGTCATAGCATAAGGTAATTAGATTGCTTATCTTAACAACATCAGAATGTCTTCTTTGGAACAACTTGCATTACCTTTAACTTCAAGTTAATATATAAAAAATTATAACCGGAGGTGTTTAATGTCATTGAAGGTTAAAGAAATTGAAGGAAAAGCCCTCCGCCTTTCACCTCATGAGCGGGCCCAATTAGCAGAACATCTTATCCATAGCCTGGATGTGGAAGAAGACCCGGATGCAGAAAAGTTATGGATAGAAGAAGCTGAACGCCGCTATAGAGAGTATAAAGAAGGCAGGGTTAAGGCAAAACCTGCCAAGGCAGTATTTAAAGAAGCTCGCGCAAAATTAGGATGACGCCTGTCATATTCCTGCCTGAAGCCGAGAAAGAAATGTTTGAAGCAGCAAAATATTATGAATCCCAGGCAGCAGATTTAGGCATAGATTTTCTTTCCGAAGCAGAACGAGCTGTAGGCTCTATTGCAGAGTTACCTTTGACATGGCCTGTAATTGAAGGTGAGATGAGAAGGCGTCTTGTCGGAAGATTCCCATTCGGTATTCTATATCGCATTGAACCGGACGAAATCGTAGTTGTTGCCGTGGCACACTTACGACGGAAACCAGGTTATTGGAAAGAAAGGATAAAGAGAAAATAATTTTCCATCTGATTGCTTGTGAGGAATTCGTATTACTGTGCGCCGCACTGTTCAGCTGTCGCATATCCTGAAATCACCTAAACCCCTATTCTGTGCTAAAATCCAACATGGAATTTATTGATGTGCTTTTCCCTATAAATCTCGGCCCCTTAACCTATAAATGCCCTGACAACCTTATTGATAAAGCACTGCCTGGAATGCTTGTTTCCGCGCCACTTAAAAACCAGATGGCAAAGGGAATAATCTTAAGTAAATCTTCACACGCTGCACGCTCTGCGCCGGATGCCTTGCGCCCTATAAGCGACATCCATGGCGAATCTCCAATACTTGAACCGCCTTTATTAAAACTGCTTGACTGGATGTCGGATTACTATATTGCAAACAAGGGCGTTGTGCTGAAGAACATGCTTCCGAAAGAGGCATTCAGGAAAGTAAAGGCAAGGGAAAAACAGCTATCAGCTATTAGCCGTCAGCTACCTGAGGAAAGACTAAAAGAACTGAGCGAAATTGATAAAGATATCCTCTATAAAATCAATGAATCCATCTCAAACAAAGAATACAAAACCTTTCTTCTTCATGCGCCAACATCTTTTTATGAGATGGCATTTATCAGGAAGCTCCTTCAAACACGCCAACAGGGGAGCGCAATAATCCTTGCCCCTGAGATTGTGCACATAAGCCACATTGAACCATTTATAAGGGAGATTGCCGGCGAGAAGCTCTGCTTACTTCATAGCAGTATGAGCCACGGCCAACGTTCAGCCACAATCGAAAAAGTCCTTTCCGGGGAATGCAGTGTAGTGCTCGGGACAAGGGCAGCGGTTTTTGCACCCTTAAAAAATGTATCCCTGCTCCTGGTTATGCAGGAACACAGCAGTTCATACAAGGCAGAAGAAGGATTGAGATACAATGCAAGAGATATTGCTGTAATGAGGGGTTATCTGGAGAAGGCAACGGTTGTATTATCCTCCATATGCCCGTCTCTTGAGTCAATCTACAATGTAAAACAGAACAAATATACATTCCTGAAGCCTGGG
>ORMF010165211.1_pt1 | contig 11283 bp, 4 predicted proteins | sample 1779871 | NCBI WGS metagenome assembly ORMF01 (sample SAMEA104232316, study PRJEB22302) | groundwater metagenome | biome: forest; feature: aquifer; material: groundwater | place: USA | collected 2011-08-07 | depth 5.4 m
CCAGCAAATTCTTCGAAGATATTTCAATCAACGTGGAGGGGAACAGGTTCAGGTGGCAGCGAACATTAGGTGAAACATTTTCCGCTGCCGCAATACAGGCTTTAAAACATTGTTGGTCCACACGCGCGAGTAAATTGTTCTCAAGCGCCAGGCGAAAGAAAACGTCGGGCATTTCAAAGGACTCAATTTTGGCGCGGCTCAAAAACTCATAACCCACCACACTGCGGTCCTCGAGGCGGAAAATGGGATGTTTGACGGCGTGAATCGCGCCGTTGCGAAGTTGTTGGAGGACTTCCGATACAGAACCATCTTCCACTTCACTCCCGCCGGAATTAAAAGAAACCTTGTTCTTCCCGCCCTTCTTGCTGTGGGCCAGCACGGGATAAATCTGGTTGACCAGCATATCGATGGAATTATTTTCGTGTGACGCCATCCCCACACCGACGCTGACCGTAATGACGGGAGACTGACCGGAAGTAAGCGTCACCACCGAACCTGAAACCGCCAGACGGATTTTTTGCGCGACTTGCATTCCCTCGGCCGCGCGGGTGTTGGATAAGAGGATGACAAACTCGTCGCCGCCGATCCTGGCGATGTGATCGGTCACGCGCATGCACATTTTGAGCCGCGATGCGATTTCTTTCAAGACGATATCCCCGACGGCGTAACCCAAGGCATCGTTGATTTCTTTAAAATTATCCACATCAACGATGAGGATGAGCGTATCGAGATTTTCCCGGAGCGCCCGGTCCATTTCATGGGACAGCGCAAGCTGCAACCCCCTGCGGTTGAGCAAGCCGGTCAGGGGATCGAGTTCGGCGAGATTTTCAAGCTGGACATTCACTTTTTCCAGCTCGTCCATGTCGCTCCTGACCTGCCGGACCATGGGACGAAAAACGAAAAACCCCATCACAAACAAAACCGCAAGCGTGAACCGGAGAATCCACCGTTCGAGCCGGCGCGCTGTCGCCATCTTCGCATCGCTTTGCCGCTGGTACTCATCCACCACTTTGGCAAACGCATTAAGCAGTTTGCTTGAGGCAATGCTCCAAATGTAACGCACGCGGGCGTCGGCCGCGTTTAAGGCGCTGTCCCGGGTCTCAGCGAGGATTTTGAGCTCCGTCACGTAGCTATTGATGCGGTTATCGAGTAAGACTGGCGGCTCAAAATAAATCGCCCGGATTTCTTTCGGAGGAGGTCCGGGAATGCCCAGCTCGGGGTCCCCCTCCAGCATGGCTTGATGGTTTCGTTCCATCGAATGAACCGCCTCAATCAATTGCTGGCGGATATTGTCCCGCTCATTCGACTCTTGCATGCTGACCAGTTGGCGGACAAGAAACGCGGTCCTTTCCAGAAGCATGGTCTGGCGGCCGCTGACGTTGATTCTTGCCGCATCGAAACGGGAAGCGCCCAGTGCGAACTTCATCGTGTAATAGTTGGCGAAGGCAAGCGTGGCGAGAATGCCCAAGACAAGAAGGTACTTCACGGTCATGCTGATGGTGTAGCGGTTGCGCGAGTTAATTTTTGTCATGGCTCAGTTTGGAAACGGCTTCCAGTGCCGTTTGATGAAGATATCCGTTGGAAAGAAGCACGCCGTAGTTGGCCGTCAAATAGCGGCCGCGGCTGAAATCAAGGGGCTTGCCATGTAAGTCGGAAACCATGCCACCCGCCTCTTCGACCAAAATCGTGCCGGGGGCTTGGTCCCAGATCCATTCGTAACGGTCGGGGTTGTCGGGTGATGGAAAGCGGAATAAAAGATCGGCGGCGCCTGAGGCGACGACGGCATACTTGGCCAGGCTGTCCATCAAAAGCGGCGGACGTGTGATTCCAAAATTTTTAATCAGTTGCCCGGTACGGCCGGTGTCTGTATGGCCGCTCTCCACCGACCGAAGCAAAATCGCGTCGGCAACGTTTTTGCGTTTCGAAACGGAAAGCCTCTCCCAGGTCTTGCCACCTTTCAGCGAAGACTGCCACGCGCCTTGTCCGCGGACGGCACAGGCAAGCGTGCCTTGACCGCCAATATCCGTTTCCCTCGCCTCTTTTAAATTGGGACAGCCTAAGACCCCTATTTCGGTTTGACCGTTTACAATCAGGGCAAGTGCCACGGCATATTGTTCTCCGCGCAAAAAACCTTTCGTCCCGTCAATGGGGTCCATCGTCCAGAACCGGCCATTTGCCGGAGTCCCTTTTCCCCGGTCAATCCAAGAAAGGACTTTTTCCGGCGTCGTCTCCGGAACAAAACGCGTGAGAAAACGGCAGACATCGGCAAGATGACGGGCGCCTGCAGAATTGCGGAGGAAGGAAGAGTCCTCCTCGGCCACAAAGGTGTCGCCCGGAAATTGGCGCGCAAGGAGGCTGGCGACAAGGGCCTGGGAAGAAAAATCGGCGATGGTAACGGGAGATTTGTCGAGCTTGGAGATAGCAGCGGGCAGGCTCAAGCGGACCTCTTCGGTCAGTTGGGCGGCGAGTCTGACGCTTTCGATGGCAAAGGCAATGTCGGGATTCTTTAACTCCAGTGGCATGAAGAGATTGTACCAAGTATAATGCCCGAAATGAAAAAGGATTTTACGGACCTTGACGGCCGCTTCCCAAAACTCCGCAGGGAATACCATTACGGGACGCTCGAGCGCAAAGACCTGGCCCGGGACCCCTTCAAACAATTTGCCAAATGGTTTCAATCCGCCGTCCGCCTCGAACAAAAACCAAACGCAATGACGCTTGCCACTGCCCCCCGAAAAGGCAGTGCGTCGGCCCGCATTCTTTTGCTGAAGGGTTTCGATCCCCAAGGTTTTACCTTCTACACCAGTTATGAAAGCCAAAAAGCGCGGGAGATTAAGAAAAATCCGAAAGGTTCGCTGGTGTTTTACTGGCCGGCCGCGGAACGTCAGGTGAGAATCAGTGGGATAGTGAAGAAAATGCCGAAGCGGGAATCCGAAATTTATTTCCGGTCACGGCCGGTCCGTTCGCGCCTGGTCAGCTGGGCGTCGAGGCAAAGCCGGGTCATCGAGGATCGCCGCATGTTGGAAGAAAAAATCAAAATCTTAGAAAAAAGATTCAAGGGCCGCGACATTCCCCTTCCGCCCACCTGGGGAGGATACCGGCTTGAACCGCACCTCTTCGAGTTCTGGCAGGGACGAAAAAACCGTTTGAATGACCGCTTCCGCTATTGTAAAGCGCGCAAGCGCTGGATCATCGAACGGCTCCAGCCGTAATCCCACTAAACCTTTCCTGCCGGGGTGCGTCTAAAGAGCAAAGAAAAGGAGATGCACCCATGAATAAACTTAACCAAACACTCAACAAATCAATCCTCTTCATCCTCGGAAGCCTGCTTCTCTTGGTAGGGATTCCCCTTCTCTACGCCGAGGAAAGCGTTGCCACAACCACGACGGACGCCGCATCTGCGGTCAGCCAACCGGATACCATTCACCGGCGTGGAGAGCGCATTCAGAATTTCCTCGAAAACCATCCCAAGATGAAGGAACGCATGGACGCCAATGACGACGGGACGGTTGACAAGCAAGAGATGAAGCATGCGCGAAAGTTTTTAAAAGAAAAGAGAGAACATCGCCGCAATGATTTTCGCAGGGACCAAGACAATAATCCTCCGGGCCCAAGAGGCGGCCGTGGGACGAATTGGGAACGCGGTGACTTTAAGGGAAACAATTTCCACAGAGATCGTGACAACAACCCCCCGGGACCAAGAGGCGGGCAGGGCACGAATTGGGAAAACCGGCCTGGGCCTCAGGGTGGACCTGGCGCCAGTCCGGATCGCGGGAGGCACGGAAAGAGGGGATAAAACTCTCTACGCAGGTCACCCTCTCCGGGTGGCCTGCGTTTTTTGCTATACAGTTCCAGTTTTATGACTAAGCCGCCATTAAAATGACCAGGCTTGCCTGATAGCTCCTTAGTTCTGCCCGCAAGAAATCACCCGTAACTCTGTAAAATCCTTCTGAAATCTCCAGGCCCGGAATAAGATGAGTGGGATCCATGATGACGCGAAGATAAGCCGCCCACACCGCTGTTTCATCTTCTGCAAGAAGATGGGCCATCGCCGGATTGTCGGCCGCTTGCCTGCGCAACCGGTCAGCATCCATGGAGACGTTCACATTCCGGTGATTGGCCTTGTCGCCATGTAAACGGAAGGCCTCTTCCAACCCCCCATTCATGTCTTTAACTCCAAAATCACGGAATTCTTTCAGGTCAAGATCCGTTTGATTGGCGCCATAGATCACAATTTTCAAATTGCTGCCTTGTGTCCGGTCGGCCAGCGCGAAAAGCCCGCGCCGCATCGGGCTCTTCGGATCCGCAATTTCATCATAATTAAAAAATAATGTCGCTGGCACCTCCTGAGATTTTGCAATCAGCCGCCGCAGCTTTCTTCCATTGGAAGGCGGTATATATGTTTTTTTAGCACTTAAAAATTTACTATTTTTTATATTGACACGCTTTGTTTCTTGCGGTAAGGTACCCGTCTCCTGAAAGGAATTTTTGCTTCTCATGGAAGATAAATTTACTGCTCGTGAAGTAGCCGCTATGCTCGAAGACATGCGTGGTGAATTTCGAGCCGTCGTCGAAGTTGTGGCTCCGCTCCCCGGACGCATATCCGCGGTGGAAGACCGGTTAATTAAAGTTGAAGAACGCCTCACTGGCGTCGAAGACGCTGTCCGGATCGCCATCCCAGATCTCTCCAAGCGCATTTCCCGCCTCGAATCCAAAGCCGGTTTTTGAATTTCTCCTTCCCGCATCTCGGTATGTTGAGTTGGAAGGTGTTTTTTTGTCGGCTCAAAACGGAATTTATCCTTTAAATAACCCAGATGCACAGGATTTCTCCGATCATAAAAATATCTTCGGACTTTCTTATTCATCAAAGCAAAAATTTGATCCTCGCTTTTTTGGCCTTTGGCAATCTCCTCAACCGCGGTTAATAGACCCAACTGGCGCATATCTTCGTCTTTCCATGTCTGTTTTGCCCGTTCCATCAATCGTCCCATGAGCTCCTCATCAGACGGGCGGAAGCGCGTCCTTTTTTGTTCGAGGCTCGCTCCTTCCAAAGACCGCCCATTCATTCGCAAGGCGATAAAATTGGGGCGCCCACTTTGCCAACGGTATACGCCGTAAACATCATCGTTCACGTTAACGGCTTCAAGCCGGTAAATTATTTTTTGGAGCGGCTCAACATAAATGTTTTCTTGACCCTCCAATGGCACCCAAATGATGGTTCCATCTTGAACTTCCGCCTGATTAAAAAGACTCTGCCAAAGTTTTCTTCCTCCATATAGGCTATCTTTAAGCTCATTTTTTGTTCGGATGAGCGCGAAGGGATAACGTTCATTTGCCGAATTTGGCCCTTCAGGAACGACCCCTTGCAAAATCACGTATCTTTGAGACACAGCAGACCATTCGAGATCCACAAGAACCGGCCGATTTGCGTAATGCCTACCTAAATGAAGGTCGCGCTCCCTAAAAATCGTAAAAGCACCCATTGAATCGAACTGAGTTTTGACGGTAACTCCTGGGTATCTCTCCGCCCAGGGACGGCCACGGTGGACAGGGAAACGGTTATAGTAACTCCCGATTAATATTTTGGTGCCATCAGGTTGCTTGGCCCATACGGTCTTAAAATTCTCTTTTGTGCCATTGAGTTTCACCCATAGGACAAAATACTTTTTCTCTGCTACAGACCATTGCATATGAACTTCAATTGCTTTTTTGGCATTCTTTTTACCCGCAAATTGAGCGAGGGATTGGCCGTTCTTCCCAAAAAGATTCAAAATACCGTTATCATCCAGCCTGGTTTGAATTAAGAGCTCCGGATATTTTCCAAACCACGAAGATTTTAAATCCCGGTGACTTCTCAAGAAACTTGCTACCAACTTTTCGGGATCTCTTTCATTACCTGCCCAAACCAACTTGAAAGGATATGGCCTTCTGCCAATTTTAGCTCGCATCACAACGTATTTATTCTCAAGCTTTGACCAAACGAGATAAATGCGTGCCCGTTTACCAACGTTATTTTTTCCAAAACTCAACCTCTGTTGATCTAAAAGCTGGAGACGTCCTTTTTTTCCCAGCACCCCCTCAATCACAATTTTAGGATGTTTTTGTGACCAGGATGCACCATGGTCGGCAGGTAAAAATTTGTTCCGATAAAGCTCTTTGCCTCTCTCCCCCCACCCAGACCGTATGACTACTTGGCTTCGCATTTCGGCGCGGGAGGCCAGCTCATCCGGATTAAAAATGGCGAGATCGATTTTCACTTCACGAATTTTTCCCTCTGGATTACGGAGAATCGTGACGCCGCTCATCCCGTCAAGAACCTCCTGGAAACCCTGCGCTTCGGCATCTTTCCCGATGGGATGTTCCACCGACCCATACTCAAACTTTTGGACACCTGCTTCCTTCAATTCTTTTAGCAGCCGCACGCGCAGACTTGAGCCAATACCGTTTCTCCGATAATCCGGATGGACAAAGATGCCATTCCCCTGCACTTTGCCGGCAAAACTGCTGAGTATCCAGTTGGTATAAAAGGAATAAGCTCCGACGGGCTTCCCATCCACGTAAGCAATCAGTGCATTTCTTTTTTCTTGGGGCTCAAACATCCAACGCTGGTCTTTCGGCCAGTACCGGTCCCTAAAATCGCGGAATTCCGAAATCTGGGGCTCCGTCAACTCATGGCGCCACCGGTACGTGATTTCCTCCGCGGCAATTTGGGATTTCTCCCGCATCTCGGCGCGGGAGCCTGACTCCCTTAACTCCTTTATTCTTGCATCGAGACCCTGGATGACCGTCGCCACCGGCTTCGGGATTCTGCCCCAAGTATCCGCGGGAGCAATGGCCTCTAAAAGATAAGTTTTTGAATCCGAGATTTGCTCAAGACTTGCCGCATAACCCTGAAACATTACGTTGGGGTCTTGAGGAAGACTGGTGAAGAAGTTTTTGGAGCCGGCCAGGTATTGATAAATGTGCGAGGTGTAAATCGTATCAACACGCAGCCTGTTTCGTCTCAGCCAGTTGCTAAGAGGGATAAATTTACGGGCGTTGGAAATATCTAATCTGAAAAAGACAATTTTTCTATTTTTAAAGAGCGTCTTAACGTATTCAAAGGATTCGTCAGTCGCAAGCCAGCCGCCTTCCTGCCGAAGGAAATTCCGAATAAGCGGTTCTACAGGATTAAAATACCAGCCCGCGTGAGATTCTGAAGAGCCATAAGCGGTTCCCTTGGTTGCCTCGAATCGCTTTAAAACTTTCTCCATAAACTCAAAACGGCTTGAGGAATCGGCAATCACCTCTTGAACCACGCGGTACATTTCAATCGTCCGGTCATTCACATCCAAAAGGATGGCGCCCTGCGATCTTCGGGCAGCGACAATGTCCAGATTGAACCAGCCTGAAAATCCGAGATGAATTCCTGATCCTTTTTCAGGAAGGTCCAAGAGCTTCCTTCTCGCTTCGGCAATTCCGTCTTCCCCCACAGGAGCAATAAACGGCGGCTGGCTAATTCCATAATCCGAATCCAATTCCATAAGCTCGTTAAAGTCCACCGCCCGCATTTCTGCTCGGCGAAAACCTTGCGTAAGAGCTTCTTTAATTGCATCGAGACTCGGCATTTCAGCTGCTCTTAATATAAAGTCTGCCGTCGATCTGAAACCGTTCCCGATTTTTATTAGACCCGTCAGGCCGGGCAGCGTCTCGAGTTCCGAAGGACTCAAGATCGCCTGGATGGTTTTCAAGAAACTATAAATGTCCGTTTGGCGCGACCGAATGGTGGTGGATGCTGCAAAACCTTTGGTCCCATAGACAAACACGCCGGGATTAGCAAACATTCCTTCCAGTTCACGGTCAGCATCAGTTTCAATGTCCGCATATTCTCTGAAATGTAAATTAAATCCCAAGGCAAAATCGATCAGCATGACCTTAATACCGCTATTGGGATCTTTTTTTACGAGAATATTGGCGGGTTTAATATCGTTGTGCAGGACGCCTGTTTTTTGCATCGGTTCGAGAATTTGTGTAACGTTAAGCAAAACTTCGATCTTTTCTTTGAACGTAAGATGCGGGGCTATTTTTCCTAAATCTTCGGCCCCCGGCAGGCCTTTTAATTTGAGATAAAACCGCAATCCCGGTTTTCCGCTGGGAGTTGGATGATTGTCCAATCCGAAGGAAAGAACTTTCGGTACGTGACCTCCTTCGACTAGATCGGAAGCCCAGCCAGCCAATAATTCCATTTCACGCAACAAATCATCCTGCGATAGAACATCTCTGGCCCACTCATAATTGGAGAGATATTCTTTCCACTCGTTTAAATTTTGGCTTCGCTTCCAGACTTTGTAAAAAACACCTGTCTTATCTGAACTATCTTGAGGCAGTAGGAGAATCGAATGAGCCGTTTCGACAGATTTGTATCCTGCCAAAGGAAGTTCGTCTGGATCTTCCTTGACGCTACCAAAATAGAATAAGGATGAGATCCGGTTTAAAAAACCTGAAGTTAAAATGTATTTTTTAAGTTCTCCCGCACTGCCAAGAGCGATCCCGGCTGAATAATTATATCGAGGATAGTCATCTCGCTCGCCCCGCATCTCGATGCGGCGACGAATTTCGAAAAATTTTCTCATTTCTTCAATGTTGTCTGCGCTCGGCAATCTTCCTGCGTAAACCGTGCTGGTGATTCCCGGCGGCCTTACCCATCGAGGAACCGAAATACCGATTTTATGAAATTTTGAATTCATGGCCCGGATGCTGTAGCGCACACCCTTCTCATCTAAAATATCAACGGCCGAGGCAATTTGAGCCAATTTCGGCCATTCGCCTTTGTTCAAACGGTGATAAGCCAAGAGATAAAGAAAGATTTCTTGTTGGCGAATGGTTCCTTTCGAAAGCAAGTGATAAGCAATACGAAGGTACCGCACATCGGTATCAGGAAAAACACCTTCAACGAATGTCTGGATGTCCTCCCTTTTGGATTTTGTAGTCTCTTTCCTGGGCTCTGGCGATATTTGGGATTCGAGATAGTTTTGCATTTGATCAATTTCTGATTTGCTTATTGCGGCTTCAAAATGGCGGCGCCAAAGGCGGTTGGCTTCCTGTTTCGAAAATCTCCAAGCGGGCGCAGAAATGCCAAGAAGTGGCAAAAGTTCGCTTTCTATGAAGGATAAGGTCTTTGAGACCCAACGTGGATGAATATTAAGTTGAAAAAAACGCGATGCCTCCATTAAAGTCGGCCAAGAATTGAAATTTGTATGCCGGTAAAAAGCAAGATAAAAACTCAGAAGCTCACGTCTGGTTGTCGAAACCACTTTGAACATAAATTTTACATCCTTTGGATCAGCGCCAGCAAAAACGGTACGAACTGTCTCATCAATAGAAGGAAGTTGCGATTCTATCCGCACCTCGGCGCGGGCTTTGCGGAAATCGGGATTCAGGTGGTAGGTCCGCAACACGTACCATCCTTTGTCTTTCTGCCAATCCGCCAAAAATTCGGGCCAGATGAGGTTTTGAGATTTTACAAAACCAGCCAACTCCACCATCGTGTCAACCACGTTTTTCGGCGCAAAGCTTAAAATAACCTCTCCCTCCTGCCCGTTGTTTCGCTCTTCGATTCGCACCGATCCCTTGCGCAGTCCACCGGTAAAACCCATGAGGGTCGCAAAGGCGCCCCCCATTTTCTGAAGCATGTCTTTCAATTCTTCTTTGGTCAATTCGAAAGATTTTGGAGCTGCGTAAGAAGGAAGAGGATAAAGAACCCGCAATTTTTTTGTCTTGGCAATCTTTTGAAAGGGCAAAGCAAGTTCGAAAACAAAAGGTCTTTTCAGGCCGTCTTCAATGGTTTGATTCGCCAACATCAACTTGCCCACAACACCGACTATTTCTTTAACAGGAATACCGGATACGGGCTTTCCTTCTTGAATGTCTTTTACCCATTCATCGATCTTGTTTCGCATCTCGGCGCGGCGGGGCACTTTCGAAGACATATTCATTTTTTTCGCTTTTTTGGGACTTGATAAATAATAAAATAAAGATTGATTTTTTATCTTGACGAATTGGGCCGCCCCGATTAGACTGCCTCCCCAAGCAAAGGTGAGCGCATCAAAATGTTGAACCCTAAACAAGTGGAAGTTGGTGAGAAGCTTTTGGTAAACGCGGCCAATGTGGTGTCGGCTACTTTTATCCTGGGGACGTTTTTGAGTACCAAAGGATTCAACTGGAAAGTCTTTCTGGCCGGGTGTAGTATTTATTCGACTTTGGCCGCCGTAGCTATTTGGTGGAGAGGAGGAAAGCAAAAATGAATTTGGCGAATGCTGTAGCGGCAATGTGGGCACTCTTCGGATCTCTCGTCTTGCTCCTTCTCGGATTCTCTTGGTTTTCTCGTCGAAGCCAGCATTATAAATCCCATCCCCACTAATCCTTGCCTCCTGCCGCATCTCGGCGCGGGAAGAGGGGGGTATTAAGGCCGCAACGAGAGCTTTCTCAAGTTGATTCCCCAAAAGATGGTCTAGCGCCAGATTGACCGCCAGCATTCCGTTTTCCAGCGACCACAATGGAACGTCGACTGGAATTCTATGGGATTCCCCAGCATCGTCTTCAATCTCATGGTATTTGGCATCAGAATCCTCATAGAAGAATAAAATTCCAGTTAATGGAGTGCGTTTTGAACTGAACTTTACGGGTCGATATTTTCTGTGTTCAACTTCGATCCTTCCCTCGTCCACTTCATAATCAGGCCGGATCCCCTCCATGATTCGTTCGAAATAAGACATATCCAGGCGGGTGATTGTTCCCGGTATCGTAACGTCTCCAAACCGAGCCTTGTGATGCCGGAAAATGTTCGGGAAATCAACTTTTAGGAGTGTGCCAGCCATTGAAAGCCGGGGGTCGTGTGTGCCGTCAAATCGGAATCCGCTGAAATGAATCGAAAAATCCCGCCCTAGTATCCTTCGTGCTTCCGTTTCGATTTTTGAAATTCTGATTTCCATTTCGCGCCGGGAAGCGTTTCTATTTCCTCGCATCTCGGAGCGGGGGAAAAGGGCAAGATGGATGAATTCGTCTTCAAACCTAGCAAGCTCTTCAGGTGTAATCCGATGCTTACCTAAAAAGAAGTTTGCACTGTCCTCGAGCGCAGCTTTTGGAATCGATTTCTCAACGAGATAAATAGGGACGTTTCCAAATTGTCCGGATTTTTGCAGCCGATGCAGGATGATGATTTGATAAGCATGCAGGAGTTCATGTAATCTTGTATTCTTAAAAATAGTAAGGCCGACACTTAAAATTCTGACAAAAAAATTTGCC
>ORMF010581474.1_pt1 | contig 11282 bp, 11 predicted proteins | sample 1779871 | NCBI WGS metagenome assembly ORMF01 (sample SAMEA104232316, study PRJEB22302) | groundwater metagenome | biome: forest; feature: aquifer; material: groundwater | place: USA | collected 2011-08-07 | depth 5.4 m
ACGAAGCTCGCCCACCGGGCGGCAAGCTCCGGCCGGGGGGGGGCCCGCCGCCGGTGGAATAGGCGGGATCGATCAGCGTCAGCGTATGAACTCGTTCGGGATGCCGGGCGGCGAAGGCGACGGCGATGGAGCCGCCCATCGAAAGGCCCATGAGATCGGCCGGCTCCTGAATGCCGAGGCTCGAAAGTAGCTGGAACAACTGCCGGTCGTAGAGTTCGGGGTCGTAGACAACGTCGGGGCGGTCCGAGTAGCCGCGTCCGTAGAGGTCATACCGCAGGACGCGATGTCCCGCCGCGACGAGCGAAGCGAACGTCGGGTCCCAAATATAATACGGGACCGAATAGCCGTGAACCAGGACGACGGCGCGCCCATTTGGCGGTCCGGCCAACTCGTAATGCACCACTCCGTCCGCAAGGCGGATGAAGCTGCCGGAAACGGTCTGCCGGACCGCATCGGTCAAGGTGCTGGTTTCCTGGTCATAGTGAACGTAGGCTGCGATCAAAACTAAGACCAGTGCGGCAACAAGACCGCTCAGGCACACGAGCCAAGTTCGTTTTCGCATGAAGGTAGAAAAGACAGCCATTCCGATCGCAGCCGGGTGTGTCAAGTTCCCGCAGGGCTCGGAGCGCCAAGCTTGGGAAAGTTCAGCACCGCTTGAATGCAGTTGAGCGTCCAGCCGTGAATCACAAGGTTGCTCGCGATGTAGCCGCCGTTCGAGTAGAGCCAGGTCACGCCGAGGGCGTCGGTCAGAATCCCGCCGGCGCGCTGCAAGATCAAACTTGCCGCGGCAATGTCCCAGATTTTCAGGTCCAGGTGCCAGTACGCGTGCAAGCGTCCCGCCGCGACGTTGCAGATGCCGAGCGCGGGCGAACCCATCATGCTCAAGTCGCCGATCTGGTCCACCATCAGTCCCACGATCAGCCGCGTCTGATCGCGCCGCTCGCCGCTGTGCGGCCAGTCCGTCCCGACGATGGCGCAGCTCCACGCCTCGGAGCCCTCCGATATTTGCTGCACCACAATTTTTTTTCCGTTGACGGTAGCAGGCGTTTCCAACGTCGCTTCGAACATCTCATCGCGGCAGGGATCGTAGACCACACCGGCGCAAATGTTGCCCTCCGAACGCAATGCGATCGAGACGCCGAAAAACGGAAGTCCCTGGACGAAATTCAAACTGCCGCAGATGGGATCGACGATCCAGAGGTGCTCGGCATCCAAAGGCAACGGCGCATCGTCCGGCCCTTCTTCGGCCAGAATCCCGGTGCCGGGAAACTCGGCGAGAATCGTCGAGACGATGGCCTCCTGAACCTGGAGCGACGCCTCGGAAACAACGTCCCGGTGTCCCTTCCATTTGAGATAACCCGGATCGCCAAGGCGCGCCTTGGCCAATTCGCCGCCGCGGCGCGCCGCGCGCACGGCAACCTCCAGTGCATGATTCAGTTCGATCGGGCCGGTGTGTTGGGTCATAGGAAGAGTGCCAAGGAGCGCTGTCGCGGCCAAGAATAAGTCTTTGGTCCGGCGGTTGTCAATTCGCCTTTTCAATATGGCATTTTCACAATTGGTGTAGACCATACCAAGTGGCTGTCATCCCGAGCAAAGCGAGGGATCTGCACTTTCTTCGTCGCCCCATTTGCAGTAAATCGTGGTCTACACCAATACGAAAAACGCCTTAACGGGTGGCTCCTTGAATTCGCGTTGTGGGTGGACGGAATCTGAATTCGGCAGCAGGTTCGGAGGAAGTAATCCCAGGCAAACTTTCGGGTGATACAATTTGGGTTGAATACATCTTCCGGGAGAATGCTCGCGACAATGAGATTCACATGGAGATTCACACGGAACTGGCTGGTTCCGCTTTTCCTGGCCGTGTCGCTGGCGGGATGCGGCGGAGGGCGTCAACCTTCGGCGGAAGAGAAGCCCGCTTCGTCTCCTGTTACGGCGGCACCGCCCGAGCCCATCGATCCGGCGACCGTCGGCGAGATCACCGGCCACGTTTCCTTCGAAGGACCAGTCCCCGCGAAAATTCTCATTCACATGACGGGCGAGTCTTCCTGCAAACAAGCGAGTGACGAGCCGCTCTATCGCGAGGAGGTGGTTGTCAACGCAAACCACACGCTGCGGAATGTTTTCGTCTATGTGAAGGAAGGGATCAGCAACCGGAGCTTTCCCGCACCGGCCGAACCAGTGGTGCTGGATCAGAAAGGATGCCGGTACCGTCCGCACGTTCTGGGGATCATGGCGGGACAGAAGCTCGAAATCCGGAACACCGATCCGGTCAGCCACAACATTCATCCCGTTCCGGCTCAAAATCGCGCGTGGAACGAATCCATGTCGCCGGGCGCAGCCAGCTTGATGCAAGCGTTTTCCCAGCCGGAGATCATGATTCCGGTCAAATGCAACGTGCATCCGTGGATGAGGGCCTATATCGGGGTGGTCTCGAATCCCTTCTACGCCGTCACCGACGAACAAGGGGCGTTCACGTTGAAGGGATTGCCTCCGGGCGATTACACCATCGGAGCCTGGCAGGAAAAATATGGCGCAAGGAACCAGAAAGTCACGGTGGGACCCAAAGAGTCCAAAGCGATTCAGTTCAGTTTTCAGGGATAACGCCTGCGGCGAATGATGAGGCGAAGCCGCGCGCTACTGTTTGTCGAAGAATCGGAACTCCTCGAACGGCTGGCCTTGCGGGCTGGTTCCTTTAGCCTCTGACGTCATCGTCTTCCCGTCCTTCGAAATCCTGCGGGTCAGGCTGGAGAGAATCTTTCCGTTCCGATAATTCACTACTTCAATCGTGTTGCGGTCGATTCGCTTTGTGGCAACCGCATCCGCGCCGCTTCGTTCTTGCTGCACCGGGTGAGGCTTTCCGTCGTAGTGTTCAACGCGTTCAATGGTGCTGAGCTTTCCATCCGCGGTCACGGTGGTTACGGTCAGCTTCAACCCGCCGCCGGGAACGGGTTCGTAGGTGTTGCTGCTGCTCTTCGGCAGAGGGCCGGGATTGTAATGGGATTTGGCGATGTTGAGCTTCCAGATCCCCACAAACGGATCGTCGGCCGCCAGGAGAACCGCGGTAATGCCGAGCATCACGAGTAGCAGTGTCATTCGTTTCGACCGTACAGACATTTTGTTCCTCCTCCGTTCGCCAAATCACTTTCGCGGCGGCTTGCTGGGACGCATTTCGACGCGGCTCAGCATGGTGCGCGTCTCGGATTTCAGCAAGTCCACCACGACCTGCGCCACGTCCTTGGCGTCGATCTTCCAGGACGACGGCGGGGGTTGGGCCCGGCGCGAGCGGGCAAAGTCGGTTTCGACCGATCCCGGCATGATGTAGCTGACGCGAATGTTGTGATAGCGCAGGTCGAGCATGACGGCCTCGCTGAAGCAGTTCAGGCCCGACTTGGAAGCGTTGTAAGCCGCCCCGCCCGCAAACGCGTTCTTTCCTGCCAGGCTGCTGATGTTGAAGATGTACCCTCCGCCGCGCCGCTTCATGCTGCCGACGGCGGCGCGGATGCAGTAGAACACGCCGCTCAGGTTCGTTTGGATGACGGCGTCCCACTCCTCCGGCTTCATTTCTTCGACCGAACTAAAGAGGCCGATCCCGGCGTTATTTACCAGGATATCAATGCCGCCAAACTCTTTCTCCGCGCGCGCCATGAACCGCTCGACCTGGCGGTATTCGCGCACGTCCACCGTTTCACCGATGGCGCGGGCAGAGGAGCCGGGCCGGTTGAGCGCCGCCGTCGCGCTCTGAACATCGGCCGCAGTGCGCGCGCCGATCAGGACCTTCGCTCCGTTATCGACCAGAGCCTCGGCAATGCGGAACCCGATTCCGCGGCTGCCGCCCGTTATCACCGCTACTTTGTTTTCAATGTTTGGATGCATGGATACCTCGAAGCGGAGTCATGGTCGGTTTGTCTTCATATCATATTGTAAGAGGTGGCCGCCTCCTCGGGGACAAAAACTGGCAAGTTTCGGAAACTTGTAGTGCTTTCGCGTCGTCGTCATCGGTTCCTTTTCGTTTACGACTCCGCCGAATCTTAACCGGCGGAACGTTTCCATGCGTTGTATAATCCCGAGTGGTGATGGCTGCTCCGTGACGATTGTGGAGGCGAGAAGATGAAGGGTTTCGACGCGATTGTTCGCATCGTGCTGGAGCATTATCCCGCCGTGCAGGCGATCTACGTGTTCGGGACGTACGGCACGGCGGATCAGTGGCCGGAGAGCGACGTGGATATTGCGTTGCTTCTGCCTCCCGAGCAAGCGCGCCGGCAGCCCCAGTTGATGCTGACTCCCTGCCATCGCGCATTGGGGGATGCCCTCGGAATGCCCGTCGACCTGCTGAATGCGAGAGAGGTCTCGACCGTGTTTCAAAAGGAGATCGTCGAGTCCGGGCGCTTGCTCTATGGCCCGGACGACGACGCGGTTGCCGAATTCGAGATGCTAACGCTTTCCCATTATCAAAAGCTGAACGAAGAGCGCAAGGCGATTCTCGAATCCTTCCAGGAAACAGGAAGGGCATACTCCGTATGAACGACATCGTCATCAACAAGATTCAGAATATTCAGCGCTGCGTCCGGCGGGCGCGGGAGGAATATCAGGCGGACCGCGAAGGGTTTGCGGCCAATTACACGCGCCAGGATGCCGCGCTGCTCAACGTGGTGAGAGCGTGCGAGACGGCGATCGATCTGGCCAATTACGTCATCCGAGCCCGTAAGCTGGGTATCCCAGTATCCAGCGCGGATAGTTTTAAGCTGCTTCGAACGGAGCGAATCATCGATAACCGGCTGGCGGAGCGAATGGAAAAAATGGTCGGTTTTCGCAACACGGTTGTTCATCAGTACACCAAGGTCGACATCCGCATCGTCGAAGCGGTCATTGTCACCGAACTGAACGAACTGCTTGCGTTTGCCGATAAAGTCCGGGAGTATATCGAGGGCTCTACACCCTAAGCCGGACGAGCCGGAACCGGAAAAGTCGGCAGCCACGGCAGGTTTCTCAGTGCCGTGGGATTTTTCCGCGGAGCGTGTACCCACGACATAAAAGGTCATGCCGTGGCTACGACTAGCCTGTACGTGCTTAGGAGGACAGGTCTGGAGACCTGTCCCTACTTGGAAACTGGCCCACCACCGGCCGGCTTTTCCCCTCATTTGACACTGCTTCCCCCCACGCCTATAGTTGCCTCATGGGCTTTCGCTACGCCCTTCGAGGCGCGCGATTTCTGGTGTTAATCGGCATTCTGGCTGTCTGCGGTTTGACGCTTTCGAGCTATCTCGCGCGGCGGCATAAGCGGAGTGTTGCTCCGCCGCTCCCCGCCAAAATCGCCGCCGGCGTGGACCAGCAGACGCAAGCCTTTTCGTTGTCGAAGTCTTTCGGAGGCCAGGCGTTATACAAGATTCAAGCCAGCCAGGTAACCAACTTCAAGGACACCGGAAAAACCATCCTGCACAACGCTACAATTCAGATCTTCGGAAAGAAGGGGGATCGCGAGGACCGCATCACGGCCGAGGAATGCGAGTTCGACCAGGCTTCGGGAACGTTGTTCATCCCCGGAGCGGTCGATATGGAGATCGCAGTTCCGCCTGCCGAGCCGGGCAAGGAGCCGGAACCGAGGACTTCCAATCCCATCCACATCGCAACCTCAGCGCTTACCTTTAATCAGAACACCGGAGTGGCCACCACGGATGCTGAGGTGCACTTCCAGTTTGCGGGAGGCGATGGCAGCTCGCAGGGCGCCGTTTACAGTCCCGAGGACCGGACCATTACGATGAAATCGCAGGCACGCTTCGCGCTTTGGAGAACGGACGGGGCAGGGAAGCCGCCCGTCTCCAGCAGCTCAGAGAAATCGAATGCCGGCTCGCCAGCGAAGCGCGTTGCGGCTCCGGCGGGACCACCCGCGGACGGGGAAGGTGTAACGCATTTGGCGGCGTCGAGCCTCCGTTGGGAGCACGAGGCACAAAGGATTATATTGAGCGCTCCGGTCGAGATCAGCCAGGGTACGCGGCAGCTCCGCGCCGGCGACAGCGAGATTTTTCTCGACGCAGATCAGCACGCGCAGCGAGCCTCGCTCCACGGCGGGGTGCAGGCAGAGGACCGCAATCCGCGACAGCAGTCGGCTGTTGAGGCCGGCCGCGGCGAACTCGAGTTCACGCCGCAAGGCAAGGTGCAGCACCTCGTGCTCGAAGGCAAGGACACGAACGGACAGAAGGATGGACGTGCGGCGGTCGCGTCCAACGGCAATGCGCTTTGGGCTACGGCTACAGCGCAGTCGGTCAGAACGGGTCGCGCCGAGCGGATTGAAATGTTCTTCGACCCATCGAGCGGCGCGCTCAGCCGCGTCAACACACAGGGGGACGTTCGGGTCGTGCTGAGCCCGGCTGTCAATTCTTCGATGCGAGCGGCGCAACGTCCTATCGAAGCTCTTCTGCGCGAAGAGCCGGCGACGGCCGACGGCGCTCGAGTTCTCCGGGCGAAGCAGGCGGAGATGTATCTGGCGCCAGACGGGGAGACTTTGCGCCAGGCCCGCATGAGGTCCTCCGCCACCATCCAATTGTTTCCCGCCAAACCGGGCGAGGACAAACGTACCATCGAGGGGGAGACCATCACGATGGAGTTTTCTCCCGAGGGAGAGCTATCCGAGTTCACGGCGGACCAGAACGTCCATCTATCGGCCGAGGGCGGGAAAGCGGCGGGCAGACGCGCTTCGTCGAGCGAACATCTTTGGGCCTCGCTCGACCGACGCACGCATGCGGTCAGCCGGATGCGCCAGTGGGGCAACTTTAATTACCAGGACCCCGAGCGGCAAGCCCGCTCGAAGCAGGCCGACTACACGGCGGAGGGAGACGTGATCGATCTCGAAGGAGAACCGCTGGTTTGGAACGCGAGCGGGAAGCTATCGGCCGAAAAGATTTCTCTGGTGAATTCCAGCGGAGAAGTGAGAGCGGAGAAGCAGGTTTCGACGACGTATTATCCCTCGCCGTCGCCCGGCGCTCCGGCGCCTCTGCCCGTCCACGTGGTCGCGGACCGGCTGGATTACCAAACGAAAAACCAGAAAGCGCTCTACCAGGGCCATGCCCGCCTGTGGCAGGGAAGCGACCTTATCGAGGCCGGATGGCTCGAGCTCGACCGGCAGCACGAGACGCTCGCGGCACGCAACGACGTGTTCAGCGTTTTCCCTGGGCCCGGCGAATCGGGAGGCAAAAAACCGGCTTCGACGGGCCGGAGGGCCGCTCCCGAAAAAGAAATCTCGGGTCCGGTTGAGATCCGATCCAGCAGTCTTTCTTATTCGGAGGCCGAGCACAAGGCCCGTTATCAAGGTGAGGTGCGGATGCGGAATCCCTCCACCACCATGAAGAGCAACGAGCTGGAAATAGTCCTGACGCCTGCCGCCGCGGCGACCCCGAAGGTGGCGCCGTCCGCCACGCCAACAGCGGGCCGCGAGATCGAGCGGGCCATCGCGAGCGGGTATGTCCAGATCGTTCAGCCGGGACGAGAGGCTACCGGGGACCGGGCGGAATATACTCCCGCTGACGGCAAAATAGTGCTGCTAGGCAATTTAGCTGCCATTTCCGACGCCGAGAAGGGAATCACGCAAGGTGCTCGATTGACATACTTTATACGCGATGATACGATTTCCGTCCAGGGGGGGCCGGGCTCGCCGACCGACACTCGGCGGCTGATTCAGCGAGGAGCGCGGCGATAAAAACCCGGTATTCGACTGCATCCGGCCCGTCGTCGGGCTTAAAACGTCCGCCCAAGGTTCACAACAGCGCTTTCTGCGACGACGGCTCAAGATGGCGGCTCAAGGGGAAGCAGCCAGGAATCTGTTATCAAATTGGAACGGACCGACCCGGAAGAGTTCCAGAATGCTCCAAACGGAAGACCTAACCAAATCATATCGGGGCCGCAAGGTGGTGGACGATGTGTGCTTGGAGGTAGACCGCAGCGAAGTGGTGGGGCTGCTGGGTCCCAACGGGGCTGGCAAGACGACCACATTCTTTATTATGGTCGGTCTGACTCAACCGGATGCCGGAAGGGTTTTGCTGGATGGGCTCGATCTCACGCACATGCCCATGTACCAGCGGGCGCGGCAGGGCATCAGCTATCTGCCCCAGGAACCCTCCATCTTCAAGAAGCTGACGGTGGAACAGAACATCCTGGCGGTGCTTGAAACGCTGCCGCTGCACTGGCGGGAGCGCCGCGAACGGCTGGAAACGCTGCTCGACCAACTGGGTCTGGGCGCCGTCCGCTACAGCCGGGGTTACATGCTTTCGGGGGGAGAAAGAAGACGCGTGGAGATTGCGCGCTCCCTGGTCATCTCGCCCCATTTCATTCTGCTGGACGAGCCCTTCTCGGGCATCGACCCGATTGCGGTGATCGACATCCAGCATATCGTGGCGCATTTACGGGACTCCGGCATCGGAGTGCTCATCACCGACCATAACGTCCGCGAAACGCTGATGGTCACGGATCGCGCCTACATCATCAACAACGGGCGGATCTTCCGCAGCGGCTCCCCGCGCGATCTGGGCAACGATTCCGAGGTGAAGCGGGTGTACCTCGGGGAAAGTTTCTCGCTGAGCTTTTAACGTTATGAGCGGTCACGAACTGAGGCTCGGCCTCAAATTAGCTCAAAAACAGATCCTCACTCCGGGCTTGGTGCAGATGGTCACCGTCCTGGCGCTGAACAAGCTGGAGCTGAAGGAGATGATTACCCGGGAGATCACCGAGAACCCCATCCTCGAGGAGGTCGGCGAAGAGGGTACGGTTTCCGTTGAAGAACAGGCCGAAACGGAGGACGCCCCGGCTCCTCCCGCCGATCAGGCGGTGCGCGAGGCCCAAGACGAGAAAGACCCCTTTGCGGAGATCGACTTCGGCTCGTTTTTCGACGACTCCCTCGATCCGGGCTACCGCAGCCCGCAGGCCGAGACGGTCGAGCTTCCCTCGTTTGAGAATTTCCTCTCCAGTCCCACCTCGCTCAACGAACACCTGACCTGGCAGCTCACCATGAGCCACCACTCTCCGGATCTTGAGAATGCGATTGAAATCATTCTTGGGAACCTGAACGAAGACGGGTATTTGCCGGCTTCGCTGGAGGAACTCGCACAAAATGGCGAAGTGGAGCTGAAGCAACTCGAAGAGGCGCTGCAAAAGGTGCAGGAATGCGACCCGCCGGGCGTGGGCGCGAGAAATCTCCAAGAGTGCCTGCTGATCCAGCTCCGCGCCGTGGGAGGGGAGGACTCGGTCGCGGCACACATCGTTCGCGATCACCTTCACCTGTTGCAGAACAAGCAATTCAAGGAGATTGCTCGGGCCCTGGGTAAGCCGCTCGCGGAGATCGAAGCCGCCGTCGAGACGATCAAGCATCTCGATCCCTTTCCCGGACAGCGCTACAACGCCAACCAGCCGCGTCTGATCGAGCCGGACGTTTATATCGTAAAATCCGGCGACGAGTTCCAGATCGTCGTGAGCGACGACGACCTGCCGCAACTGCGGCTCAACCCGGCCTATCGGCGTCTGCTCGATCACGGCAACGCCACCAAGGAAGTCCGCACCTACGTAAAAGAACGCTACACTTCCGCGATGATTCTTCTGAAGAACATCGAGCAGCGCAAGCAGACCATCGTGAAAGTCTGCCAGGCGATCATCCGCCGCCAGGGAGAATTTTTGGAGTTCGGCGTGGACTTTCTGAAGCCAATGATGATCAAGGACGTGGCGGAGGAAGTGGGCGTCCATCCCTCCACCGTCAGCCGCGCCGTATCCAACAAATACACGCACACTCCGCAAGGAGTCTTCGAACTGCGCTATTTCTTTTCCGAAGCTGTCAACGGTCCCTCGGGCGGCTCCGTCCCCCTCCTGATCCTGAAACGAAAAGTGAAGAAGATGATCGAGGACGAGGACAAGAACGATCCGCTCACCGACGACCAGATCGCACACATCCTCTGCGACCAGGGCATCAACGTCAACCGCCGCACCGTCGCCAAATACCGCGCCGACATGAAAATCCCCAGCACCCACCAGCGGCGGGAGAAGCACTGATTGTCGGTTGCCGGTGGTGAACTACGAGGAGAGATGGAAGAATTGGTGTTCGAAGTGACCCAGGAAGCGGACGGCGGTTATTGCGCCGAATGTCTGACTGAAAGCATCTTCACCGAAGGCGATTCATGGGAACAATTGCGGGCAAACGTTAAAGAGGCGGTCGACGCCTATTATTTCGACGGTCCGAAACCCAACCACATTCGTCTCCATCTCGTCCGCGACGAAATGCTGACGTCGGGATGAAAATTCCTCGCGACCTCAGCGGCCAAGAACTTGTCACCGCCCTTTGCAGCCATTGGGGATATGACAAAGTCAATCAGGTCGGCAGCCATATCATTCTCCAAACGCAGGAACCGAGTCCGCATCGCATTGCCATCCCTGCCCATCGGCCGTTGCGAGTCGGAACCCTTAATTCAATTCTGCGGGCAGTAGCGCGGCATAAGAGCGTCGAAAAGCAGAAGATTCTTGATTCAATTTAGTTGGTGTCAGATCTGGTTGTTGACTCATTTACAGATACAAAACCGCGCCGACATGAAAATCCCCAGCGCCCACCAGCGGCGCGAGAAGCACTGAGTTAAGCGTGACGCTGGCGCGCCAGCCAGTCATTGTGCCGTGAATCTTTCGGATTTGAGAGAAAGATGCAACGCTCGCGGAAATACAACGTATTGGTATTCGACTTCGACGGCACCTTGGCGGACACTTTCTCCGACATTGCCTGGTGCATGGAGAGAACGTTTGCGCACTTCGCCGAACCCGCCCCGGACGAATCGGCGGTCCGCGCGGTGATGAGCAGACCGCTTGAGGTCTCCATCCCGAAATTGCGCGGCAAGCAATCGCCGCCGGAAGAAGTCGCCCGGTGGGTGTGCTTTTATCGATCGATTTACAACGGAGAGCGGGAGCGGCGGACGAGCCTGTTTCCAGGAGCGAAAGAGTTGCTGGAACGGGTGACCGGGGACGGCGTCCCGGCACTCGTCGTCAGCAACAAGGGAAGCGTGGCCGTCGCCTCTGAACTCGACCGGCTCGGAGGCCGGGAACACATGCACACGCTCTTCGCTGCCGACGCGGTCCTATCCCAGAAGCCCGATCCCAGACTCTACCACGCCGAGATCAAAGCCCACTTTCCCCAGTTTGCAGACCGCGAGGTGCTCGTGATCGGCGATACGGAGGCCGATATCCGGTTCGCTCAGAACGCGGGGCTTGCGTGTTGCTGGGCGGCTTACGGCTACGGGAACCGCGACGCGTGTCTCCGCCTCAAG
>ORMF011459810.1_pt1 | contig 11282 bp, 10 predicted proteins | sample 1779871 | NCBI WGS metagenome assembly ORMF01 (sample SAMEA104232316, study PRJEB22302) | groundwater metagenome | biome: forest; feature: aquifer; material: groundwater | place: USA | collected 2011-08-07 | depth 5.4 m
ATCCCAACTCAGATGCCAGATCACGCGAATTGCCATTCTGGATTACCCACTACAACTTCCACCGTCCTCACTCATCAACTGAGAACTTGCCGCCCGTGTCTCGTCTCGGTTTTATGGTGAACAATGTTATGAGAAACTACAACTAGCCATTCCACTAGGCTTTCAAAAGGCTTTGCATAGCCATCTGACTAGGTTGGCAAACTACGCCAACCAAGTCATTGGTTAACGGCAACCTGGTGGCTGGTTATGGCCATGCACATGGAGCGGGCCACACCCTCCCCTACCCCCACCCCTTCAGCGTTTTTTCCAACCAGAACAGGCCAATGATGGTTTTGCTGTCGTTGATTTTGCCTTGCCTGATCCACTCTATCGCATCGGCAAGTGACAGCTCGAACACTTCGAGGAATTCACCGCCATCGAGTTGACGGCCTTGATGAGTAAGGCCACGCGCCAGAAAATACTCGATGTGTTCGTCGGCATAGCCGATGCACGGCCAGGTGGTGGCAAAGTGCGTCCACTCGGCGGCGGCATAGCCGGTTTCTTCCAGCAGCTCGCGCTGCGCGGTGCGCAGGATATCTTCACTGGGATCAATCTTGCCCGCCGGGATTTCGATGAACTCGCGCTGCGGCGCATAACGGAACTGGCGCTCCATCACCAGCTTGCCGTTGTCCAGCTGCGCCAGCACGGCGACCGCGCCGGGGTGGACGATGTATTCGCGGGTATGTACCTGGCCGTCCGGCAGGCGCGCATGATCCTTGCGCACCTGGATGAAGTTGCCGTCATAGACGACCGTGGAATCGAGGCGTGTTTCTTTCAGATCCATTGTTGCTCCTATCTTCATGGCGGGCAGGCCGTGCATTGGTGGGTCTTAAGGGAGTCTCTAAAAATTCAGAGTTCGCCCAAATGCAAGGCGCGGAAAAAATTTCGCCGCGCCGCATATGAGGTATATGTAAGCAAGAAATTTTTTCCGCAACGCAGCAGTTGGGATGAAATGTGGATTTTTAGAGGTTCCCTTAGCTCGTCTCGCCAGATTGGCAAACATCTATCAACTTCTGGCAATCTTTGATGGCCGGCAGACATTTTACGCCCTGGCAAACCCATGCACTGACACCTTGCGAGCCAGGCTTCGCCAGTGTCTCCGGCAGGCCGGCAAGCTCGCCTTCCAAGGCCAGGATCAGGGTGCTCGGCCAATAGTACTGCATCATTTGACGGCGCCACGTTGCGCTTACCCCCGGAGCACTGCGCAAAATAACGATTTGCGGCGGCGTTAGATATTCCTGCAAATCCATCAGCAGGCTCATGAAGCCCGCCGGTTGCCGCGCAAGCGCCGGATAATAAAGCTTCAGCGTGCGTTCGGCAGCTTCGAGGTAGCGCGCCTCTCCCAGCAGATGTCCGAGGCGTTGCAGGGCAAACGCCGCGATGCCGTTGCCGGACGGCATGGCGTTATCATGGCCTGGCTTGGGGCGATGGATGAGCTTCTCGTGATCGTGGCTGATGAAGAAAAAACCGCCCTCCCGCGTATCCTCGAACTGTTCCAGCAGCACATCGGCAAGTGCGCGGGCAAACTCCAGGTCAGCCGGGCGAAACTCTGCCTGCAGCAATCCCAGCATGGCGCCCAGCATAAAAGCATAGTCATCCAGATAGGCATTCAGGTGCGCCTTGCCGTCCTTGCAGGTCGCCAGCAGGCGGCCGTTCTGCCACATCGCGGCGCGGATGAAATCCGCCGCGCGCTGTGCAGAGGCTATCCACGCCGGTTCGTCCAGCATCCTGCCCGCGTGCGCCATACCCCTGATCATCAGCGCATTCCAGCTGACCAGAATTTTTTCGTCGCGCCCTGGACGCACCCTGTTCTCACGCGCGGCAAATAATTTTTGTTGCGCACTGGCGAGCAGTTGCCCGGCCTGCTCCGGCGGCAGGTGGCTCGCCTGCGCGATGGCGTCCAGCGGCTGGGCAACGAGCAAATTCCAGTGCCTGTTTTCAAAGTTGGGCGGCTGATCCAGACCGTAGTGGGCGGCTGTGATGGCATATTCCTCCGCGCTCAACAGGCTGGCGGCCTGCTGCGGCGTCCATACATAAAACTTGCCTTCCTCATGTTCGGAATCCGCATCCAGGCTCGAATAAAAACCGCCCTGCGGCGACTGCATCTCGCGCATGGCCCAGCCCGCAATGCCTTGCGCCACGTGCCTGAACAATGCCTCGCCGCTCAGCACATGGGCATCGGTGTAAAGCGCCAGTAGCGGGCCGTTGTCGTACAGCATTTTTTCGAAGTGGGGAATGGCCCAGCGTTCATCCACGCTGTAGCGGCAGAAACCGCCACCCAACTGGTCGTGGATGCCGCCATCCGCCATTTTGCGCAGGGTGTGGAGAACCATGCGACGCGCATCCGGGTCGTCACCGCGCATTGCATGTCTGAGCAAAAACTCCATTCCAGTCGGCTGCGGAAACTTCGGCGCACCGCCAAAGCCGCCATAGACGGAATCGAACGCCTGCTGCAATTCGGTGTATGCATCATCCAGCGGCGTTTTGCTGAAGCGGGCTTGATCCTCCGCGCTCGGCAGCATGGAATCAAAGGCGTGCAGCAGCGATGCATTTTGTTTGGCGATATCAGCCCCGCGTGTGCGGTAAATTTCGGCCACATACTCCAGCACCTGCACAAAGCCGGGCAGGTTATAGCGCGCCTCTCTGGGAAAATAAGTGCCGCCGAAAAACGGTGTCTGATCCGGCGTCAGAAACAAGGTGAGCGGCCAGCCGCCACCGCGCTGGTTCAGCATGGCATGGGCGGCCTGGTAGATGTGGTCGAGATCGGGGCGCTCTTCGCGGTCCACCTTGATGTTGATGAAGTGCCGGTTCATCACCGCCGCGACTCCGGCGTCCTCGAACGACTCATGCGCCATGACATGGCACCAGTGGCAGGCAGAATAGCCGATGGAAAGCAAAATCGGCTTATCCTGCTCGCGCGCGGAGCGCAGCGCTTCCTCACCCCACGGAAACCAGTCCACCGGGTTGCCGGCATGCTGCTGCAAATAAGGGCTGGTTTCCTGGGCGAGGCGGTTGGGCATGGTTGGCTCAATAAAATTGTTTCAAGGCAGCACCTGAGCTTGCCGCAGTCATTCTAGCTCCAAACAAAAACTCCCGCACACGGCGGGAGTTTGGTATGGCGGAATTACAAGACGTTCTAATGCAGCAACAACGATTGCTGCACTGACACCGCGCACACCGCCATCAGTTTACCGGGCAGGATGCCCAGCAACAATATAGCCAATCCGTTAAACGAAATCAGTATGCCAGTATCCGGCTGTACGGAGACCGGAACATGGCTTTCCGGAGCGTCGAAATACATCAGTTTGACAATGCGCAGGTAGAAGAACGCGCCGATCAGCGAAAACAGCACGGCGATTGCGACCAGCGGAATGTGTCCGGCATTCACCGCCGCGCCGAACACCGCGAACTTGGCGTAGAAGCCCACCGTAGGCGGCACTCCGGCCATGGAAAACATCAGCAGCAGCATGATGAAGGCGAGCCACGGGCTGCGCCGGCTGAGCCCCTTGAAATCGTTGAGGGTGTCGGACTCAAAGCCTTCTCCGCGTGACAGCAGCATGATCATGCCAAACGCGCCAAGCGACATCAGCACGTACACCACGGCATAGAACATCGACGCCCCATAACCTTCGACGCTGGCGCTCAACAAGCCAAGCAGCAGGTATCCCATGTGGGAAATGGTGGAGTAGGCAAGCATGCGCTTGATGTTGGTTTGCACAATCGCGGTGACATTGCCGAGGGCAATCGAGGCAATCGCAAGAATAACCAGCATGGCGGACCAGTGTGACGCCAGTGGTTGCAGGCCTTCCACCAGAATGCGCGTGACAAAGGCAAAGGCGGCAAGCTTGGGAGCCGAGCCGATCAGCATGGTTATGGCGGTTGGCGCGCCTTGATACACGTCCGGCACCCACATGTGGAAGGGCACTACGCCGAGCTTGAAGGCCAGACCGGAGACCACGAATACCAGGCCGAACACCAGCAAATTCCTGTCCCCCACACCGGACTGGATCGCCTGTGTCACTGCGCCCAGTTCCAGCGTGCCGGTCGCGCCATACAGCATGGACATGCCGTACAACAACAGGCTGGAAGCCAGCGCGCCAAGCACAAAGTATTTCATCGCAGCCTCAATGGCGGTGGCTGAATCGCGCTGCAGGGCGACCAGCGTATACAGGCTCAGGGAAAGCAGTTCCAGACCGAGATACAGGGTAATAAAGTTGTTGGCGGAGGTCATCACCATCATGCCGAGCATGGCGAACAGGACCAGCACCATGAACTCGCCGCTGAACAGGCCGCGCGCGGTGAGATATAGTCTTGAATACGCCAGCATCATGGACAACGCCAGACAGGTCAGAAGTTTCAGCACGTCGGACATCAGGTCGTCCACGAACATATTATGGAAGGCATATACCACGCCGTTTTCGTGCGTGCCGACGATAATCAGCGAGCAGCCCAGCAGGGTGAGTTGCACCAGCATGTAGGTGGCCAGCCTGCCGCTTTGCCTGATCAGCAGGTCCGCAATCAGTATCACACACGCCATGGCCAGCACAAAGATCTCGGGGAGCGCAGGCACCAAATCTGACATTACAAAGTTCATAGCGTCTGTTTCCGATCCAAGTTGTAAATTTGACAAGGCGTTGCGCCGCACGAGCCCGCAGGTACCCGATTCACTGCGGCGGCGTTCGCCGTTGCGGCATACTGAGGACTCCGTTCGTGCATCGGCGGAAGTACTGTGTCATTAAGTCCTTCGATATTTTTGACACCCCGTACCAGTGACACTTCCGACACGAGGTGCTCTACACTCGCCCGCATCCTGTCGAGGAAGGGGCCCGGGTTGAAGCCGATCCAGAAGACGAGAACCAGCAGTGGCATTAACGTTGCGATCTCGCGTCCGTTGAGGTCGGTGACAACAACGCCCTCTTTCCGGCTGTGTTCCCCCCAGACCACCCGTTGCAGCATCCATAGCATGTAGGCCACGGTGAGCACCACCCCGCCGATAGAGATTGCCCCGAGCAGGAGGTTGAATTTAAACGATCCAACCAGCACCAGGAATTCTCCGACAAACGAATTCGTGCCGGGCAGCCCGAAGGAAGCAAATGAAAAAATAGCCAGCAGCGTCACATAAAGCGGCACCGTCATCCGCAACCCGCCGCAATCCGAGATAAGCCGGCTGTGGGTTCTCTCATAGATAATTCCCACGCAGAGAAAGAGTGCCCCGGTGGTGATCCCGTGGTTGACCATCTGAAGAATTGCCCCTTCGATACCCTGTGTATTAAAGACGAATATTCCCAGCGTAACGAATCCCATATGCCCGACGCTGGAGTAGGCAACCAGCTTCTTGAGATCGGTCTGCACCAGCGCCATGTACGAGCCCCATATGATGGCAATCAACGAAAGGACCAGGATGACCGGCGCAAAAGCATGGCTCGCATCGGGGGTTATCGGCAGGCTGAATCTCAGGAATCCGTAGGTACCCAGCTTCAGCATCACGCTTGCCAGCATCACGCTACCGGCGGTGGGCGCCTCGACGTGGGCATCGGGCAGCCAGGTGTGAAACGGAAACATCGGAACCTTGATCGCGAAGGCCAGGAAGAAAGCCCAGAACACCCAGAACTGGAACGTCGCACTGTATGATCCTTTTGCAAGCTCCTGAATGTCAAATGTCTCGCCACCCATGAAATACAGCGCCAGTATCGCCACCAGCATGGGAAGGCTTCCTGCCATGGTATACAGGAAGAACTTCAACGCGGCATATACCCGGCGCTGGCCACCCCATACCCCGATGATAAGGAACATCGGGATGAGTTCCGCCTCCCAGAAGACGAAGAACAGGAGCAAATCGAGCGCCACAAAGACTCCGATCAGCGCCGCCTCCATGATCAGGATCGCCATCATGTACTCCTTGACCCTGGTATCGATGGCCTTCCATGAACAGAGCACGCACATCGGGGTAATCAGGGTAGTGAGCAACACCAGCAGCACACTGATACCGTCCACACCGACGGCATAATTGATGTTGAAAGCGGGTATCCAGGACACCCGCGTAACAAACTGCATCTCGTGGCTGGAGGTATCGAAGAGATACCACAGCGGAAGCGAAGCGGCAAAAACCAGCAGGGAAAAAACGAGAGCGATCCGGCGTGTCCACTCGTCATTGCGCGGGGCAATGCCGATTATCGCCGCGCCGAGGAGTGGAAGAATTATAAGCAAACTCAATAAATTGGATTCGTGCATCACGCTATAACCTCAGAACAGCGAATAAAGGCTCAGGATTAAAAGCGATCCCACCATGATCAGGGCATATTGCTGGAGCTGTCCGGTTTGCATCTGCCGCAGCGCGCCGGCCCCCCGCACCACCACAGCTGCAATGGCGTTGACTGCCCCGTCAATTACATGCTTGTCCAGCCATAGCCCTTTTGTGCCCAGTGTCAGATTGCCGCGGAACACGGAGCGGTACACCTGAATAAACCAGTTCTCGATGGGGGTTACCACGTGGTACACGAACTGCATGAAAAGGCCCGCGCCCTTCCGGTAGAACCAGTCTATATCCAGGGTAATCTTGCGCAGTCCTCCGAGTTTCTTGCGCAGCATGAAGAAGCCCATGCCGGTGAACAGCAATATCTGCAAGGCCCAGATGACATGGGTTGGCGTGTAGGAATGGTATTCAACCAGGTTCGGCAGCTTGTCGTAAAGCCATGCTGGATAAACACCGATGAAGATGCACAGAAACGCGGCCATCCCCATCGCCACCAGCATGTTGCGCGGCGGTTCGGTCGGGCGTAACCCGCAATCTTTGCCGAAGAAAGTGTAATAGGGTATCTTCAGCCCAAGGCACAGGAACGTTCCGACGGAAGCCATGGTGAGCAGCAGCCATATCTGGGGAAGATGCATTTCGGCGGCGGCGGAGATTTCCATGGACTTGCTCACGAATCCGCTGAACAGGGGAAAGGCCGAAATCGAGAAAGCGCCGATCATGTAGAGAACGAAGGTCACGGGCATTCCGCGGTATAAGCCTCCCAGATCGCTGAGCTTGCTCCGCCCGGTCATTTGAATGACCGCACCCGCCCCCATAAACAGAAGCCCCTTGTACAGAATGTGCGCGAAAGCATGCGCGACCGCGCCGTTGATGGCCAGAGCCGACCCCATCCCGATGGCGGCCACCATGAAGCCCACCTGGCTGATGATGTGGTAGCCGAGCAGCCGGCGAATATCGTTCGACAGCATGGCAAACACCACGCCGTAGAGCGCCATGATCGTGCCCATCCAGATGAGCAGCTCCGTCCCGGCGTAGCCGCGGGTCAGCGCATACACCGCCGTCTTGGTGGTGAAGGCACTCAGGAAAACCGCACCCGTCACCGTTGCCTCGGGGTAGGCATCGGTCAGCCATGCGTGCAGCGGAGGAACGGCAGCGTTGAGCATGAAACCGATCATGATGAGATAGAACGCCGCGCCATTTACCTGCTGCATGGCATCGAAACGGGTCGATCCGGTCGTCACATAAAGGATCACGATCCCGGCAAGGAGCACCACGCCGCCGACGGCATGCACAAGCAGATAGCGGTATCCGGCTTCGATCGAGGCCTTTACCCGGCGCGACCAGATGAGCCAGACCGAGGCGAACGCCATGAGCTCCCAGAACACAAAGAGCGTCAAAAGATCGCCGGCAAACGTTGCCCCGATTGCTGACCCGGCATAGGCGAAGGCGGCAATATGCTGCCCGTTGTCCTTGACATGCAGCGCATAGGTCGCTCCGATCAGTGCTGCGCTCGAGAACACGTATGCGAAAGCGAGGCTGAGCTTGTCAACGCGACCGAAGATCAGTTCAAATCCGAGGAAGTGGACGACGCCATGAACACCGGGCGACATCAGTATCACGGTCGCCAGCGCAAAGGCCGGAAGGAGAATGATATAAATCTGCTGCACTCTCCCCCTGAGGAAAGGGATAAGCAATGCCCCCAGAATGAGGAAAACCGAAGGATGGACCCAATCAATCATCGTAGTAATCCTCAGGCCGTCCCAGCAAATAGTGTCCCAATGTCTTCGAAACGACGACGATCAGAATAAAGGAGAGCAGCCCGTAGAGGGCGCTGAACCCCGGAATTTCATCCCAGAAAAATTCCGAGTGGTGCCGGGGAAGAAAAAAATCAATCACGACAATGAGCGCCAGGACCGCGAAACCGACCTGCTTCAGCGTCTTTGCGTTATTCACCAGGTTTTCCAGAATCTTGCCAATATCCATCACCGAATTCCCACCTTGATTAAATTGAGAAAGTGGTCCGGATATATGCCCAGAACCACCGTTCCAACCGCCGTAATCAGCAACGGTATAAGGACTTTTTTGGGCGCCTCGCTGACACCCTCATGCCCATCCGCCGGGGGCGTTCCAAACACAGCCTTGTAGACGACCGGCGCGAAGTACGCCACGTTGAGCAGGCTGCTGGTCAATATCACACCGAGCAACATCCAGCTTTTGGTCTCGATGGTGCCGATGGCAAGGTTCCACTTGGTGATGAATCCGGCGAACAGCGGCACCCCGATTATGCTGAGTGACCCGACGGCGAATGCCGCGATCGTCCACGGCATTTTCCGTGCAATCCCGTGCATTTCACTGATGTTGGTCTTGTGCGACGCGACATAGATCGAGCCGGCGCAGAAAAACAGCGTGATTTTCGTGAAGGCATGATTCACGATGTGAATGATGCCGCCAGTGATTCCGCTGACCGACAGCAGCGCCACCCCCAGCACAATGTACGAGAGTTGGCTCACCGTTGAATAGGCCAGCCGCATCTTGAGATTGTCCTGGGTCAGCGCATAGGCGGACGACGCCAGGATGGTGATGGAGGCGATAATCGCCGTGTAGTCGCCCAAGTGGAGATTCTGCATCAGCGGGGTCCCGAATACGTCAACCACCAGCCGGACGATACAGAATGCGCCAACCTTCACCACCGCCACGGCGTGGAGCAGAGCGCTTACCGGCGTGGGCGCCACCATCGCGGAGGGAAGCCAGTTGTGCATTGGCATCAGCCCGGCCTTGGCAAAGCCGTACAGGAACATGAAATACATCACTGTCAGGAGCGTCGGGATCTCCATCCCCGAGAACGTCGTGGCCGCTATCCCCGAGAACATTCCCGCCTTGTTGAATTCCAGCGTGCCGGTAAGGCAATACGTCAGGATGATGGCGCCCAGAAGTATGCTGCTCGATGCGCCCACCAGATAGAGCAGGTACTTGCGCCCCGCATCCCAGTCCTTGGCGGCTTCATTGTGTATCACCAGCGGCAAGGTGCACAGACTCAGTATTTCGTAGAAAAAGAACAGCGTAAACAGATTCCCCGCAAAGGCGACACCCATGGCCGAGGAAAGGGCAATGGCAAAGCAGGTGTAATACCTCGTCTGGGCGTGCTCTTCGAGAGTGCGCATGTAACCCATGGAATAAACCGTCGTGATCATCCACAGGAATGACGACGTGGTGGCAAACAGCAAACCGATGCCGTCCACCTTGAAGGCGAGTTCAACGCCGGGAAGGATTTTGAAGACCGTGTACTTGATCATTACACCGGAAAGAACTGCGGGAGTCATGGATATCACGATCAGGAACTTGATGGCTCCCGCACCGAGAGACCAGCCCTCTCTCAGGTTTGGCCGCCGGTAGGAACACATGACCAGCACGGCGGCAATTGCCGAGACCAGCACCGCCAGAAGTGGCTTTATCGAAATCAATGTTTCCATGTGGCCATCCGGTTCATCTCCGCGAGTGAAAAAGCGGCGAAATTATTGTTCACCTGGTTATCCATCCACAGACTGTTTTTCTTTGCTGTCATCATTATCATCATGGCACCGGGGCTACCCTTTCAGCTCGTTCCAGTCGGCCGCTTCGATCGTCCGCCGGCTGCGGAACAGCAGCACAACGATGGCAAGCCCGATAGCCGCCTCGGCAGCGGCAACCATCAATATGAAAAAGACGAATATCTGCCCGGCGGGATCTCCCCGAAAGTGCGAGAATGCGACGAAATTCGTGTTCACCGCCAGCAGCATCAACTCGATCGCCATCAACACATTGATGATGTTCTTCCGCTGGAACAGAATCCCGGCTACTCCCATGCAGAAGATGACCGCTCCAAGAATCAGGAAATCCGAAAGAGCGATCATCGTGCAACCTCTTCTGTGCTGTCCAACCCTTGCCGGGCGCTGTTCTCCGCGGGCATCTTGATCAGGCGCAAGCGATCCGCTTTCCTGACCGCGACCTGTTCGGGCACCCCCTGCGATTTGGCGTCCTTGCGCCGGCGAAAGGTCAGAGCAATCGCGGCCACCATCGCCACCAGCAGAATCACGGCAGCAATCTCAAACGGATACACATAGTCGGTGTACATCAAACGCCCCAACTCTTTGGTATTGCTGTAATCGGCCGCATGTTTGATGGCTACCCTGCCAGCGGATATCCTGGTGGAACCCAGCACCCAAGTCATCTCGAACACCATCAAGCCGGCCAGAGCGGCGCCGAAGAACACCCAGCGCCAGAATCCTTCGCGCAACTGCACCAGGTTGATGTCCAGCATCATCACCACGAACAGGAACAGCACCATCACCGCACCGACATACACCAGCACCAGCGTGATGGCGAGAAACTCCGCTTCCAGCAGCATCCAGATACCGGCCATGCTGCAAAAAGCCAGCACCAGAAACAGCGCGGCATGCACCGGGTTGCGCGCGGTTACCACGCGCAACGCAGCGAACACGGTAAGTGCCGCAAACAGGTAAAAAACTATTGTCTCAAAGCTCATCAACATAATTCCCTAATACAACGTGAAAAGTGACAGGTGATAAGTGACGCCAACCCGGTGCTGCGCACCACCCTCCCTAGTGGGAGGGTTACGATTAGTTTTTTGCTTTTCACTTATCACTTATCACCATTCACCGGTATTTAGCGTCCGCCGCGCGATCCCTGGCGATCTGCGCTTCATGCTTGTCGCCCAGCGCCAGCAGCATGGGCTTGGTATAGTACAGGTCGCCGCGCTTCTCGCCGTGGTATTCCAGAATGCGGGTTTCCACGATGGCATCCACCGGGCAGGATTCCTCGCAGAAGCCGCAGAAGATGCACTTGAGCAGGTCAATGTCGTAGCGTGTGGTGCGGCGCGTGCCGTTGGCGCGCTCGGCCACTTCGATAGTGGTGGCCAGCGCCGGGCACACCGCTTAGCACAGCTTGCAGCCGATGCAACGCTCTTCGCCATTTTCATAACGGCGCTGCGCAT